>WBZP01002210.1_pt1 | contig 22656 bp, 19 predicted proteins | sample 5204301 | NCBI WGS metagenome assembly WBZP01 (sample SAMN12412401, study PRJNA552823) | activated sludge metagenome | isolation source: activated sludge from nitrification reactor of wastewater treatment plant... | place: USA: Pennsylvania | collected 2017 | reverse complement strand
CGCCGAGCTGGCGCGGCTCGACGAGCTCGAGGCCCCGTTTGATCTGGAGGTTGCTCAGCAAGGTGACGATATTGGCGTTGCCGGTGCGCTCGCCGTACCCGTTGATCGTGCCCTGGACCTGGATGACCCCCGCGTCGACCGCCGCGAGGGAGTTCGCGACGGCGCAGCCGGTGTCGTTGTGGCAGTGGATGCCCAGCGGGGCGCCGGTCGTGGCGAGGACGTCGGCGACGACATCGGCCACCTGGTCGGGCAGCATGCCGCCGTTGGTGTCGCAGAGGGCCACCACCTCGGCGCCCGACTCCACGGCGGCCCGGACCGCCTCGAGCGCGTACGCCCGGTCGAGGCGGTACCCGTCGAAGAAGTGCTCGGCATCGAGGAAGACCCGGCGCCCCTCACCGCGCAGGAAGGTCACGGTGTCGCGGATCATCTCGAGGTTCTCCTCGGGAGTGGTCCGCAGCGCGTCGGTGACATGGCGCAGATGCGACTTCGCGACGAGGGTCACCACCGAGGCGCCCGAGTCGAGCAGCGCCCGCACCAGCGGGTCGCTGTCGGCCCGACCCCCGGCGCGTCGGGTGGCGCCGAAGGCCGCCAGGGTCGCATTGCGCAGCCGCAGGTCGGTCTGCCCCCGGGCGAAGAACTCGGTGTCCTTGGGGTTCGCCCCGGGCCAGCCCCCCTCGATGTAGCCGACGCCGAGCTCGTCGAGGTGCCCCGCGATGGCCAGCTTGTCGGCCACCGTGAGGTTGAGTCCCTCTTGCTGCGCACCATCGCGCAAGGTCGTGTCGTAGACGTGGAGCGTCATCGTCGGCTTCCTCAGGAGTGCTGCCCGGGACTGTTCCCAGGCGGTTGGTGCGGTACGCCGGAGGGGTGGCCCGGCACTGGTGCGGTCTGCCGGAGGGGTGGCCCGGCACTGGAGCGGTCTGCCGGAGGGGTGGCCCGGCAATGAAAAAGACCCCCCGGGGACGGGAGGTCTGCGCGACAGGAGCGGGTGTGGGCCCTGTCGCGCCTAGGTAATGATGAGGGCAGCGCTGGCTGCCACGAGCGAGGTCATCACGATGGCCAGCCTGCCGCGCCTTGCCCCGCGATGGTCATGGCGTCTCACCTTCTGGACGGCACGTGGGCCGCAGCGGTGACCAGGGCGGCGAAGACGCAGGTGTCGTCGGAGGCCTCGGGATGCCACTGCACGCCCAGGCGGAACCGGGCCGAGGGTGCCTCCATCGCCTCGAGCACCCCGTCCGCGGAGTAGGCCGTGCCGACATACCCCGGCGCGGTGGCGACGGACTGGTGGTGCGAGCACCGGACGGCCGCGGCACCCCCGATGATCCGCGCCACCCTGGACCCGTGCGTGCTGGTGACCTGGGTCTGCCCGTAGTGCCCGGGCGCGGGTGCGTGAGCCGAGGTGCCGGTGAGGTCCGGGACGTGCTGCGACAGGGTGCCCCCGGCGGCGACGGCCATGACCTGCATGCCTCGGCACACTCCGAGCAGTGGCAGGTCGAGCTCGGTCGCCCGGCGGACCAGGGCCAGCTCGAAGGAGTCCCGATCCGGTTGCGGACCCTGGGTGCGCGGGTGCGGCGAGGCACCGTACCGGGCCGGGTCGACATCGGCTCCCCCGGCGACGACGAGCGCATCGAGGCGGCCCAGGAGGGCCTCCACGACTGCCGGGCCGGGGTCGCGCCGCGGCGGCAGGAGCACCGCGACCGCTCCGCAGGCCTCGAGCTGCCGGACGTACCCCGCGGGGACGAAGGCGGCCGTCACCTGGGTCCACACCCCGTAGGACGCGGGCTCGACATACGTCGTGACACCGACGACGGGAGGTGACCCAGACATGGCGCTCACATCCGCTCGAACCCGCGGACGCGTTCCCAGTCGGTCACCGCGGCGTTGAACGCGGCGAGCTCGACGTCGGCGAGGTTGACGTAATGGTCGACGACGAGGTCGCCGAAGGCGGTCCGGGCCAGCGCGGACCCGGCCAGGAGGTCGCGCGCCTCGCGCAGGGTGGCTGGGACGTGCACCTTGTCGGCCGTGTACGCATTGCCGACGAGCTCGTCCTCCAGCTCGAGCCCCTCCCGTATGCCGTGCAGCCCCCCGGCGAGCATCGCCGCGACCGCGAGGTAGGGGTTGACGTCCCCACCGGGCACCCGGTTCTCGACCCGCAGGCCCAGCCCGTCGCCGACGACCCGCAGCGCGCAGGTGCGGTTGTCCCGGCCCCAGGCGACCGCGGTCGGGGCGAAGGTGTCGGGCTGGAAGCGCTTGTAGGAGTTGATATTCGGGGCGTAGAAGACCGCCAGCTCGGGCATCGAGACGAGCAGCCCGGCGAGGAAGGACCGGAAGACCGGCGAGAAGCCGAGCGGGTCGGCGGCGTCCGCGAAGGCCGCGGTTCCGTCCGCGCGGCGCAGCGAGAGGTGGATATGGCAGGAGTTGCCCTCGCGCTGGTCGTACTTGGCCATGAAGGTCACCGAGCGCCCGTGCGCCGCGGCGATCTCCTTGGCGGCGGTCTTGTAGACGGTGTGCTTGTCGCACGTGGCGAGGGCCTGGTCGTACCGGAAGGCGATCTCGTGCTGACCGAGGTTGCACTCCCCCTTGGCGCTCTCGACCGACATGCCGGCGGCATACATGGCATTGCGGATGTCCCGTAGCAGTGGCTCCACCCAGGTCCCGCCGAGGATCGAGTAGTCGACGTTGTACCGGCTGGCCGGGGTGAGGTCGGTGTAGCGGCGGTCCCAGGCCTGGTCGTAGGGCGTCTCGAAGACGAGGAACTCCAGCTCGGTGCCGACGAAGGCCGTGAACCCCAGCGCGGCGGCCGCATCGACCTGCGCACGGAGCACCGACCGCGGTGCCGGCGCGACCGGCCCGGACCCGTCGAGCCACTCGACATCGGCGAGCACCGTCGCGGAGTAGTCCTGGCCGGGGGTGCGGTGCAGGGTCGAGAGGTCGAGGACGAAGCGCATGTCGCCATACCCCCGCTCCCACGAGGAGATGGCGTAGCCGGCGACGGTGGCCATCTCGACGTCGACTGCGAGCAGGTAGGCGCAGCCCTCCGTGCCGTGCTCGAGGACGTGGTCGAGGAAGAACCGGCCGTGGACCCGCTTGCCCTGGAGCCGGCCCTGCATGTCGGGGAAGGCGACGATGACAGTGTCGAGGTGACCGGAGTCGATCTCGGCCCGCAGGGTGTCGAGGTCCAGTGGACGCTCAGGGCTCATCGGAGGCGTCCTTGGTCAGCCGAGCAGTCCCCGCAGGACCGCGGAGGTCGCATCGCAGTGGTCCTCCATGATCCGGCGGGCCTGCTCGGGCTTGCCGGCGAGGATCGCGCGCACCAGTCGGCCGTGGTCGTCGGTGCTGTGGTCGATATTCCGGCTCAGGACCGGTATGGCGGTGAGCAGCTCGTGCAGTGCCGCCTGCGCACGGGTGACCGCCTCGACGAGCATCGGGCTGCCGCAGGTGCTCGCGATGGCCAGGTGCAGCCGGGAGTCGGCAACCCGGTGGGCGGCGGCGTCGTGGGCGCTGCGGCGCGCCTCCGCCTCCGCGTCGCGCAGCCAGGCGCGCTGGTCGGCGGAGAGGCTGCGGGAGGCGGCGAGGAAGGCCGCTCCGGCCTCGACGACCCGGCGGAAGGACAGGGCGTCCTCGAGGTCGGCGCCCCGACGCACGTTCGGCTGCTTGTCGGGGAAGGACGGGCCGCCGTAGGTCACCGCGGTGCCACCGGTGCGGCCCCGCCGGGTGACGACCATGCCCGACTCGCGCAACGCGGCAATGGCCTCGCGCAGGGTCACCCTGCTGACGCCGAGCCGTTCGGCGAGCTCGCGCTCCGGGGGGAGCTGCTCACCGTCGGCGAAGACGCCGAGCCGGATCGAGGTGGCCAGCTGCTGGAAGGTCGTCTCGAAGGCATTGCCGGTCGTGGGGCGAAGGACGGCGTCGGAGAGCCGCGCGACCGCGAGCTGCTCCGGTGGGTTCAGGCGCTCCGGTGCCACGGCCACCTCCCGACGACGATGAGCGAGATCAGCGTCCCGATCCAACCGCGCCCGCTCTGGTGCGGTCAATGGTACGTGCGTAGGCCAATCGCGGCATCCGGAGCGGATCGGGTCACCGAGCGGTCACCTCCGCTGGTCAGCCGCGCCCTGCGAGCATCGCCTCGAGGACGCCGGCGACGCCGTCCTCGTCGTTGGTGCGACAGGTATGCCGGGCCGCCGCCAGAACCTCGGGGTGGCCATTGGCCACGGCATAGGACTCCCCCGCCCAACGGAGCATGGGCAGGTCGTTGGGCATATCACCGAAGGCCCAGACCCGCTCGCGGGGCACCCCGTGGGCAGCGGCGAAGCCCTCGAGGACGGCCGCCTTGGTCACCCCGGGAGCGCTGATCTCGGCGAGCCCGCCGGCCCCGGAGTACGCGACGATGCCGTGCCTCCCCACAACGTCGACCACCCCGGCGAGGAAGTCGTCATCGGGCCGCTCGGGACAGCGGGCGAGGAGCTTGCCGACCGGGGAGTCCAGCAGCGACTCGATCGGTCCGACCGGGGTGCCGGGTGGGACGTCGTGGATCGACTGGAAGGCCGGCTCGTGCGCGAACCCCGCCAGCCGCTCGGCCGCGAAGAAGGCCGACGGATATGCCGCCCGCACCCCGGCGATGATGGCGTGGAGGTCGGCGACGCCGATCGGCCGGACGTCGGAGACCACCCGGGCGTGGACGTCATACGTGAACGCACCATTGCCGCACAGCGCCACCCCGTGCCCGCCGACGACATCGGCGAGCTCGTCGAGCCACCGCGGCGGCCGGGCGGTGACGAAGACGACCGGGATGCCGGCGGCCTCGGTCGCGGCCAGCGCCGCCCGGGTGCGCGCCGAGACCGAGCCATCGGACCTCAGCAGCGTGCCGTCGAGGTCGGTGGCCACCAGCAGGGGACGCACCGTCGACGGCGGGGGCGTCATACCAGCCTGGTCATCCACCCGTGCGGGTCGTCGGCGCGACCGAACTGGACATCGAGGAGGGCGGCGCGCAGCTCTGCTGCGACCGGGCCGGTCTCGTTGGAGTTGATGATCGCCTCCCCGCCGTCCCAGGCCAGCCGGCCGATCGGGGTGATGACCGCAGCGGTGCCGCAGGCGAAGACCTCGGTGATCTCCCCCGAGGCGATCCCGTCGCGCCACTCGTCGATCGACACGCGGCGCTCGACAGGGGTGTAGCCGCGGTCGGCGGCGACCTGGAGCAGCGCCGAGCGGGTCACCCCCTCGAGGATCGTGCCGGTCAGCTCCGGGGTGACGATCTGGCCGTCGCGCATGACGAAGAAGACGTTCATGCCGCCGAGCTCCTCGACCCATTTGCGTTCGACGGTGTCGAGGAAGACGGCCTGGTCGCAACCCGACGCGGCGGCCTGGGTCTGCGCGGCCAGGCTCGCCGCGTAGTTGCCGCCGCACTTGGCCGCGCCGGTGCCGCCGGGGCCGGCCCGGTTGAAGTCGGTGGAGACCCAGATCGACACCGGCTTGACGCCGGAGGCGAAGTACGAGCCGACCGGGGAAGCGATGACGCAGTAGAGGACCTTGCGGGCCGGGCGGACCCCGAGGAAGGCCTCGTTGGCGATCATGAACGGCCGCAGGTAGAGGCTCTTCTCCTCGCCGCCGGCCGAGGGCACCCAGGCCTGGTCGACCTCGACGAGGGACCGGATCGAGGCCATGAAGGCGTCGACCGGCAGCGGCGGCAGGGCGAGCCGGACGGCACTGCGCCCCAGCCGCTCCCCGTTGGCCTGCGGTCGGAAGGACCAGATGGAGCCGTCCTCGCGGCGGAACGCCTTGAGGCCCTCGAAGATCTCCTGGGCGTAGTGGAGGACCGCCGAGGCCGGGTCGAGGGAGAACGGCCCGTATGCGCGGACCTCGTCGCCGCTCCAGCCGCCCTCGGTCGTCCAGTCCGCGACCGCCATGTGGTCGGTGAAGTGAGTGCCGAACCCGGGGCTGGCGTGGACCGCGGCGATCCGGTCCAGCGGCGTCGGGTCGGGGCGGCGGTGGATGGGGAACGACAGGGACGTCATCGTCATACCTCGCAGGTTATCGGGTCGCGGAACTGCCCGGTCAGACGACCGCGGCGGCGATCGCGTCCCCGACCGCTGGGGTGCTGCGGGCAGTGGCGCCGCGGGTGGCGAGGTCGGCGGCGACGGCCTGCTCGACGCGTCCGGCGAGATCGGTGTGGCCGAGGTGGTCGAGCATCATCGCCACCGAGAGGATCGCCGCGGTGGGGTCAGCCTTGGCCTGCCCGGCGATATCCGGTGCCGAGCCGTGGACGGGCTCGAACATGCTCGGGGTGCTCCGGGCCGGGTTGATATTGCCGCTCGCGGCCAGCCCGATGCCGCCGGCCACCGCGGCCGCGAGGTCGGTGATGATGTCGCCGAAGAGGTTGTCGGTGACGATGACGTCGAAACGCCCAGGGTCGGTGGCGAGGAAGATTGTCGCCGCGTCGACATGCTGGTATGCCGTAGCGACATCCGGAAAGTCGGCCGCGACCCGCTCGACGGTCCGACGCCACAGGTGCCCGGCGTAGGTGAGGACATTGTGCTTGTGCACCAGGGTGAGGTGCTTGCGGGGCCGGGCCTGGGCTCTGGCGAAGGCGTCGCGGACGACCCGTTCGACGCCGAAGGCGGTGTTGACGCTCACCTCGGTCGCGATCTCGTTCGGGGTGCCGACCCGCAGCGCACCGCCGTTGCCGACATACGGGCCCTCGGTGCCTTCGCGCACGACGACGAAGTCGATCCCGTTCGGGGCGACCCGGGCGACGTCGAGCGGGCTGGCGACCCCGGGATAGAGCTTGGCCGGGCGGAGGTTGACGAAGTGGTCGAGGGCGAAACGCAGCGGGAGCAGGACACCACGTTCGAGCACGCCACTGGGCACGGTCGGGTCGCCGATGGCGCCGAGGTAGATGGCGTCGACGCCGCGGACCTCCTCCAGCACGCTGGCCGGCAGGGTCTCACCGGTGGCATGCCAGCGGCGGGCGCCGAGGTCGTACTCGGTCGTCGCGATGTCGATGCCCTTGGTCGCGGCCGCGGCGCGGAGCACCTTCAGGCCCTCGGCGACGACCTCGGGACCGATCCCGTCACCTCCGATGACGGCCAGGGTGAGGGTGGTCGCGGTCGCGTCGGCGCGGCGGTCAGACATGGCGTCGAGGGTATGCCGGGCCAGGCCCGCGCTCCCGGCTGTCTCGTCTGGTGAGTACCCGATGTCGGGTTACGGGACGATCCCCGCGTCGAGCACCGCGGCCGCGGCGCTGGCCTCGCCGGTGACGGCCACTCGCGGGTCGTCCAGGCCGATCCGGCCCCAAAGCAGGACGTACAGGGCATCGGCGGGACCGTGGATCGTGGCGTCGGGCTCACCCCCCGCGGCGAGCTCCTCCGGGGTGCCGGACCCGGCGATCACCCAGGTCGTCGTGCCGCTGCCGGGGGCGGTGCGGTCGCCGGTCGTGTCGATAGTGACGGCGAGGGAGCGGCGCAGCGGGGGGATGCGCTCGAGCCGCACCTGGCGGGGGAAGAACATCGACACCACCTCGTCGATCCCGTCCCGGGCGACCTCGGGGTCGATGGTCAGCCCTGGGTCGAGATCGACGGCGTGGACGACCGTCTCGTGGAGCTGGCGGCGGCGCCAGAAGCCGGCCGTCGTCGGCTTGGGTCCGAAGGCCCAGCAGGGGGTGTCGGGCGGGGTGTCCCGCAGGGTCGCGAGCAGCTCAGCCGCGTGGCCGGCATACCACCGGTCCAAGGTGTCGGTGGAGCCGTCCTCCGGCGGGGCGGGCGCCGGGGTGCGGGGGTGGCCGTCGAGGATCGCCCCGCGGGACCAGTGGTGGGCCGCTCCGAGATGGAGGACGAGGTCGCGACGGGTCCAGCCGGGGCAGGTGGGCACCGGCGCGTCGAGGTCCCGGATCGCGGCCCGCACGGACAGGACCGTCCTCGCCAGGTGGTCCAGCTCGTCCATCGCCTGCCCCTCCCACGGACGCTGGTCAGCGAAGGCCTGACCGTCGGTTCGGACTGTAGCCGGGGTCGCGCGCCGTCGGCGAGCGGCTCAGAGGTTGACCACCGTGAACGACTCCGACCCGATGGCCTCGGCGATCTCGGCACCGATCTCGTGCGGGATCTCGGAGTCGGCCGTGAGGACGACGAGGGCCTTGTCGCCGGACTCGGAGCGGGCCACCTGCATGGCACCGATATTGATGCCGCGCTCGCCGAGGATCCGGCCGAAGGTGCCGATGATGCCGGGGCGGTCGTCATACGTGAAGATCGCCAGGTGGTCCGCGAGCGGGATCTCGAGGTCATAGCCGTCGATGCCGATGAGCTTCTCGACCATCTTCGGCCCGGTGAGGGTGCCGGAGACCGACCGGATCCGGCCATCCTGGACCGCGCCGCGCAGGGTCGTGGTGTTGCGGAACTCTTGGGTGCTGAGGTCGGCGAGCAGGCGGACCTCGAGGCCGCGCTGCTCGGCGATGAGCGGGGCGTTGACATAGGACACGGTGTCCTCGACGACGTCCTGGAAGAGGCCCTTCATCGCCGCGAGCCGCCAGATGTCGACGCCATACGCCGTGATCTCGCCGTGGCACTCGACGTCGAGCTGCAGCGGCACCGAGCCGGCGACGGCGGTGAAGATCCGGCCGAGCTTCTCGACCAGGGGGATCCCGGGGCGGACCTCCTCGGCGATGAGGCCACCGTCGACATTGACCGCGTCGGGGACGAGGTCGCCGGCGAGCGCCTGACGCACCGAGCGGGCCACCGAGATGCCGGCCTTCTCCTGGGCCTCGTCGGTCGACGCGCCGAGGTGCGGGGTGACGACGACATTCTCGAAGGCGAACAGCGGGGAGTCGGTGCACGGCTCCTTGGCGTAGACGTCGAGGCCGGCGCCGGCGACCCGGCCCTCGGCCAGGGCGGTGGCCAGTGCGGCCTCGTCGACGATGCCGCCACGGGCCGCGTTGACGATCCGCACGCTCGGCTTGACCTTGCGCAGGGCGTCCTCGCCGATGAGGCCGACCGTCTCCTTGTTCTTGGGCAGGTGGACGGTGATGAAGTCGGACTGTGCGAGCAGCTCGTCGAGGGTGACGAGGGTGACCCCGAGCTGCCCGGCCTTGGCGGCCGAGACGTACGGGTCGTAGGCGATGACATTCATGTCGAAGCCCTTGAGCCGCTGCGCGGTCAGCTGGCCGATCCGCCCGAGGCCGACGACCCCGACGGTCTTGTCGAGCAGCTCGACGCCGCCATACCTGCTGCGCTTCCACGCCCCACCCTTGAGCGCCTCGTTGGCGGGGGCGATATTGCGCGCGCAGGCCAGCAGCAGGCCGACGGCGAGCTCTGCGGCGGAGGTGATATTCGAGGTCGGGGCGTTGACGACCATGACGCCGGCCTTGGTGGCCGCAGGGACGTCGACATTGTCGAGCCCGACGCCGGCCCGGGCGATGACCCGAAGCCTCGGCCCAGCGGCGATCGCCTCGGCGTCCATCATGGTGGCCGAGCGGATGAGGACGGCGTCGGCGTCGGCGAGGGCCGGGAGCAGGGCGGCGCGGTCGGCTCCGTCGCAGTGCCGGACCTCGAAGTCCGGCCCGAGGGCCTCGAGCGTGGCTGGGGAGAGCTCTTCGGCGATGAGAACGACGGGCTTGGTCACGTCGGGTCCTTCGTAGGGGTCGGCAGGGTGGCTGGGCGCAGCACCACGATGTGCCGAATGCAGTCTATGAAGGGCCCGTCATGGGCGGGGCCACCCCCTGCGGTCCGACCCCCGTGACATTCCCCTCACACCGCGTCGGCCGGGTGCCCGGCACCGAGCTTGCCCTGGAGCTAGGCCCGGTGCCAGCGGGCGGTGATGCGGCGCGAGACCACAACGACCAGTGCGATGACGGCCACCGCGACCACGGCCCACCACCACGAGAGCCGCCCGCCCACCGCCTCCCAGACGGCGGCACCGGCGGTCGTGTAGAGCAGCGCCCAGAGCACCGCCCCCACCAGCAGGCCAGGCACATACCGCCGAGCAGGCATCCGCATCGCGCCCGCCGCCGCATTGATCGCAGTCTGCACCCCGACAGTGAGGAAGGACGCAGCAACCACGGGGGCGCCATACCGGGAGACCACCGACTCGGCCCGCTGCACCGCCACACCGTCCAGACGGGACGCCCAGCGGGTCCGGGTCGCCCCGGCGCGCAGCCCCCGGCCGACCCAGTAGGTCGCTCCCCCGCGGACCATCGCCCCGGCCCAGAAGACGGCGAAGGTCAGCCAGTACGGCCAGCCGTCGAACACGCGATCTCCTGTCCTGTCCGTGCGAGCACCCGGTGGCGGCGCCAGCGCGGTCCTCAGAGCCTACGACGAGAAATGGCGGAGCCGACCTCGACGGTGGTCGAGGTCGGCTCCGCAGCGTGCGGAACTGCTGGTCAGCGGGCGGCCGTGCCCTCGGTGTAGTCGGCGTCGGCGTCCTTGATCCAGCTCATCAGCTTGCGCAGCTCGCGGCCGGTCTTCTCGATCGGGTGCGTCTCCCCGGCGGCGCGCAGCCGGGTGAACTCCGGGGCGCCGGCGTCCTGGTCGGCGATGAACCGGGCCGCGAAGGTACCGTCCTGGATCTCGGCGAGAACCTGCTTCATGTTCGCCTTGACCGAGGGGTCGATGACCCGGGGACCGGAGACGTAGTCGCCATACTCGGCCGTGTCGGAGACCGACCAGCGCTGCTTGGCGATGCCACCTTCGACCATGAGGTCGACGATGAGCTTGACCTCGTGGAGGCACTCGAAGTAGGCGACCTCGGGCTGGTAGCCGGCCTCGGTGAGCGTCTCGAAGCCGTACATGATCAGCTGCGAGAGACCTCCGCAAAGCACCGACTGCTCGCCGAAGAGGTCGGTCTCGCACTCCTCGGTGAAGGTCGTCTTGATCCCGCCGGCCCGCAGGCCACCGATCGCCTTCGCGTATGACGTGACCAGCGCCCAGGCCGAGCCGCTGGCGTCCTGCTCGACGGCCAGCAGCACGGGCACGCCGCGGCCGTCGACGAACTCGCGCCGGACGATGTGGCCCGGGCCCTTGGGGGCGACCATGATGACGTCGCTGTCGGCCGGCGGCTTGATGTACCCGAAGCGGATGTTGAAGCCGTGCCCGAACAGCAGGGTGGCCCCGGCGGCGAGGTTCGGGGCGATGTGGTCGCGGTAGACGTGCCGCTGCACCTGGTCGGGGGTGAGGATGACGACGAGGTCCGCCTCGGCGACGGCGTCCGCGACCGGGAGCACCCGCAGGCCCTGGTCGGTCGCCTTGGCGATGGACTTGCTGCCCTCGGCCAGGCCGACCCGGACGTCGACGCCGGAGTCACGCAGGTTGAGCGCGTGGGCGTGGCCCTGGCTGCCGTAGCCGATCACCGCAACCTTGCGGCCCTGGATGATCGACAGGTCGGCGGCGTCGTCGTAGTACATCTCGGCCATGGTGGCCAGCTCCTTTGGGTACCGGTTGGTGAGGGGTGCGTCGGTGGTGCGGTCGAGGTCGAGTATGCCGAACCCGCGCTCAGGCGCTGCGCAAGGTCCGGTCCGTGATCGAGCGCGGGCCGCGCCCGATGGCGACGACACCGGACTGGACCAGCTCACGGATGCCGTACGGCTCGAGCAGGGTGAGCAGGGCGTCGAGCTTCTCGGACTTGCCGGTCGCCTCGATGGTGAGGGTGTCCGGGCCGACGTCGATGATCTTGCCCCGGAAGAGGTCGACCGTCTCGATGATGTGCGAGCGGGCGGCCGCATCGGAGCGGACCTTGATGAGGAGGATCTGCCGCTGGACCGACGCGCTCTGGTCGAGCTCGACCACCTTGAGCACCTCGACGAGCTTGTTGAGCTGCTTGGTCACCTGCTCCAGGGGCGCCTCGTCGACGTCGACGACGACGGTCATCCGGGAGATGTCCGGGTGATCGGTCGGTCCCACGGCGAGGGAGTCGATATTGAACGAGCGCCGGGAGAACAGGCCGGCGATCCGCGCGAGGACGCCGGGCTTGTTCTCGACCAGCACCGACAGGGTGTGCTTCGGCATACCGCTCAGTCCTCTCGTTCCCACACGGGGGCCGCGTCGCGCGCGTCCAGGATCTTGTCATTGCTCACGCCCGCGGGGACCATCGGCCACACCATCGCGTCGCGGTGGACGACGAAGTCGATGAGCACCGGCCGGTCGTTGACCGCGAGGGCCTCCTGGATCGTCGCATCGACGTCCTCAGGCTTTTCGGCGCGCAGACCGAGAACTCCGTAGGCCTCGGCGAGCTTGACGAAGTCCGGGATCCGGCTGTTGTGGCTGGTGTGCAGGTCGGTGTTGGAGTAGCGCTGGTTGTAGAAGAGCGTCTGCCACTGCCGGACCATGCCGAGGCTGGAGTTGTTGATCACCGCGATCTTGATCGGGATGTCGTTGATGACACAGGTCGCCAGCTCCTGGTTGGTCATCTGGAAGCAGCCGTCACCATCGATCGCCCAGACCACCCGGTGCGGCTCGGCGACCTTGGCGCCCATGGCCGCGGGGATGGCGAAGCCCATCGTGCCGAGACCACCGGAGTTGATCCACGAGTTCGGCCGGGAGTACCGGATGAACTGTGCGGCCCACATCTGGTGCTGGCCGACGCCGGCGACATAGGTCGCCTCCGGACCGGACAGCGCACCGATCCGCTCGATGACGTGCTGCGGGGCGAGCAGTCCGTCCTGGACGTCGGTGTAGCCGAGGGGGTAGGTCTCCATCCAGCCGGCCACCCGGGTGCGCCACGCCGCGTAGTCGCCGACCCGGCCGGCGGCCTGGTCTGCGGCGATGGCGTCGATGAGGTCGACGATGACCTCCTTGCAGTCACCGACGATCGGGACGTCGGCATACCGGTTCTTGCTGATCTCGGCCGGGTCGATATCGGCGTGGATGATCGTGGCCTCCGGCGCGAAGGTCGACAGCTGACCGGTGACCCGGTCGTCGAAGCGCGCGCCCAGGGCGATGATGAGGTCGGACTTCTGCAGGCCGGTCACCGCCGAGACCGTCCCGTGCATCCCGGGCATGCCGAGGTGGAGCGGGTGGTCGTCCGGCACCGCGCCTCGGGCCATCAAGGTGGTGACCAGCGGGATCTGGGTGAGGTCGACCAGGCGGCGTAGCTCCTCGCTGGCCCGGGCCCGGATCACCCCGCCACCGATGTAGAAGATCGGTCGCTGCGCCGCCGCGATGAGCCGGGCCGCCTCGCGGATCTGCTTGCCGTGCGGCCGGGTCACCGGGTGGTAGCCGGGCAGGTCGAGGGTGGGCGGCCAGGAGAAGGTCGTCCGCGAGGTCAGCGCGTCCTTGGAGACGTCGACGAGGACCGGGCCGGGGCGGCCGGTGCTGGCCAGGTGGAAGGCCTCGGCGATCGCCCGCGGGATGTCCTCGGCCTTGGTGACGAGGTAGTTGTGCTTGGTGACCGGCATGGTGATGCCGCGGATGTCGGCCTCCTGGAAGGCGTCGGTCCCGATCGAGGTGCTCGGCACCTGCCCGGTGATCGCGACGATCGGCACCGAGTCCATGTTGGCGTCGGCGATGGGGGTGACGAGGTTGGTCGCGCCCGGACCGCTGGTCGCCATACAGACCCCGACCTTGCCGGTCGCCGCGGCGTACCCCTCGGCCGCATGCCCCGCGCCCTGCTCGTGCCGGACGAGGATGTGCCGCACGCTCTTGGAGTCCATGAGCGGGTCGTAGGCCGGGAGGATCGCGCCGCCGGGGATGCCGAAGACGGTGTCGACGCCGACCGCCTCGAGGGACAGGACGAGGGACTGCGCGCCGGTGACCTCGACCGGGGCGGTCTTCGTCGCGGGGGCGGGCTGGGCGGCTGGCTTGCGCTGCGCCAGCTGGGCCGGAGTGGGCCGGGCCGGCAAAGTGTCGGTCATCTCATCCTCGTTCGGTCGGTGCAGCTGCGGTGTGGTCGGGTCCGTGTTGTCGCAGACGGTCTGTCTGCAACAAAAAACCCCTCGGTCCGGGTGTCGGACGGCAAGGGGTCGGCGCGTATGACGTCAGCGTCATACGCGCGCTTCACGTACGAGGACTCGTGCCACGTCGCCCACGCTCCCCGTTCGAGGCCGTGGTGTCAACCGGCGGACGGACCGATCTCAATATCCGGATGCATCGGCCCCGGTGCCGCTGGCACCCTGTGGCCATGGTCACTCCGCTCTCCGGCCCGCTCTCCGTGCCGCTCTCCGTGCCGCTCTCCGTGCCGCCCGGCCTAGCCACCCGGCCGTTGACCCCGTCTGACTCGACCGGAGTCTTCGAGCTCATCGCCGCTGCCGAGCTGGTCGACATCGGAGAGGTCGCTATCGAGGAGGCCGACCTGGTCTCGGACTGGAAGCGGCCCTCGTTCGATATCTCGACGCAGAGCATCGGTGTGCTCGACGGCTCGACCCTAGTGGCCTACGCCGAGGTCTACCAGGGCCGCTGGGCCGACCTCGGCGTGCACCCGGACCACCGAGGGCGCGGGCTCGGCCGGGCCTTGGTCGGGTGGCTGCTGGCCGAGTCGCGGCGTCAGGGCGGCACGCTCGTCGGTATGCCGGTCCCGTCAGGGTCGTACCGCGAACGGCTGCTCGGCGCGCATGGTTTCGAGCCGCTGTGGGACTCGTGGGTGCTTCGGCTGCCCCCGGAGGTCGAGCTGGCGGTGCCGCAGCTGCCTGACGGGTACCGGATCCGGGCCGTCGAGGGACCGGCCGATGTCGAAGCCGCCTACCACGTCGTCGAGGACGCCTTCCTCGAGTGGTCGGACCGGCCAAAGTCCTCGTATGCCGACTGGTCGGTCCCGATTCTCGAGCGCCCCGGGTACGAGCCGTGGCAGTTCCGCGTGGCAACGGACCCGGAGGGGACCATCGTCGGAGTCGCGCTGGTCCCGGTCGGGGAGGGCTTTGGGTATGTCGAGAAGCTCGCAGTACGGGCCGACCAGCGCGGTCGCGGGCTCGGGGTGGCCTTGCTCAGCGAGGCCTTCGCGACCGCGCGCGCCCACGGTGCGGAGCGTTTCGAGCTCTCCACCGACTCCAGGACTGGTGCGCTCGGCCTCTACGAGTCGGTGGGGATGGTTGTCACGTCGACCTGGCGCCACCTGGCTCGCAGGGTGTGACCGCGTCGCTACCAGCGCGACGGTGTCGCGTCGGTATGCCGCTCCACGGCCGCGGCCGACCCCGGTGTGGGCTGCTCCAGGGCCGCTGCCGTGGCGGCCGCGGCGGCGTTCTCGACCGCCTCCGAGAGGGTCTCGCGCATCCAGTCGCCCTCGACGATCGCCGCGACCCGGCGGCGCAGCAGCTTGCGGTCGAGGTCCTTGAACAGCTTGCGGTCGGCGTCCACGCTGCGCAGCAGGACGGCCAAGGCGGCTATGTGGGGGTCGGGGGCATCAGCGCCGACGAGGGCCTCCCGGACCGCGGAGAGAACCGACTCCCGGCGTGCCTTGTCGACGACCTTGACCCGGGGCGCCCGCGGGGCGCCGAACTGCTGGGCCTTGCGGGTCGTGACGATGCCGATCCCCTCGAGGTGGTGCAGGGCGAGGTCGCGGACGCTGCGTTCCTTGCGGCGCATGCTCGTGCTGCCGCCGAGGTCGAAGACCAGCCGCTTGGGCTTGACCTGGTCCGCCTTGCCGTGGATGAGCGCAAGGACGGGGTTCTCCGGAGCCTTCGGCAACGCCGGGACGAGCCGCCGCTTGGTCTCCTTCGCCAAGAGGTCGACGCTGACCACCCCGGCGTGGACCGCGTCCATGAGGGCGGCGGCCGCCAGGGCGTGATCGAGTGTGGCCGAGTCGACGATGAAGCGTTCCTTCGCCGGGTCGACGAGCAAGAGGGCGAGGTCGTAGGTGACCAGGCGTTCCATGGCCTGACGATACCCCTCCGGGCCGCGGGCCCAAGGAATCCCCCGGGCGGCGCCCGTGCTCCCCGCCCTGGGTCGGCGAGGAGGTCCCGCGGTGGACGCGCGACGTGCGGGTCCGGGCGACTGCGCCTCCGCTGAGGGTCGCGGCGCGCATTCAAACGTGCAGTAGTCCTCATTTGTGTCCGTTTTGCGGTGGTATGCGGCCTCAGATTCGGACTACTGCACGTTTGAATGCCTCGCCGGCCTCGAGTGGGCTCGGCCGATCTCCCGCAACGTGAGCCGACGCCAACATGACCCAGACGGCCGCCGAGCAACGGCGGGGTGAGCCCTACGGGACCTTGCGGGCGGCACCCTTGTCGGCCGACTGGGCGAACATCGCGAAGATCCGCAGCGCCGCCGAGACGGTGCGCTCGCGGCCGACCGGCAGCCAGCCCGCTGCGTCCTGCTCGGCCCGGCGCCGGGCCAGCTCGGCGTCGGAGACCTCCAGGTGGACCGATCGCTGGGGGATCGAGAAGGAGATGAGGTCACCGTCGCGGACCAGCCCGATCGGCCCGCCCGAGGCGGCCTCCGGCGAGACATGCCCGACCGACAGGCCGGAGGAGCCACCGGAGAAGCGCCCATCGGTGATGAGCGCGCACTTCGGCCCGAGCCCGACCCCCTTGAGGTACGACGTCGGGTAGAGCATCTCCTGCATCCCCGGACCGCCCTTGGGTCCCTCGTAGCGCACGACGACCACTTCGCCCGCGACGATCCGCCCGCCGAGGATCATCTCGACGGCCTGGTCCTGGCTCTCCGCGACCTTCGCCGGGCCGCGGAACTCCCACTGGTGCTCCGGCACGCCCGCCGTCTTGACGATGCACCCGTCCGGGGCAAGGTTGCCGGTCAGCACCGCAAGACCGCCGTCGCGGGTGTACGCGTGCTCGACCGAGCGGATGCAGCCGTCCGCCGGGTCGGTGTCCAGGCTCGCCCAGCGGTTGGTCGTCGAGAAGGCCTGCGTCGTCCGCACCCCTCCCGGCGCGGCATGGAAGAGCTCGTATGCCGCCTCGGCAGCCGTGCCACCACGGATGTCCCAGGTGTCCAACCACTCCCGCAACGAGCCGGCGTGGACGGCGTGGACGGAGTCGTCGAGCATTCCCGCCCGGTCGAGCTCGCCCATGATGGCGACGATGCCGCCGGCCCGGTGGACGTCCTCCATGTAGTACCGGTTGGTGTTCGGGGCGACCTTGCACAGGCAGGGGGTGACCCGAGACAGCGCGTCGATATCGTCCTGGTCGAAGTCGACCTCGGCCTCCTGTGCGGCGGCGAGGAGGTGCAGGATCGTGTTCGTCGACCCGCCCATGGCGATATCGACCCGCATCGCGTTGGCCAGCGCCGGGCGGGTGACGATCGAGCGCGGGAGGACCGAGGCGTCGTCGCCGTCATACCAGCGCTTCGCGAGCTCGACCACGAGCTGACCGGCACGTTCGAACAGACCCTTGCGGGCGTGCGCGGTGGCGAGGGTGGAGCCATTGCCGGGGAGGGCAAGCCCGACGACCTCGAGCAGGCAGTTCATCGAGTTGGCGGTGAACATCCCGGAGCACGAGCCACAGGTCGGGCAGGCGGAGCGCTCGATGGTCTCGATGTCGGCGTCCGAGACGTTCTGGTCGACGGCCTTGATCATCGCGTCGATGAGGTCGAGCCGGGTGTTGACCGTGCCGTCGGCGCCGACGACGGCGTTGCCGGCCTCCATCGGGCCGCCGCTGACGAAGACGGTGGGGATATTGAGCCGCAGCGCCGCCAGCAGCATCCCGGGGGTGATCTTGTCGCAGTTGCTGATGCAGACCAGGGCGTCGGCGGCGTGGGCGTTGACCATGTACTCGACCGAGTCGGCGATGATCTCGCGGCTGGGCAGGCTGTAGAGCATCCCGTCGTGGCCCATGGCGATGCCGTCGTCGACGGCGATGGTGTTGAACTCGCGGCCCACTCCCCCAGCCGCGGCGATCGCCTCGGAGACCAGCCCGCCCATGTCCTTGAGGTGGACGTGACCCGGGACGAACTGGGTGAACGAGTTCGCCACGGCGACGATCGGCTTGCCGAAGTCCTCCTCGGTCATCCCCGTGGCGCGCCACAGCGCCCGTGCGCCGGCCATCGCGCGGCCGTGGGTGGTTGTGCGGGAACGCAGCTGCGGCATACCGACCTCACCTGGGACGGCGCACCCCTCCTGGACCAGGGTGCGTGACGGCTTCCCATCGTAGGCACTTCCACTGCGCGGGTCGGGTCCCGTCCAGCGCCGGTATGCCGCCCCCGGTCTGCCGGTGGGTCTGCCGGTCGGTATGCCGGGTGGCCGCCGGGTCAGCCGCGACTGATGTGGAAGCGGTCGAGCACCGCGGAGCCGTCGGTGATATCGCCCCAGTGTCCGCTGTAGCGCAGCACGGCGGTGCCTGAGGTCGGGAACCCCTGCGCTAGTGCCTGGTGCGCTTCTCGGGACCCCTTGCCGTCAGCGAGCATGCTGGTCAACGCGGCGATGCCGGGGTTGTGGCCCACGAGCATCAAGGTGTCCGCCTCGCCACCGCTGTCGCGGATGACCTGGAGCAGGCCGTGGGTGCCGCCGGAGTAGATGGCCCGCGCATACTCGATGACCTCGGTGCCACCCCCGCCGGCCTCGATGCCCTCCCACGTCTGCCGGGTCCGCATCGAGGTCGAGCAGACGACGACATCGCAGATGAGCCCGTGACCGTGGAGCCACTCGCCGAGCGCCTTCGCGTCGCGATGACCCCGGTCGGTGAGCTCGCGGTCATGGTCCGGCTTGCCGAACACCTGCTCGGCCTTGGAGTGGCGCACAAGGATGAGAGTCCGGTCCTCAGCAGCGGTGCTCATACACCGAGCCTGCCGCGCTTTCCGTGGTGACGCCAGTCCCCCTGGCTCGGCTCCCCCGTGATGCGGTGCACGAGGGGGTGGGAGATAGGGTTGGTGCGGAGTCGGCGCGACGATGCGCCCCACGAGTGGGGGGAGACCACCCAAGATGTCGGACTACGACGAGATCCTCCAACAGATCCCGATGGACCAGCTGGCCTCGATGCTGGGTGTCGACGAGCAGACCGCGAGCGCCGCGACCCAGGAGGCCCTTCCGGCTCTTCTCGGCGGGCTCCAAGCCAATGCGGCGGACCCGGACGGCGCCGCGTCTCTGGCGTCCGCGCTGGGCGGGCACGGCGGCCTGCTCGATGGTGGCCTTGACCTGTCGCAGGTCGACACCTCGGACGGCCAGGCCATCCTCGGCAATATCTTCGGCGCGAACACGGACGCGGTGATGAGCCAGCTCGGCGGGTATGGCGCGCTGAGCCGCGGCGGCGGGTCCAGCCTCATCAGCAAGCTGCTCCCCCTGTTGGCGCCGATCGTCATGGCGTGGCTCGCCAAGAAGGTCCAGGGCGGGCTCGGCGGCGGGTCGACCAGCGCGTCCGGCGCACAGTCGCAGGACCAGGGTGGTGTGCTCGGGTCCGGCCAGGGCGCGAGCCCGGCGCAGCAGGACCAGGCCGCTCAGAGCGACGCGGGCGCCTCGGACCAGGGTCTCGGCGGTGGCGGTGACATTCTCGGCCAGATCCTCGGTGGGGTGCTCGGTGGCGCCGGCGGCAGTTCGTCGTCCTCGGGCGCGGGCGGTGCCGGTGGGGACATCCTCGGCCAGATCCTCGGCGGCCTCCTCGGCGGCGGAAAGCGCTGATTCGTGACGTGACGTGACGTGACGGGCTCCCGGCGCTGGAGCTCCGGGAGCTCGTCACGTGTCTGGCGCAGGTGCAGACTCCGCTCCCAGCCAGCACAGGACGCCCGCCCGGCACAGGTCGCCCAGCCAGCACAGGACGCCCGCCCGGCACAGGTCGCCCAGCCGGCACAATCCGTCGCTGCCTCCGTGCCGCCACGGCGGGCGCCTCCCTCTTTCGGCGCGTCGTCGGGCCGCCCTCGGGGCCTGCGTCTGCGCCGCCCGCCGTCCGCAGCACTGTCCTGGCCCGCTCGCCGTCCGCAGCACCGTCTGTGGCCCGCTCAACGGCCGCCCGCCGTGCGCCGGACGTGGGGCTCGCGGTCATCGACCCACCCATGGGTTGGGCAACGGGGGCCCTCGGCCAGACCTACTCAGAAGACGAGGTGCTCATTCGGGCCCTATGCCGTGCTCCACATCTCGACGCAGTGCAATAGACCGCTTCCCCTCCGCAGCGGGACTCCCTTTGCCCCGGCATACGAAGCAACCACCCACTGCACCGGCAGGCGAAGCAACGACCCTCTGCACCGGCAGGCGAAGCAACGACCTCCCTGCCCCCGGACTTGAAGGAGGGCTTGCTGCCCCGAGATGCGGTGCAGAGACCCTCTGCACCGGCATACGAGGCAACGACCCACTGCCCCCCCATGCGAAGCAGGAGCCCCGTGCTGCCCCGTGCGAAGCAAAGGGCCTCTGCCTCGGGATGGCGGGAGCGGACGCTCATCTGGGCAGGGAAGCAGATGCCTTGCGGCTCCGTGGGGGGAGAATTGCACTGCTCCGAGATGTGGAGCACGGCATAGGCGCCGGAAAGGGGTCCTGGAAGCCCAGTACCGGAATCCTGGTGAGGTCCCGATCTCGCGCCAACCCGCGGCGCCTTCCCTGCGGGGTCACGGCAACTCCGCCCCCGGGCTCGCGCGCGGCGCAGGTCACGCCAGAGATCCCACCCGGCCGCCCGATGGCTCGCCGACCAGCATTCGACGCACAGCTTGCTGTGTCCTCGACGCTTCGAGCCGGGGGCCCGCGGTCCGTCGGCCACCGCGTCCCCTGCGGTCAGTCGGTCGCAGCGTCGCCCGTGTCGCCCGCGTCGCCCGGTCGCCCGCGGTCCGTCGGACGCCGCGTCGCCGGCGGTCAATCGGTCGCCGCGTCCGCTGCGGTCAGTCGGTCGCCGCGCGGGCGAGGACCAGCTCACGCACCCGGGCCGCGTCGGCCTGTCCGCGCATCGCCTTCATGACGTGTCCGATGACCGCCCCGGCGGCCTGGACCTTCCCGTCCCGAATCTTTGCGACGACGTCCGGGTTGGCCGCCAACGCGGCGTCCACGGCGGCCTCCAGGGCCGAGTCGTCACTGACCAGCCGCAGCCCGCGCGCGTCGGCGACCGCCAAAGGCTCGCCTTCGCCGGCGAGGACGCCCTCGAGAACCTGCCGAGCCATCGCATCGTTGAGCCGCCCCTCGACCACCAGGGCGTCGAGCGCCGCGACCTGCGCCGGTGAGACCCCGCAGGCGTCAAGCTCGACACCCTCGGCGTTCGCCCGACGGGCCAGGTCTCCGGTCCACCACTTGCGTGCACCGGCGGGAGTCGCCCCGGCAGCGACCGTCGCCTCGATGATCTCCAGAGCCCCAGCGTTGACCACATCGCGCATCTCGAGGTCGGCGAAGCCCCAGTCCGCCTGCAGCCGCCGACGCCGCGCAGCGGGCGCCTCGGGCAGGGTCGCCCGGAGCTCCTCGACGCGTTCCCGGGTCGGGGCGATCGGCACGAGGTCCGGCTCGGGGAAGTACCGGTAGTCCTCGGCGTCCGACTTGACCCGTCCGCCGGTCGTCATACCGGTGTCCTCGTGCCAGTGGCGCGTCTCCTGGACCACCGACCCACCGGCGCGCAGCAGGGCCGCCTGACGGGTCATCTCGTACCGCACCGCTCGCTCCACCGAGCGCAGCGAGTTGACATTCTTCGTCTCGGTCCGCGTCCCGAACGGAACGGCCGACTGGTCGGCGTCGACGCCGACTCGCGGCCGCAGCGAGACGTTGGCGTCGCACCGCAGCGACCCCTGCTCCATCTTCACATCGGAGACCCCGAGCGCCCGAAGCAGGTCCCGCAGCGCGGTGACATAGGCCCGAGCGACCTCAGGGGCACGCTCCCCCGCGCCGACCACGGGCTTGGTGACGATCTCGATCAGGGGGATGCCGGCCCGGTTGTAGTCGACGAGGGAGTAGTCCGCGCCGTGAATCCGTCCGGTCGCGCCGCCGACATGGGTCGACTTGCCGGTGTCCTCCTCCATGTGGGCGCGCTCGATGGGCACCCGGAAGATGGACCCGTCGTCGAGCTCGACGTCGAGCCAGCCGTTGCTCGCGATCGGCTCGTCATACTGGCTGGTCTGGAAGTTCTTCGGCATGTCCGGGTAGAAGTAGTTCTTCCGCGCGAACCGGCACCATGACGCGATCTCGCAGTTGAGCGCCAGCCCGATCCGGATCGCCGACTCGACCCCCACCTCGTTCACCACCGGTAGCGCCCCCGGCAGCCCGAGGCACACCGGGCACACCTGGGTGTTCGGCTCGGCTCCGAATGCGGTCGGGCAGCCGCAGAACATCTTCGTCAGGGTGCCCAGCTCGACGTGGACCTCTAGCCCGAGAACTGGGTCGTATGACGATACGGTTTCGTCATACGACAAAACGGCGTCGGCCATGTCAGGCCTCCTCTCGGGACGTGGTCAGCTCGGGCGCTCGGTGCAGCAGCGGTCCGCCCCATCGGGCCTCGAGAGCCCGCTCGAGGGCGGCGCCGACCGAATAGAGGCGGTCGTCGGCCATCGCGGGGGCGAGGACTTGGATGCCGGTGGGCAGCCCGTCCTCGTCGGCGAGGCCGCTGGGGAGCGACATCCCCGGCAGGCCCGCGAGGTTGGCGGGGATGGTCGCGACGTCGTTGAGGTACATCGCCAAGGGGTCGTCGATCTTGTCCCCGAAGGCGAAGGCCGTCGTCGGTGCGGTCGGGCTGACCAGGACGTCGGCGGTGGTGAAGGCCCGCGCGAAGTCGTCCGCAATGAGCCGGCGCACCTTCTGGGCGGAGCCGTAGTACGCGTCGTAGTAGCCGCTCGAGAGCGCATAGGTCCCGAGGATGATCCGCCGCTTGACCTCGGGCCCGAAGCCGGCGTCCCGCGTCGCCGCCATGAC
>WBZP01002209.1_pt1 | contig 22676 bp, 23 predicted proteins | sample 5204301 | NCBI WGS metagenome assembly WBZP01 (sample SAMN12412401, study PRJNA552823) | activated sludge metagenome | isolation source: activated sludge from nitrification reactor of wastewater treatment plant... | place: USA: Pennsylvania | collected 2017 | reverse complement strand
ATTCTTATTGTCAGCATGGCGGTTCACTATATTTTGCTGTAGGTAAGACCGATTCTCTCAATATTGATTTTTAATTGTATTTATGTTATTGTTTTCATATCGTTTACATCGACGACGTACCTTGGATTATTCAAGTCCGGCAATAGTGAAACAAGTTATTTGTCTTACTACTGCCGGGTTGGAACATATCCATACCTTAGGCACTAGGACATTCATGAATACCTACACTGGCGAACTGATGCTCCCCGACGGACGTCGATTCGTCACCCAAGAAGGCACGATCATCGACAGCAAGATCGGCTACAGCTCAGACCTCTGGCCGCTCGTCGTGTCGGTCACACTCCAGTTCGAAGCAGGCCGCCAGGGTTACACCCCCGGCTTCGGCCACGAGCCGTCTGACGCCGACAACATAGCGCAGATCAAAGAGATCATTCGGGTCTGTGGCGTCGACGCCTGGGAAGAGATCAAGGACACCGAGGTGCTCGCCCTGTACGTGGCACCGTTCTCGATCTTCCGGTCGATCATCGTGGGACTCGCGTCCCCAAACAAGCGACTCGTCTTCGCGCCCTACCTGCTCGGAAGGGTACTGACAACCTCGTGAGCCACCCGTGCCGCCGCGCACCGTTAATAGCACACCAGCTACTACCGGTGCGCTATTTTCGTTGGGGGCAGGGGGGATAGGTACTACTTCCACCAAAAGGCAAAATACTCACCGCAAAGGGCTTGGTGAGCTCTATTTACGTCCAGCGGCCAGAGTCTTGAAATAGGTCAATCGCTTCGTTCAAATCATCCACCGATAGCGCAGAGCCACCGAGCTGTTGCTCCAAGGCATACGCTGCACATTTATCATTGAACCGCTTCACCAGGTCATCTATAAAACGATCAGTCTCGGCCTGGCTGTATTGCTCCAATACAAGAGGGCGTATTTGGCTGATGCGCTGTGCAACATTGAGGGGATTTTCGGTCCCACCGAGCAGCCCTAGGCTAAGACCTGGACTCTTTGCTTCTACAAGTACAAACGCTTCATTGACAATCCTACCATCGATAATATTAAGAGATTTACGGGTTTGATATACGTTATCGCCTAATTTACACATTGAATATTGAGTAATAATGGCATCGTCGTTAACATACACATCTGTGCTGCTAACACAACGTCCGTCGGTAGTTGTGCCGTGCGTCGTCGCAAGTAGTAGCTGCTGGCTACTCACGACGTCCCGCAACACAAGAACCGCATGGCGAGCCTGGGCAACCTTAGTAAGCTGGTCGGGGTTGTGTTTTGTGCCAAGCCCTACAATGTCATTTATATGACTCAGGGCCGAAGAGTGCATCAAATGATCGCTACGCTCCCTTTCTGCCACCGACAATGGTACGTTGTCGACTATATCAAGCACCCCTGTACGCTCGTGCTGACGGCTCATAGCAGTGTCGACAGTGTCTGCCAGCGCGTCCGCAAGCACCCCAAACAAACGCCCATGCTCAAATTGTTCTGGCAGATACTCCCGCATGCGACGGTTATACCACTTTTTACAGCCCCATGCAAGTCAGTTGTTCATTCAAGAATTATTTAGCGGTTCTGGGCAAACGGCGATCATATTGCTATGCCAACAGGTTGTATAATATACAATTTAAGTATATAATATTGCCATTATGTCACCGGGAAACTACGACCCGCAAGATCTGGGAAGTTTTCAAGATTTTCTTAACGATGCTGCCGAGCGAATTGCAGCATCTTTGCCGCATTTGCGTAAACAAATGGGCGAGCGGGTACTTGAGCAAACTGTAGCGTGCAACATCATCAATGCGGTACATGCATTTGCTGAAGCGATTCCAGAAATGACGATTGTATCTGACGAGTACGCGGATTATCTTGAGACGCAAGATGATGCAAGCAGTCCTAGTGCGGAGACGAGTGAGCAACTACCGGCTACCGACGTATTGCATGATCCATATACCACAGAGACGCTCAACGAATTCTTCACAACGCGCAGCCCTTTTACGGCGGCAGAACTGCGCAGATACCTGGAGTCGTCCGAAGATTTTACAGACGACGAAATTAAGAAAATAGTGCGCAATATCAACACATGCCTCGCCATGTCAAAAGAGTCTATGGCGCAAGCAGGTGTAAAAACATATGTGCTGACCGATCGCGACCTGCAAGAATTGAGTGCTGTCGATGGCGCGCAGACAAAAACACCAAAACGATATGCTCTGGCTATCCTCGAAGAGGCCCCTGTACAACCAATCACTCCTCGTCAGGAACAACAAAAGGTCGACGAGCAACGCGTAGCGCCTTCTATTATCTCGCTCATAGAAATGACAAAAGAATCCTTTGCTGTCGAGTCGATGGACGATGAGCAGTGCCAGGTAGTTCGAGAGTTCATACTGAGTTTGTTTAACAACCCCCAGGAACGCATAGTGAGCAGTAGCATGAAAATGCGCGTCATAGAGGCGCTCAACAATCGTTTAGTCAAACCAAACGAAGCTAACAATCTGCTCAATAAAGCATACCAAGCACGACTTGTCGGCAAGCAGGACCAAGACAACAAAGTATACTATGTCGCCAATCCTGAACAACGACGCGATCCCAAGGAACGCGCAAATAACCGCAATGAGCAAAAGGGCAAAAAAGAAACAGTCATTGACTATGTAGGTATGGGCGTTGGGGATATATTCACCGTCCTTGTGGAAGACCTGACACATGCCCAGCAAAAGCTCACACCCGACAAGATCAGTCGGATGATACAGGAGAAGACGGGGCGCACCATGAGCGCAAACATGATTAAGGCCATGACCCGCAGTCTTGATATGTATTTCATAGCTGCCGAAGGAACACTAGCTGGCAATAAATCACCTCATGCGCAATCAAGAACCCAAAAAGTGTTTACGATTCGACTAAAAGATCAACGCGTCAAAGATACCTGGAAAGCCAACCCCCAGAAGGTCCTGAATGATATAAACGCGATATACATTGCAAGCCAAAATTCTTAGCAAGATCTAAAAACGCAACAAGAAGCAAAGCACGATCTTAAACCGCGCTAAGCCACACATATTCAACAAAATAAGCTGCCGTAGCTATTGTGTATTTACTTAATTTATGTTAGAATATGCTCACCTGAGCAATTCACCCTGAATAGCTCTCGAGCACAAGGAGTAAAACTCATGAAGTACAGTGGTGGAACGATCACCGAAAGCACAGAAGCACGCGTCGGGCGGAGCTCGGTCGTAGGAAGCGTCAATGGCTCCATTTCGGTCGTGACCCTGCGAGGCCGGAAGTTCACACTTCACCGCGTCGATCAGTCCCAACCGGCGGCGTTCTACATGACGTTCGACGTACATCCGGGAAGGCCGATCCTCGCCGACGAGAACGACGAGTTCGCCGAGCCCTACGCGGTGTTCACCGTCGACGGCGGCGTCATCACCGAAGGTGATTGGGTGCGCCTGATCGCCGAGGATGGATCGACCGAGATGCACATCGTCAAGAAGTTCGATGTGCATCCCCGCCCACGGGTGCTGCCCGCATTCATGAGAAACGGCAGGAAGAGCATGCGGACCGGACGGTCCACCGGACGGCCCCGCAAGCTCTCTGTCGCCTAGGCACGAATCAGCTCCGCGTCCAGACCGCATGGCAGAAGCCCGCGGCCACTGGTCGCGGAGCTTTCTGTTTATAACGACTAAGAGAGCACTATTGCTCGCGTGGCAAAATAAAGCCCCCGAGTTCGCTCATGATGATGGTCCCACAAGTCCGTAGAGCGCTCATACCAATGTCGTGCTGGACTCTTTCGGGCGTTATAGGGCCACCGACGTACCGTGCGGTTCCACCGGGCATACTGCTCATTACCTCTACAGCCGACTTGATATACAGCAAGCCGCTGATCCTGACACGGGGTTGATCAAAAGATGTACGCGAGGCACCTGTCATTGTCGGTTCTAGCACCTCAAAATCAGGCATAAATAGTCCCTCTTGTGCGGCAAGTTGATCATAATAACGCTGTAAGTACTCGTCAGGGGGCAGCACTGTGTCATTCACGCGCGTAATAGGGCGACGTGTATAAATAAAGTCAGCCGCCTTGCTATCGGTGTCTAACACTCCGCTCAGTTCATACCGAGGATGGCTGTAGCTCACATGCATAGACTTTTTATACAAAAGTTTTGCGTAGAAGTAAAATGCATATGGCTGCCTACTACATAAATAGAGCAATGCAGAAAAGCGAAAACCCGCGCCAGACACAGTGTCTGACACGGGTGATCGTTTCGCTGGGCGATCAGCATACGAGGTATGCCGATCTGATGAGTGCCGAACTGGCGTCCGAGAACTGCCACATCTGCCCAACGATGATGTGGCGACTCGGCAGCGCATGCGTGATCCAGGACTTCTCGCTCCCGAAACGCATCCGCAGAGCGGTCATGCAAAAGCGGCTACTGCCGCTCGTGCCGTCGTTGACCACGATCCGGCTTTCGCCGGTCGGCACCTCAATGGTCACCATGACATCCGCGTCGGTGACCATCATGAGCTGATACTGCGGTAGCAGATCTGCCAGGTCGATCCGACTGACATAGGTCACGGCATCGGTTGCTGTCATGTGCAGGCCTCTCGGTCTTGCGTATTCCCAACGAATACGATATCGAGATTTTAACATATTAATTATGCTATGTCAATACTACGCGACCTTCACCTTTCGAAATATAGCCCAAAGAAGTCACCCTACATTAAAAACGGTGGCTGTTGCATATGCACAACAGCCACCGTTCTTGGTCAATCACGAAGCATTTCTTGCGGTGGCGGGTCAAATATTCCGTCGAACGCTTGCCTTTTGCGGGGTAGGATAGGGGTGTCCTGATGGGGGACAGCAGAGGCCATACCCCATGCCCATGAGGAGCATGAGGAGCGTTAAGTTCGCCAGGAGCACATGATACCCCAGGCCAACAAATATGGCCAAATTGAAGCAGAAACCCACCCACGCATACTTCGGTCGCGCTATGCCAAACGACCTCATGCTCCGCACATAGTAGTACACAGCCGCCATCAAGCATCCAATCGACACCAGTGTTAGAACAGTGGTCGTCATCTCAAAACCTTTCGATTGCCAAGCTACTCGCACTGAGTAGCCCAGTACTCCCAGTGGATATACGTATGGTAGTACCGAGTGACAGTCACGTCAATACGGAATTAGCCGAGTAACCAACAAGCCTATGCTTGCATGTACAGGGTAGGGGGTCTAGCATTATCCCTATGACTACCCCCGAACAAAGCGCACCTCGTCGGATAACCGGTATAGAAAACGAGTGGTCTATTGTTTATGACGATCCACTCAACAAAAGGTATGTACCAATCTCGCGTGCACAAATTATCCTACTCATAGAAAAACACCTGCCTGAATACCTCACAAGGAGTGACGATCTTGGCATGATGAGCAATGGCGCCCGCCTTTATAGGGACTCGTTGGATTTTCTTGAGACAGCATCTGCAGAGGAAGTTTCACTGCAAGCTGCTGTTGCCGGAGACATCGCAAGTGAACGTATTGTTGCGGCAATGGTTCACTCAGCTATTCAAGCTGGCCATTTGCCATCATCAAGTCGCGTCAACAAGCGCGTAGTCGGCGATCGTGCCCCCGACGCCACCGGCGGCATTCACACTTGGGGATACCACGTAAGTTTTGCCGCCGATAGCAAGAAGCTTCGAACGACAGATGATCGCATGTCGCCACTTGCCGCGCATCTTGCCTCTATGGATATTTATGCCGGTGCTGGTATTTTAAGGCCCTATGACCCCAACCATGCATACGTAATTGGTCAGAAAAAGCTCAACCTCAGTTGTAACTTTTCTACCGCGAGTCACGGCACAAGCCAACCACTAATCAGCGATCGCAACGAGGCGCATGCAGCAGATGAACATTTGCGCATTCACGTGACCAGCATGGATCCCCATATTTCACCTTGGGCAACCTGGATGAGTCTTGGTACCACCTCGATCGTTATTCGCCTCATGGAAAATGGCTACACTGCCGAAGAATTCATGAAAGACTCTGAAACAGATCCATACGTTATTGCCCGGGAAGTGGCTAGAGATCCAAGCCTCAAGAATGAATACTCCTTGCGGGGCGGCAAAAGAATGTCTGCTATTGATATGCAGGATCGTTTGTACAAACAAGCGGAGAGCATTCAATTATCCGACGAAGAACGCGCTGTCATGAAAGAGTGGAAGCGTGCACTTGATACACTAAAAAGGAATCCCCTTGAGTTAACAGATGCCGACTGGGTTATGCGATACAATCTTATTCGGAATAAAACTGAAAAGGCAGATGTTGGGCTAGGGAGCAACATCGCCAGATACTGGAATGATGAATACGATCTTGTCTACGAATATCCGAAGACAACCGAGCAAGGAGTCGCAAAGCGTAGCCTCGTTAATTATCTCCGAGCAAGATCCTTCTCGTCGCATCTGCCACCCGAAGAGCTTATATCTGATCGCATGGAGTCGGCACCTTCGGACACGCGAGCTGCTGCCCGGGCAGAGCTGATTAAGCAGTACATCGGACGTAAGGGCCTCAGGGTCGACTGGAGTAAAGTGACCTATGAAGATGAGGATGACGACGGAACGCTACACGAGTTTAAACTTGGCAACCCATACACCCTCAAAGTTGATTACACAAAATATCAAAGAGCCAAATAGTTTTTGCTCTACTTGGTTCTTATTTACGTGCTGTCGTGCGCTTCTTTGGAGCAGGCGAGCGTCGAGCAAGAGGTAGAATCACAAATGCCGTCAAAAGTGCCCATACAATGGCGTTAATGAAGAAGATTGCAATCGCTACCCATGCAACCATGAAGAGCACCTGGCCTAGCTGATAGTTGACGAGCCCTACGATTCCAGCCACAACCACAAGTGCCAAGCCGCCCACAGCATATGTATGCTGTAGCTTCGCTCGTTCGCTGGTTGTCTGGCTCCACTGCTCCAAATAGGTAAGTAGTTGCTGATACATGAGCACATTTTAACATTTTTAGTACATTATGTCAAAACTATGACCTCTCGGCCCCGTTTCGAACGGGGTTATTTTCGTGTCTGAACTATATAGAACATAAATAGAACACTGATTATAGAGGTATAAGGGGGTAATACCCCTATAAAAGCACACTTGTGTAGCACACTCCTGACCCCTGTTGCACCCCTGTTAATAGTGAAAATCTGAAACGGAGTATGCGGCGCAGAATCAATATATAGGCGCATACACGGCAGGCCATGCAAATACAAAGTATGGGTAAATAGTAGGGAAGAAATGCAAATCACAAACAGCAACAACGCAAAACAGCAACAAAACACAGGAACGATGCGAATGAGTGGTTATAACCGAGATATAGATCTAACGTCGCACAATATATCTTTTACGACATTAATATAATAAACATAAGAGGATTCAGCATACGTCTCATATAAGTGCTAAATACGCCTGGTGGGGTGGTGGTTGTCTACGCACTTACTTGCACCATGCTGCAGACGTACATTTCATACTACTTACTATGCGTACATACTACGCTTAGCCACGGACCACTCTCGGAACCAGTGGGGTCCGTGGCGTCGGCATACTTGTTGCACGTTTTCACAACACTCGCTTGCAGTGAACTATTTGACTTTTCTGAGAATCTATTTGACTTTTATGTTTTTCCACAGTCTCGTATATACTTTTCACGAATTATTTCCAGTACATTCTTCTCCCCTTGCTCCCCTACTTTTTACGTCGTAATTTGCTTTTTTGCTATTTGTGTATTGTTATATAGTTTTTTGTGAGTATACACTTCTACAAAAAATGGAACAAAAATAGAACTATAGAGAAGAGAGGAAGAGGGGGTAACTCTCCCTATTTGTAGTACGCCTTACCCGAAACTCGGACATCGATGTACTCAGGCGATGTGCCCTTGCCATCAAGATACGCAACGGCTCGCTGCATATCTTCCACCTGCTCTGCTACTGGCCTATCGAGCGATAGTTTAATGGGGTACGTATGCCCTGCTACGCGTAGCTCGATCTGCCTGGTTGTGCCAGAAGGTATGATCGCCTGTTCGATTGTGAGATTGTATTGCTTGGCAATTGCCACCGCACGTCCGACAAAGCTCAAAAAACGACTGCTCGCAACAGTAGTACCAGCAGTCTGCGGTACGCCACTTCGATCGATGATCTTTACCTGTGGCTGGTCAAAATAGTTCACCTGAAAGGCCACACCCGTACTATCAACAAAATACTGTGCATTGCCAATAAGCCAACCGGCAATCGGCTGCCGCAGTGTGAGGTCGAATTGCCCCGTAGCAAAACCGGCAGCACCCGCCACCTGGACAGATTCGACCTCCGGTGCTACGTGCTTTACATAGTCGCTCAGCGCAGACTCATTGGTAAGAAATCGCAGTCGCTCAATTGGATGCGCGCCGTAATAGTCATTAATCACCTTGGTATAGCGATCTTGCTCCAGTAGCACGCTGCTAACAGTCGGGCTCACGTGAATGCCCGCCACAAACTCATACAGCAGCCACAGCAAAAAAACGCTGACTAGCACAACAAACGACAAAACAACACTGAGTCGCCTGCGATGAGCAGTCAGATGGTGTACATGCACTCTTGATGAACGCAGGTCGGCGTCGAGCTCACCCACACTACTGACGACTGGCGACATACTGCCAGTGAGCGTACGATTGCGCTGAAACAGTTCACGACCAGCAAGTGACTGCTGACGCTCGGCTGCAATTCGTTCTTCGCTGACCTGTCGCCTACGCGGCGCATCGGCCTGCTTTTTTTTGCCCCACACCATGCGTGTACTACCTTCGCCTACCGCTAGCGCGAATGATCATAGCTGCCATGTCGCGAGCCGCATGCGGTCTGGCAAGTCGGTGAATATTGCTAGCAAGGCGCTTTTGCAGTTCAGGGTCATCTAGTAGCCCAATGACAGCGCTGGCAAGAGACTGATCATCTGGCAGCTCAAAGTTATTCTCGTCGAGCAGCACAACTGCCTGATCTTTGGCGTACACTTCGGCATGCTTTATCTGCCAAGACAGCCGTTTGCTTGGAACCAAAATAGTCGGTTTAGCGAGCGCCGCAAGCTCTAGAAGTGCTGTTGCACCCGCACGTGACACAACAATATCGGCCGCACCCTGAATATCAGCGAGTCCCTGTGACACAAAATCTTTGAGTATAAACCGAGGATCGGCCTCGGGTGTCAGTGAACGCAACTCATCGTACTGGGCAGAACCAGATATGAGAATAACGTTTGTATGATCAAGTAGTAGCGATAGCTGCTTGGCAACTGCGTTATTGAGCTGCTTCGCACCAAGCCCACCGCCGATAAACACAACTAGTGGTTTACGCGAATCAAAACCAAATTCGTGCTTTAATTCGTTTCGACGATCATCACTATATGGCTTATATTCGGGGTTGATTGGTATACCAACATAGGTTGTTTTAGCCACAGGATAGTTGTAGTGCTCGAGTGGCGATCCCGTAGCGATTGATTTTGCAAACGGCGCGAGCAGTCGATGAGACAAATACGGTGTTGCGTCGCTGTCATGAATAACAAGTGGAATCCTGAGTAGGGCTGCAGCCCACCCTACCGGCAGGCTCACAAAGCCGCCTTTACTAAAAACGACGTCGGGTCGTGAAAACAGTAGTCTTACGGTGCTTTGAACAAACCCGACAATGACCAAGAACAGATCTCGGATATTTGGGAATAAGATCGAAGGAATAGTAAAATGCTGCCAAAGGCTCAAATGACTATAGCGTCGTAGTTTACCTGCCCAGACTGTCTGTACCGGTATAGATGCGTCGAAATCACCGATAATACGCCTTGCCTGTGGCGCAAAATGCCTATCACACCAAAAGCGCACTTCGACCTGTGGGTACTGTTTTTGCAACTCCCCTATTACGGCAACTACAGGTGTCACGTGGCCGCCAGAACCGCCGCCAACAGCGAGTACGCGCAGTGTCTTTTTGGTCATACGCGCCCTACTCCTGCCCGCCTGGTTGCCCCGCGCGGCACGTAGCCTGTATTACCGCTCAGACGACTACCGAAAGCCGTGTAGCGCGACAGCTGAAAGCACAATCCCAGGCCCGCAGCTATAAACACCATACTGGTGCCACCAAAGCTGAGCAGCGGCAACGTAATACCCGTAAGTGGTATAACACCAATCATGGCGCCCACATTGAGCACCACATGCGACCCTAACCAGCCAAATACGCCCGCCACCATGAGCTTGAGCCGTATATCAGTCAAATGATCAGTAATCTTCAGTAGGCGCATCAGTAGTAGCGTAAACAGTGCAAGAATGGCAACCAACCCTACAAACCCAAACGTTTCGCCCATAATCGCAAACACCGAGTCGTTGATTGCCTCTGGCAAATACCCAGTTGCTTGCACGCTGTTACCAATGCCAACGCCCAGAAAACCACCCGAGCCAATTGCTATCTTGGCATGGGCAATATGATATGACCCTGCGTCGTCAACGCTACTGCTGTCGCCAGAAAAGAACGTCGATATACGCTCGAGACGGTGTGGTGCAATAAGGATAAACAGCACGCCAACGGCCACCATGGCGGCACCTATGAGCGCAAATACCCGTAGTCTGAGCCCCGCAACAAGCAACATGGTCGACAAAATCGCCAGCAGCGTAATACCGGTACCCATGTCTTTTTGAAGACCTATGATGAACACCAGCGCAACACCAACAATGATTCCTAGTGGTATAAGCGTCTGATCACGGTCATTAATAAGCCCCTGCTGCGCCCGTGCACCCAAGAATCCTGCGGCAAAGATCAGCAGTCCGAATTTCAGAAACTCTGCCGGCTGTATACTGCCAAGCGGTCCAAGGCTAAACCAGCGGCACGCACCCAAGCTACACTGCGCAATCGCGTCGACGTGTACCACATTACCAAAAAAGAACAGTAGTACGCAGGCTACAAAACCAGCTGCTAGTAACTTGCCTGCGTGTTTTTGTAGCTGCTGATACGGAAAAACCGCCGCAACCGCAAACGCAACAAGCGCCAGAAAAAGACTAATCGTCTGCTTAATAAAAAAGTATGTGGAGCCGTAATAATCCGTACCGTAGGCATTATTGAGCACGTTGGCACGCTGTGGGCCAATTGCATACATGATGATAAGCCCCAGCAACATAAGCAACCCCATATAGAGCACTATCTGATAATCGGGCTTGTGTCGACGTACAAGAGCTGCGGCACCAGTTGTTGCCGCAGCTACTCGCCGACGTGCGGACTGCATTAGACGTGGCCTCCGGTGATTGCTATAAGGATACCCACAAAGGCAAAGACCGCCCCTACAACCCAAAAGCGCATGGTGACCTTTGTTTCTGGCCAGCCAATGGCTTCAAGATGGTGATGCACTGGTGCCGATTGAAAGATTTTGCGATGAAATACGCGCTTGCTAAAGATCTGTACCAAGCTTGAGCCTGCTTCGATCACAAACACAATACCAATGATAGGCAGCAGGAAGAACGAGTTGGTCAGCATAGCTACCACACCCAGGCTTGTACCGAGTGCAAAACTACCCACGTCGCCCATAAAGAATCGCGCCGGATAGATATTGAACCACAGATACGCCAGCAATGCGCCAAGTACCGTAAAACAAAAGCCTGCTAGTATGAACTGTCCCTGCAGTAGTGCGATCACACCAAAAGCGCCATAGGCGATGGTACTGAGACCACCAGCCAGGCCGTCGAGTCCATCAGTGATATTGACTGCGTTACCCGTAGCGACCACTGCAAAGGCAAACAGTGGAATCATAAACCAACCAAGTGCGAATTCGCCAACATATGGCAGATGCACAGCGTCATAACCGAGTTTTACGCAGAAATACCAGCCAAGCGCCAAGCCAAGCGCCGTGATCATCATAAATTTCACACTCGAGCGTAGCCCTGCAACACCTTTGCCGCTACCGCGAATGTTAATCACGTCGTCGAGCAATCCCACTGCCCCACCACCAAGCAGTGCTGCAAGTGGCAAATACGTCTGTGCTCGATCCCAGTTAAAGCACAAAGTCACGATCGAAATCGACACTACGGCAATAATACCCGCCATAGTTGGTATGGGGCGCTTGAACTTTTCTTTGTGTAGTTTCAAGAATACCTGCAGCTTTTCACCCGTAGTGCTGGTTTGGCGCTGCTTTTTCCAGAATTTGAATCGATACGCCAGCGTGGTGTACACAGGGGTCAGTAGCATTGCGAGCACAAATGCCGCGCCGCTCAGGAGCAGCGTCGTTGTTAGTTCATCAGTCAGTGTTGAAATTGTTGGTGTCATCATTACCCTCGTGGTTGCAGTTTTAGATAGTCGATCATCCAGTTTGATATATCGGTAAATATTGGCATTGCGTCTTTGTTTCCTTGCAGGTTGAGTCCCTTGCCTGATACCTCTACCATTATGACATATCGTGCCGCGGAATCACCCCCATATCCTAGGTAGGTGCCGATTGTCTGGTTATCCACATATTTGCCGTTTTCGATTGTTTGCGAAGTACCTGTTTTGCCCCCTATGTCGTAGCCCTGTTTGTCGTTTTTGGCATAAAACGTCGCGCGGGCGGTATGGATCATTTCGTGGATCTTGCTTGATGTGTCAGCGCTAATTACCCCTGTACGCGGTGCTTTTGGTGTGTCTGCCGTGAGCTCACCATCGTCGTTCACCGTTCCTGCAATTACCGTTGGGTAGTAGTAGGTGCCACCATTGACCAGCGCACCAAACGCCGATGCTACCTGGATCATCGTCAGGTCCATACCCTGACCAAACGTCATGTTCGAATACCGCACAGCGTTACCCTCTACCTGGTCAGGCGCAATCACAATACCCCCCTGCTCGCCCGCAAGTTCGATACCTGTTTTTTGACCAAAACCAAAGCGATTATGAAAGTAATCATACAACGAATTACGTGCACCCTGGGTGATATTGTTGCCATCGCCCAAGCGCTGCGCGACCGTCACCATACCCGTGTTTAGCGAGTAATTAAGTGCTGTTTGCATGGTAATCGTGCCTGTCTCACCTTTCGTGGCGTTGGTGATTGTGCGGTCCTCTACGGTAATCTTGTCGGTGTTTACATAGGTCGAAGTTGGCTGTATGACACCTTTGTCGAGCCCCGTAGCCACGGTAAATGTCTTGATGTCCGAACCAGGTTCGTACGGCTTGGTAATCACCGAGTTGTTAAATGCTTCGGCATCAGTCACTTTGGTAAATTCGGCTGGCTTATAGGTAGGCAAATTCGCCATCGCCATAACCTTGCCGCTCTGCGGGTCCATAACTATTACGCTACCGTGCGTGGCACCAGATTTTTGCAGGCCAGATGCCAAGGCCTTCTCGGTATATGCCTGTATGTTGCGATCAATTGTAAGTGCTATGTTGTCACCGTTTTTTGCAGGTCGATTGATGTTTTGAGTACCGATTGTTAGCGGCACACCACTAATGTCGGTCACCGATTTTAGCAGTCCATCATGCCCTGTCAGGCGATCATTGAGCGATTCTTCAACCCCGTACTGGCCTGTGCCCTCAGAGTTCACAAAACCAAGTGTCTGTGCAGCCAACCCACCTTCTGGGTATACGCGCTGCGACACTTCCTGAAACCCAACGCCTTTTAGATTCTCTTTTTTGATCATTTCGGCCTGCTGGCGCGTAAGCTTGGTACCGATAATCTGGTAGCGAGTGTCCTTTTTGGCAATCAGTTTGTCGATACCACTCCGTAAATTGCCGCCAGCAACTTGGCGAACCACACTCATGATCTTTTCTGGCTCGGTCACCGTAGCCGGGTCAACAAACAGCGTATAGACTGTTTGATTCATCACCAGCTTCTGGGGCGTGTCGCCGTCCATGGCATAAATCAGCCCACGCTTAGCTGGAATTGTCAGTGGCTTCACCTGCTCAGCAGTTGCCTGCGCTACATAGTCATCGTGCATGATGATCTGTAGATAAAAAAGCCGCGCCACAAACAGCGCCATCACTACGAGCAAAAGCCCGCCGAGAACCAGCGAGCGACTACCTTTTTGAAATGAAAGCTCCACTGGGAGCTCCTACCTCGCGTACTCTGTCGACGCAGGTGTGGTCATTGCTTTTGCTACGTTGCTGTTTTGCACGCTCTCAAGAGCTGTCAAACGAGCGTTTTCAACTTCAAGATCACCCTTTTTTGTCTCGAGGTCCGCAATTTGCGTATCGATCTTTTGTGCTTCGTAGTCGTAGCTTGTGGCACGGGTCGCTTGCGTAAGATACACAAGCCCTAGCACGGTAATCATCAGCGCAACAAGCACTGTGTGAGCAATTGGCCCAAGCTTTACCGACGACACAAAAGCGACGGTGTTTTGATTACGGTTCCAGCTGCTCGCCGCGGGACGGCGCCGACTGCTGTAGAATTGCGTAGTTGTTTGATAAGACATGTGGTGGTTCTCTGTTTGTTTTTATATTGTGGTGGATACTCACGTGACGGATCCATGTCTGGAGGGAAATACAGAAATGGATCAGTCGCGTGAGCCGACGAGTCTAACCTCTCGCCGGCAGACGGTCGCGTTATTTTACGCGAACGGTGATTTTCGCATCGATCGATTCGTTGCGAACGGGAATGTGGATTGGCATTGGTGATTGCCCCTTCCTGTGTTTGTTTTAAATTTTCACAGCGGCTCGTAGTTTAGCACTACGCGAGCGCGGATTGTGAACGTCGTGGGTGGCTCCATCGTACGGTTTCTTGGTCAGTACCTGCAGTTCGGCTTCAAAACCGGCAGCAGTCTGATCAGCGAAATACCGTTTGACTAGTCGATCTTCCAGGCTATGAAAGCTTATCACCCCTACTCTGCCGCCTTTTTTCAGTAGTTTTGGCAGAAGTGGCAAGACGGTGTCGACTTGCTGGAGTTCTTGGTTGACCGCTATGCGGAGCGCTTGAAATGTACGTGTGGCTGGGTGGATTCTACCCTTATAACCACGGGTGTTTTGCTTGATCAGATCAGCGAGTTCTTCAGTAGTGTGCAGTGGACGGGCGCTCACGATCGCCTGTGCGATTCGTTTTGCTTGCCCTGGCGATTCCTCGCCATAATCACGAATGATTCGCGTTAAATCCTCGACTGTGGTGGTATTTATAAGCTTTTCAGCCGTCAAATCCTGCCGACGATCCATACGCATGTCCAATGGACCACTATTTTTAAAAGAAAACCCTCGTTCGCCCTGATCGAGCTGTGGTGACGACACCCCCAGATCAATTAAGATTATTGCAAATGTTTTGCCCTCTTCGATCAGCTGCTCAGCAGCGGTCACAAAGTCGGCATGGATTAGCCGCACGCCTTTTTGTTTGAACCCTTCGAGCTGCGCCAAAGCGTAGTCGTCGCGGTCTACAAAAACACTGTGTTCGTAATCCCCTGTTCTTTCTAGGATCGCTCCGCCGTGGCCGCCGTAACCCGCGGTGAGATCAAGATAACTCTCGTCTTTCTGCGGATCCAACAACTTTAGCGTCGCATCCAGCAGAACTGGTATATGCAAATCGTACAGATGTGGTGGATGTACTGTTTCACTCATTACCTCACTATATTACTACAGCAAGGTCGTTTAAGCGCAATCATATTTGGATGCAGTGCAAGGCGTCCGCGAGGAGCACAGCGAAGACGTATAAACATACGTCGAGCGAGCACCGGAGCGAGACAACGACGCAATGCGCCAAATTGATGCGATTAAACTCGAGATCACCTAACTGATAACAACGCTGTTGATGTTTGTTGTGTGTTTGTTTTTGTATATAAGTTGTCGATACCGTAGTTACGATGTAACTCATAGTGGTATCGATTGAGAGACTTATGTGTGAAATACGAAGAGTATTCGTATTTCGAGTGTTGTGAGGTGGAGTTTTTTGGGAGGTGTGTGTTAGAGGAAGGTACTTCCGGTCTTTTTTCACTATTGTGGTTCCGGTGGCTTTCCACGCGTTGCTACCAGATAGGTGTTCTCGAGAGTTTCAAATTGTTAAAGTGCTTACGGACTCAAATCTCAATCAGGTGCATCCGGACTCATCACCCGCCAGTATGCCCCTGCTCGCACCGCAACCAGGTCACGGTCAATGCCAGCAAAGTCTAGCAGATGTTGCTCGATGGTCACCCTGCCCTGCTTGATATCAAGCGACGCACTGGTTTTGCCGCGGCGAAAGCGAACGTTGACGTCAGCTACCCGCTCATCGAGGATGTTGCCCACAAGCTCTGGTTCTACCTCGTTGTCCCAAACATTTTGTGGGTACAGGTGGAGATAATTACCAAAACCCCTGGTCAGAACCACGCCACTCGAGAATTCATCACGCAGCTCAGAAGGTATCGTCAATCGACGCTTGTCATCGAGCTTTCGTTCAAAATAGTCTACGGTAGACACTTGGTTCCCTTTCAGGAGGTGGGTTTGATTGATTTTTAAGTGGTGGTTTTTGTTTTTGTGATTGCCACTGGATTTATCATACTACCCACTTTTACCCACTACAACCCCCAATTTTGACATTTGTATTAAAATGATGCATTTTATCCACAGTTTTGTGGAAAACTTGAGGTAAGAGATAGTAATCTGAATTTACTTCAGTTTGCTACCGGGAGGCCAAGCCCTCCCTTTAACGAGTAAACAAAAACGCGGCAACTTCAGAATCGTATACGCTTGTCACTTGTAGTGTCACCCAACCAACCAGTACGAACAGGTTAACGGTTAGTGAAACAATGAGTAGTGCCAGCACGAGATCTTGATGCGTTCGAGCAACAGCAACTGTTGCAGTCTCTGTGGTAGCGATCATCGAAGAAGATTTTTTGTTTGTTTTATTTTTCTTCATACTCTCATAGTAGCATACTGTTTATGTTTTGTCAATATTGTTGCAAAATGAAGATGCGCCCCACCCAGGTGAACTCGAAAGTCCACTAGGATGAGGCGCAGCCTCTCGTGTAGCCAGCTAACTGTTCAGAGATGCACGCTCGGCCGAAAGGCTCATGTGCGCCCGTTGCAGGTCCCCGAGTTTGGTTGTCATGCCAGCAATACTCTTCTCGAACTTCGGTATCAGCACGTCAAGCTCTTCCCGACGCCTCACGATGTCTTGGTGATGCACTGTGGCAATACGGCTGGACACCAACCGCGCAGGCGGACAAAGCTCACTAAGACGTTCAGTGATGTCACACTCGAGCAGCTGCCACGCCTCCTGACATTCCTTATCTCGACCAAGGTACCACCAACTGTCAAACTGACGCTCCTGCTGATACCACGTAGCCGCAGATTCGTTGATCAGCTGACCGATATCCTCCCTGCTACGCGGATTGGCTCGCCACACGCCTTGCACCACTGGCCAAAGCATACGCATGAGCGCGTGATCCGCAGAAAATAGCCTGCCCTCGGCAATCAATCTGCTCCTGTTAATTCTGCAGTTCGTCGCATACGTGACTGCGCGCCACCAAATAACGAGCCATACGCTCAGAAGCAAGAGTGCCAACACTGCGTACAGCTGATGGTCGAGCACCGAGGCACCAAGCACCACGATCACTGCAACTGGCACAAGCACACCCACGATGATCATGCCGATAGCCCAAGTTGTCGTGCTGCTCCACCGTGCCAGCCGCAACTTGTACTGCTGCCACCGAGTCAACTCTTCCGTCGACCACATACCGTTAACGAACATGCCACTCATGACGATCCACCTTTCGTTCGAGGACTGAGATACTTGTCGCTAATTAAATCATAATTTAGCTAATCTTACAACAATTCGATGACGTCGTTTAAGTTATTGTGCCGTGTCGTATTAGCTGGTACACCCCCCTGTTGTGACGGTAGTTCGTGCGCAGGATCGCACACCCAAAAGCCCTGCGATGGTAACGCTGGAAACTCCGCAAAGCTCACTGCTTTGTCGTCAATAAGCACAATTCGACTCGCTGTACCGCCGCCAAATTCCTGCGGTAAACGAAACGTGTCGTCTGGCCTATGCCAACTGCTAATGAGTCGGCCCTTGTGCTTTTGCTCCATGATGATATGCCGCACGTGATTAAATCCACTCGCCGTCAGCTTAATTCGTTGCCACAGCGGGTTGCCGTATGTCAGTATGCCGTAGCGTTTGCCATGCAGCGCCAACCATTCCAACAGATCGCCCGCACCCGGAAGCAAATAATTGAGCGATCGCGATTCGTGAATGAACTGTTTTTCGAGCGCCTCCCACTCTTCGCTACGACCTTCTGCCGCCAAGCGGTCACGCACATACCCAGCCGTGTCGAATGAGTCACCTGTTCGCTTCACGTCGTCATTTGCCTTGGCTACTTGCTCCTCAGATATAGCGGCATGCTGCACAGCTATTTCTACAAACACCTCATTAAGCTTGTCGCTGTCGACCAGCGTACGATCAAAATCAACAATATAAAATTCGTCGTTAGATAGCGTTGGTGCTGTCATATAGCTCAATTATAGCACTCGCCACAGCTCCTGGGTCATGGCGAATAAACGAGCGAGTCACTGGCAATCGATCAGCTGTTTCGCGCTCGTTCACAAGCCCCAGGAACGATCCACCAACGGCCTGGTATTGCTTGTCTGCCAACTGATCGTGAGCAGGATCAACCAAATATGCGCCCTCTTGCTTGTAGCGTTTTGCTAAAACATCGTCTGGCTGCTGGTTGTTGTACAGCACATAATCAAGGAACTGCTGCCCCGCGAATCGTTCGATCTCGTCGGCGTGATCAGCTACGCTAAAGCCTTCAGTTTGCCCGCGCTTTGTCACAAGATTACACACATAAAGCTTGGTCGCTTTTGACTGCGCCAATGCTTCGCCTATGCCATTGATAACGAGCAGCGGGCCGAGCGATGTATAGAGGTCACCTGGCGCGATGACAATCAGATCGGCATCGTGAATTGCGGTGATTGCCTGTGGATTTGGGCTTGCAGCAGGCAGCAACGACAACTGCGCCTTACGTGGATCATGGCGAAAATAATCAGCATCAATCACACGTTCGCCGTGCAAAACCGTGCGTACTTCGGGCCATGCCAGTTGCAAGCGCACATTGTCGAGAGTCGCCGGAATCACCACACCATTGACACGCAGAATCTCCGAAGCCGTTTCGACTGCTTCGCTAAAGTTACCATTGACCTTTTCGAGCGCCGAAAGCAAGATGTTACCAAATGAGTGACCCTGAAAGGTACCCTCTTCAAACCGATAGTTAAACAAATCTCGCACTTTTGGCGAGCTGCTCAGCGCAACCAAACATTGCCGCACATCGCCTGGAGGCAATGCACCCAACTCGTCACGCAACACGCCCGTACTGCCGCCGTCGTCTGCCATGTTGACCAGCGCTGCGATCTGCGATGTATGATCTTTGAGTGCCGAGAGTAGCGTAAAACTCCCCGTGCCACCACCTATTACTGCAATTTTACGTTCTGTTCGTGCAAATGGTTCTTTCATGTAAGTCCCAGTATACGCCAGTGCTATAATAATGACACTCATGATACGTTTTATCCTACGCTGGGTGTGGCGACTTGCTATATTGCTGCTCGGCATTATGATTTTGATTTTCCTCGTGCAGATACTATGGCCAGAAACCGGTGGCCGCGTTGCAATCTTTTTTGCACTGCTTGCCGTGTACTGTCTTATGGCTTATCTGGTAATTCCAAATCTATTTCGCCTGTACCGAGTGCTCGCCAAGCCAAATCACATTCCCCTTTTTGCTACTACAATCGATGGATGGCCAGCCGACCCGGTTAACATTGCAGTCGTCGCACGCAACGAAAAACAATTCGTCAAAGCAATGCAGAAAGCTGGGTGGTATACAGCCGACAAAGCAACGCTCAAAAATTCACTTCGCGAAGGCTACGCCATACTTTTCAACCGACCATACAAAACAGCACCTTTTAGTACTCTGTACCTTTTTGATAAGCCCTTCGACATAGGATTCCAAAAACCTGGCAATGGCAAAGCCAGCCCTCGATCGCGTCACCACGTTCGGTTCTGGCATATTGAACCAGAAAAGGAATCTGGATTAAAGCTACCTCATGATCATTTGGCATTCTGGCATGAAAAGTTCAAGCACTTGCTTGGTCTTGATAAGCAGCTATGGATTGGGGCGGCAATTGATGACACTGGCCCACTTGGCCTCCGTTGGCGAAATGGTCAAATTACTCACAGGAATAACCCCGACACCAACCTGGAACGTGATTTGATCATCAGCGATCTTAATGACGCAAGGCAGATATACTCGTCTGAAACGATACAGGCAGGTGAACCATTTAGTTTTCGTGGTCAGACGCTTGGCAACAAATTTCTTTGCGATGGCACAATCAAAGTCGTTGGGTTGCATCAGCCTGTTATTGCAAAGATCAAACGAGCCACAAAAGCTAAGAAGGTGTAGGAATACCAATTTGATAAAGCCGACGCAGTGAGTACAGCTTCACACCAGTCACAATAGCGACAATCACAAGACTAAGTAGCGGTGATCCCACAAATAGTGTTGCCAACAAAAATAACGATGAGTTTACAACCTTACCCAGCGGTGACCAGTTAAGGTCAAAGATTCGTTTGTCTACCAAGTAGAAATAGTTCGGGCTAAGGAGCGGCCAAAAAAGAAATGTAAGCGACAAAAATCCATCAATAAACATAAATTCCACTAAATATACGCCAATCGCTCCTAGCATATCAGGGTGCATGAATCCATAGCCAAGGTATATCACCGCTACACACAGGCGATCGGCAACGATATCAAGAAGTGCGCCACTTCGCATTTCACACTGCATCTTGCGGGCGACAATACCATCGGCAATATCACCCACCCAGTAGCAAAGTAATGCAACGAGTAGTAGCTGTTGATCGTGATGTATGATCGCAACTATAGCTATACCAACCGCAAGAAATGTTCGCACAAACGTCACGCATGACGCCGGCGTCAGAAGCGTCTCGCGCTTGGGCAATGTCCAACCATGATGCAATGTCTTTGCCATACCGTGCGTTATTATACTCTATGCCACGACATCTTCACCAAAATGTTTCTGCAGCCGCATCTTTATGCTGCCTTCATGACGGCCAAGTTTCTGGCTCAACTCTTTGATTGAAATACCGTTCTGAAAATCCTGCTTGAGCGTGTCGTCGTCGGACTTCTCCCAAGGCATGTAGGCCTTGGGGTATGTTTCGCGCATTTTGGTGATTTTTTCCTGCCAGCTGGCACTGCCGCCAGGCTTCTTACTCTTCGTTGATTCAGGACTCTTCGCACGCCTTTCGGCATTTTTTTGCAAATGAGCAAATTTTTTGGCGTCGTGTGCAGTGCGTGTGAGTAGCTGCTCGTTGATCTGTTGCGCATCTTCACTCACCCGGAGTGCCATGCGATTAATGCCAGCGAGGTATAGATTTTCCAGATTCTTCACGCGGCTCAGCGCCACATAGCCCATGCCTTCTACAAATGCACGGCGCAGATCAATCTTGGCGGCGTCGAGCGTCATGCCCTGGCTCTTGTGCACGGTAATCGCCCATGCCAGGCGCAGCGGTACCTGCGATATACTGGCGCGCTTTTTGTCACCATCGCGCATCTCCCATGTGTCGGGCAGCATGGTCACTGTGCGACCATTCCTAAACTCAACGATCGGATAATTCGTCAGTACATCAAAATCAATGACTGTGCCCAAACTACCATTTGCGTATTTACGATCAGTGGCGTTTTTGACCGCCATCACTAGTGCACCTTCACGAAGCTTCAGCTGTGCAGGTGCAAGTACCGACCGTTGCAAGCTTTCTACATAATTTGCCGAACCGGTCGTCGACTGTTCGTAGCTCACCTCGTCTCCTGTCAGTTCGCGCAGTTTTGCATCGTTGATACGGTCAACGTCGATATTGGTCGTATGTAACTCGGTCATATCGCCCTCTGGCGGATCTACTTCTGCTCGCTCGAGCAACTGTTCGGCATGGTGCCTGCGTACGTCACCATCTCTCAGTGCATTGAGTATGGTCAAAAGCTTTTCGTCGTCTTGGCGATGCTGTTCCTGTAAATAGCAAATGGTTGGATCGAGTTCGCGCCAGGCATTGCTGTATACCACAAAACCACCCGCACGGGATTCGCCACGGTTGATCGGTGGCAGCTGAAAAAAGTCACCCGAAAGAATAACTTGAATACCCCCAAACGGTACATCTGGCTGCTTGCGTACCAGTCTGCACGCCATATCAACCATGTCTAACCGAAAATCATGCAGCATGCTGATCTCGTCGATCACCAGCACGTCAGTTTTTTCTATGATATCGCGACGGCCCTTGCTCATGTGTTCGGCAAAGCCATTTGGCAAATCGTCCATCACCCCAATCCCCGCCCAGGCGTGTATGGTTGTCCCACCAAGGTGCGTTGCAGCAAGTCCCGTTGTGGCCGTTACCGACACATGCTTGCCCTCAGCCTTGGCCAGGCGTATAAATTGGTTCAATACAAAAGTCTTCCCCGCTCCCGCAGGGCCAGTTAGCAGCACACTTTCCCCCGAAAGCATGATTTCAAGTGCCAAGGCTTGATTCATTGTTATCTATTATACAGGAGAGGCTCGCCTCTCCAAAGCACGCGCGTCACACGGTTGCCTGCGACTTATACGGTTGCCAAGTTATGCGGTATTGCTTATGCTTAGTATATGAAAACTCTGCAGCGTGGATTTACAATTGTTGAGCTGTTGATCGTTATTGTCGTTCTGGGGGTACTGCTCGGCATCGTCACCGTGGCGTGGGCACAGT
>WBZP01002208.1_pt1 | contig 22676 bp, 18 predicted proteins | sample 5204301 | NCBI WGS metagenome assembly WBZP01 (sample SAMN12412401, study PRJNA552823) | activated sludge metagenome | isolation source: activated sludge from nitrification reactor of wastewater treatment plant... | place: USA: Pennsylvania | collected 2017 | reverse complement strand
AATTACGAATTACGAATTACGAATTACGAATTACGAATTACGAATGAAGAGCACGACCGCCGACCAACGACCGCCGACCAACGACCGCCGACCAACGACCGCCGACCAACGACCGCCGACCAACGACCGCCGACCAACGACTGACAACTGACCTACTGACCTACTGACCTACTGACCTACTGACCTACTGACCTACTGACCTACTGACCTACTGACCTACTGACCTACTGACCTACTGACCTACTGACCACTGACTCAGGAGACAGGAGACCCCATGCGCAACGTCCTCAAAGTTCTGGCCTGGATTGTCGCGGTGATTGCATTGTTGCTGCTGTTGGCCTTCGGCGTGGCCGCGGCCGTGCCGCTGGAGTCGGATCCGCCGATTGACATGGCCAGCCACGGCGCGGGGTCGAGCAGCGTCGAGCCGGCCACGTCGGGTCTGTTGCGCGCCTTCCCCGCCAACAGCGCCCCGACCGACAACGAGACGACGCCGGAGCGGGCCGAGTTGGGCCGGCTGCTCTTCTTCGACCCCGTCCTGTCGGAGAGCGACGACATCGCCTGCGCCACCTGCCACCACCCCGACCTGGGCTTCGGCGACGGGCGGCCGACCTCGGTCGCGCCCGGCGGCGAAACGCCGGCCCGCAACGCCTTGACCTTGTGGAACGTGGCCTACGCCCAAAGCCTGTTCTGGGATGGGCGGGTCACTTCATTAGAAGAGCAAGCCCTCGTGCCGCTGACCCACGCCGACGAGATGGGCGTGGCCGACCCGCAGACGATGGCCGCCGACGTGCGGGCCATCCCGGAGTACGTAGCCCTGTTCGCGAGCGCCTACGGCCTGAGCGCCGAGCAAATCACGCCCGAAGACGTGACCCGCGCCCTGGCCGCCTTCCAGCGCACGCTTATCAGCGACGACAGCCCGTTCGACCGCTACGCCGCCGGCGACTTCGACGCCCTCTCGCCCCAGCAACGCCGCGGCCTGGCCATCTTCCGCAGCGGGGCCACGCGCTGCTTCGAGTGCCACGGCGCGCCGACCTTTGCTTCCGACACCTTCCGGGTCATTGGGGTGGACAGTGTTGATCCCGGCCGGGCGGGCGTTGTGGACGATGGCCTCTTCGGCGCGTTCAAGGTTCCCACCCTGCGCAATATCGCTCTATCAGCGCCCTACATGCATGACGGCTCCATGAGCACGCTGGAGGAGGTCATTGACTTCTACCGCGACGGCGGCGGCCGGGCCCACGGCTTCGCGAAGGTGGACGTGTTCGTCAACCCGTTCGAGTTGAACGATCAGGAGCGAGCCGACCTGCTGGCCTTCCTCTACGCGCTGACCGACGAGAGCGCCCTGCCGGCCATCCCGGCGGCCGTGCCGTCGGGGCTGCCGGTGGTGGCGGGGCTGGAAAACGCGCAACGGGCCGTGGCCGCCGAGTTCAACAGCGGCGGTGGAGGGGAGGCGGTCGCCGGTGACAGCAGCGGGCCGCAGACCATCACCGTGCAACCGGGCGAAACGATCCAGGCGGTTGTTGACCGGGCGCGGCCGGGCGACACCGTTGAAATCCCCTATGGCGTCTATCACGAGCGCGTGGCCATTGACATGAGCGACATCACCTTGCGCGGCGTGGCCAACGAGGCCGGCGAGTGGCCGGTGCTGGACGGCCAGGGCCTGCTGTCCGAAGGGGTCATCGCCTCCGGCAATCGCTTCACCGTCGGCAACCTCTACGTGCGCAACTACACCGACAACGGCGTGCTGGTCGAGGGGGCGCAGGGCGTCCACTTCCACGACATCGTGGCCGAAAACGTGGGCACCTATGGCGTCTACCCGGTGCGCAGCAGCGACGTGGTCATCGAGCGGGTGACGGTCAGCGGCGTGGACGACGCCGGCATCTACGCCGGGCAAAGCGAGAACGTCATCGTGCGCGACAGCACAGCCTTCGGCAACGTCATCGGCATCGAACTGGAGAACACGCTGGGCGGCGAGGTCTACAACAACCACCTCTACGGCAACAGCAACGGCATCCTCATCGTTCTCCTGCCGCAGCTCACGTCAAAGATTTCGTCGGGGGCCAAAGTCTACAACAACGTCGTCGAGGACAACAACATCGCCAACTTCGCGCCGGAAGGGGCCACGGCGCGCATCGTGCCGCCCGGCAGCGGCATTCTGCTCATCGGTGCCGACGACAACGAAGTCTACGGCAACACCATCACCGGCAACAAGACGGCCGGGCTGGCCATCTTTAGCCTGACGGGCACGGGGGCGTTCAACGAGAATGAGTTGGACGTGGGGCCGCTGGCCGAGAACAACTACGCCCACGACAACCAGTACGCCAACAACGCCACCGACCCCGATCCGGTCGTGGCCGAACTGGGCATCCCCGCCGGCGACATCCTGTGGGACACGACCGGGGCCAACAACCGCTTCGACGAGGCCGGAGCCAGCAGCTTCCCGCCGTTGCTGCCTGGCGACGGCTGGCCGGGCTTCCTGCGCACGGCGTATGGCAATGTTTTCCGCGTGCTGACAGGGCTGTTGGGGTAGGCGGTCCGCAGGGTGGGCTTTATCCGTCCCTACCTCGCCAGGAAGCCCGCCGGCACCTTGCTGTATACAGGCTCTATTCGCTCGTCCAGCAGATAGGCCAGGTTCAGGAAGCTGCTCGTCTCGCCACCATCGTAGAGACTGCGGCGGCCGGTGCGCACCTCGGCAAAGTGGGCGCGAGTGGCGTCCGCGTCGAAGAACGCCGGCTGGTCGAGGAATACGCGCTCGTACTTGGCCAGGTTATCGTCCAATAACATCCATTGTGTGAAATTGACCCACGGCGTGAGCCGTGTCTGGCGCCGGATGTGCCAGGCGCGGGTGAGTTCGATGTGCAGTTGTGACTTGTTGAGGCCCGTGCTCAGGTTGGGGACCTGGATGGCCGCCAATTGGGGGTAGAGGCGCCGGAAGACCCGATAGTACAGGGCGTGGTCGTACTTCATCCCTGCCGGCAGGTTGGTCAAATAGTCGGCCACGTCGCGGTCGCACGTCGGCAAGGTCAACGCGCCATAGTTGAGCAACTGGCGCTCCTGGTCGCGGCTGTGGTGCATCTGGTAGTGCTCGCTGTCGAATCGCTCCCTGATCTGACCGATGGAGATCGGCCCTGAAGCGGCCATTTCTGACAGACGGGCGGCCACTTCGTCGCGGATGGCCGGCACGCTGGCGGCGATCTGCGACCGGTAAGGCTCAACCAGCCAGCGACAGAAGTTGCGCACGCGCTTGCGAGCCTGCTCAATTACGGATTCGATGAGCGCGTCCAGTTCGGCCGCGGTCGCTGGGCCGGTGTCCCACGGGCCGAGGAGGGTGCCGCGCAGACTCTTCAGCAGACGGCGGCGGGGATTCGCATCGCGCTGGCCGCCGAAGGTCGTCTCGAAGGTTGCCCCGGTAGTAAAGTGGGTGACGCCCGCGGCGACAAGCCGGGGCAGAGATGGGTCCCACATTAGCGGGTACATCGTCTCGTTGCTGTAGTTGGTCTTCTCGAAAGTCAGACCCTCGAACGGGAAGCTCTCGTCCAGGCCGAAGGGCAGCCAGCGCGCGCCGACGGCCGCGGCCACCTCGCCGGCGATGCGCACCTCGTCGCTGCCCAGGTCGCCATACGTCAGGCCGACGAGTTGCTTGCCGCGCGACGCCACCGCTCCGGCCACCATGCGCGAGTCGAGGCCGCCGCTGAGCATGAGACCGATAGGTGTATCAATGGAGTCAATGTGGCGGGCCACGGACGTTTGCCACAGGTCGCAGACGCGGTCAATGACGACCGGCAGCGGCTCGTCAATGACGCCCGTCCACGTGCGCGCCAGTCGCTTAGCGGCCGGCGGGGCGGGCCTGTCCAGCCGGAAGCGATATTCCGTGCCGGCGGCCACGCGCTGCCCACCACGCACGATGGTGCGTTCAGTGGGTGTCCAGCCGGCGAACAGGAACATCTCGGCAATGCCCAGCTCGTCCCAGTCCAGTCCGCCACAGTGGCGCAGCAGTCGCAATGAATTGGCGATGCGCACGACGCGACCAGACCGGGCGAAGAAGCAGGCCAGTAGCCCGAGCGTGTCATTGTGCAGGCGCGCTTCGCCGGCAGCGCTAACGATCAGTTGATTGTAGGTTCCCGATTGCGGCCAGTCGGGCGTACCGGCGGCGATGACGATACCTTCGGTGATCGTCAGCGTCCCCGGCAATTCGTGGGCGGCGATGCGCAGCCCCTCGCCCCGCGGCGCGTCCGGGGTGTCGACAACGACTTGCCACTCGCCCACCGTGAAGGTCTCGCGGCAATCGGGGTCAAATACCACGGCCGCCGGCAACGGCTCATCCTGTGGCAAGATGGTGATAACATAGCGTTGGTGCATTGCTTCTCCCAGTATGACACGCCATCAGTGGCAACAAGCTATGAACGGTATCATAACCTGATCCGCGGCCGGGCGACATGGGCAAGCCGTGAAAAGTTTGTATGATTTGGCGGCCGATAAGTGATCCACTGTCCCACTTGTCAATTGGGCGATTTGTTGGCAAACTACCGCCCATTGTTTCGCCGCGGCCCCGGCATTGCCCGGGGCCGACATCTGTATTGAGGAGAGAGAATGGGCGCACGAGGCACGAAGAAGAAGACAACGGCGCGGGCCAAGGGCAAGGCCACGCCAGACAACCACAATGGCACCATCCTGCTGATCATCGGCATCGTGGCCGGCGTGGCCATCATGGGTGGGTTGCTATATCTGGCTCTGCGGCCGGCGCAGGCCATCGCCGGGGTGGTGCAGTTCCCGCGGCCATCGCGCGGGCACGAGGTCAATCTGGAGATTCCCTTCGGTGAACTGCCGCCGGTCGGCGGCAACCACGACCCGGCCTGGCAGAACTGTGGCATCTACGACGAGCCGCTCAACACCCCCAACGCCGTCCATTCGCTGGAGCATGGCGCGATCTGGATCACCTATCAGCCCGACCTGCCGGCCGAGCAGATCGCCGCCATCGAGGACGCCGTCAGCGGCCAGAACTTCCTTCTTGTCAGCCCCTATCCAGAGCAGCGCAGCCCCATCGTCCTGACCGGCTGGGGGGTGCAGTTGGAACTGGACAGCCTGGACGACGACCGCTTCGACGCCTTCATCGAGGCCTATCGCGTTGGCCCCAACACGCCGGAGCGCGGCGCGTCCTGCACCGGCGGTATCGGGGAGCCGATCGGCTAAGTCGCTCTTCTATTTATTGTAGCGCGGGATGGTATCCCGCGTCTTCAACCCATCAGAACGCGGGATACCATCCCGCGCTACAAAGGGGTCTGAAGACGCGGGATACCATCCCGTGCTACAATTGTTATGGGCGTTGCTGCCTTCGTTATTCGATGGCCACCAATTCCGACGTAGCCGCGCTGTCCGCGCCCAGTAGATCCGTCCACTCCTGGCGCACCAGGCCGACACCCTCGGCATACCAACTGACGAAGCTCATGGTGAACTCCATGGCCGGCACGGACACGTCGCCGACGGTGGTGGCGGAGCTGACGGTTCCCGTCGTCTCTACCCGGATGGCGTCAAATGTGCCGGCGGGGACGGTGATTGATTCTGGGCCGATGACCGTGTGGGTTAGCTCCGTTGTCTGCTCCATGAGCATCTCGCCCGCGCCGCTGTCGGACAAGGTAGCGTTGGCCACGTAGCGGGTCGTCCAGCTAGACCCGGCCTCGAACTGATCGGCGGCGGGGATGGTCAGGCCGCTCGACTCGACGAACTCGATGGTCAGGGTCACGTCCTCCCCGGTCGGTAGTTGCGAGAACTCCGGCTGGAGCAGCCCTTCGCCGCTGCACGTCCACGTCTGGGTCAGCACGTTGCCCTCGCCCAGGTCGGTGGTGGCGGTGAAGGAGGTGTCGGTGACGTCGCTGTGAGTAATCGTATGCTCGGTGACGCCGAGGCCGGGGATGTTATTCGCATAGCGAAGGGTGCGCCCCTCGACCACCGGGTAGAAGGGGTTGCTGCAATCGCCGGCGGGCAGGGCGACGGTCTCATCGGCCGGGGCCGGGGTGGGTGTCGGCTCGGCCGCTTCGGTCGGCGCGGCTGTCGGCGGGACCTCGGTCGGAGCGGCGGCCGGCTCCGCGGTGGCCTCGGCCGCGGCTTCGGTCGGCGCGGCTTCGGCCACGGCCTTAGTTGGCGCGACGACTTCGGCGGCCTCCTCGGCCGGTGCGTCGCCGCCGCAGGCGGCCAGGGTCAGCAGCGCCAGCAACAGGGCCAGCCACATGATCGCCCGCCGCGAAGTGCTTGTAGGAGAACTGGTTTTCGTGTGCATCATGGCATTGTAAAAGTGAGCGCGGCGGCTGTCTAGTGGCGCTTTGTCGTACTAAGTGACGAATGACGAGTGACGAGTTCCGAACTCGTCGCATCTTCCACTTGTCCGCTACAATTACCGCCCTACGGAGGCTCAACATGACCGCAACACAGGACACTTTAGCGACGAAGGCAGTGAAGGTAGGCTGGCGCGAATCGCAGGCGCTGAGCCTGGACCGCATCGGCTGGATGATCCGTTCGGCGACCCAACAGGGGGTGTCGCACTACAAGGTGATGTGGTTCGACATCTTCTTCATCGCCGAGCCGAACGTCATCCGTGAACTGATCGTCAAGCGGCCCCATCTGCTGCACCGTGACCCGTTCACGACCAACGTCCTGCGTCGCATCATGGGTAACGGGGTGTTCATCGCCGAAGACGAAGCCTGGCAGCGGCAGCGCAAGCTGGTCGCGCCCGCCTTCCACGCCATGCGTATCCGCGCCTATGCCGAGACGATGGCCGCCTACACCCGCGAGATGGTTGGCCGCTGGCAGGATGGGCAGACGGTGGCTCTGGACAAGGAACTGACCCAGTTAACGCTGCGCATCATCGCCAAAACGATGTTCAACGTTGACCTATTGCCGGAGGCGGAACGCATTGGCCGGCTGATGCAAGACCTACTGGAAACAGGCGAGAAGCAACTCGACGCCGCCTACCCGCCACCCAACTGGGTGCCGACAGCCACCAACCGGCGGCAGAACGCTGCCTTGCGCGAACTGCACGAACTGATCCGCGACATCATCCGCCAACGGCAGGCGCGCGGCGGCGACGCGGGCGACTTGCTCTCCATGCTGCTGGCCGCCCGCGACGACGAGGGGCGGCCGATGAGCGAGGCGCAGATCATTGACGAGTGCGTGACGCTGCTGGCCGCGGGGCACGAGACGACGGCCGTGGCCCTGATGTGGGCGTGGCTGTTGTTGGCGCAACACCGCGACGTAGCCCGACGACTTGAAGCCGAGGTGGACGATGCGCTGGCCGGGCAGCCGGTGACGTTCGAGCGGTTGGCCGAACTGCCCTACACCGAGAGCATCATCAAAGAGACGTTGCGCCTCTATCCCCCGGCCTTCAGCTTCGGCCGCACGCCGCAGGAGGACATTGCCTTTGAGATCGAGCCAGATCAAAACCGGGTTTCTTCCGAGAAATCCGGTTTTTCCAGCTATTTTTTCCGCAAGGGGGCCAGTCTCATCATCAGCACCATCGCCATGCACCGCCTGCCGGAGTACTATCCCGAACCGGAAGCGTTTCGGCCGGAGCGTTGGGCGGCCGGCGCGCCCCAGCCGCCGAAATATGCCTATCTGCCTTTTGGCGGCGGGCCGCGGGTGTGTCTGGGCAACCTGTTTGCGATGATGGAGGCGCAGGTCATCCTGGCGACGATGGCCCAGCATGTGCGCCTCAGCCCGACAGCCGAGGGCTTGCCCGGCTGGGAGCCGCTCATCTCGCTGCGGCCTAAAGGGCCGGTCGAAATGCGGGTGAGACGACGCGAAAGATGACATTCGTCACTGGACACGGCGCGGGACGAGGTGTACGCTAGAGTTAGCGCGGAGAGAAGGCAGCGCACGCATCTTCGCCGCCCCACACCCCTCCGCGCCGGAGGAAGTGTTATGTCTACCTCGGCTGCCGTGTTGCGCTGGTTGCCGCGCCTGCTGGCCATTCTCTATGCCCTGTTCCTGAGCCTCTTTGCCTTTGATGTCTGGGAAGGGGTCAGCTTCTGGCAAGGGCTGGCCGGCTTCGTCGTCCACCTGCTGCCCGTATACTTTGTTCTCTTCGCCCTGGTCGTGGGCTGGAGTTGGCCGCGGGTGGGGGGAGTGCTGTTTCTGGCGCTGGCGGTTGGCTTCAGTCTGGCCTTCGGCTGGCGTGAGGCGGCGCTGTTGGCGATGATGGCTGGGCCGTTGGTGGTTATTGGGGTGCTGTTCCTGCTGGATCGCTACGTGAGCGAATATAGGCTGCGGGCGCGGTACTGATAGAAACGCGGGCCGCGCCCGAACAACGCGGCGCGGCCCGCCTTAGCCAGAGATCGGATTGCCGGTAAAGTTGCGGGAAGGCCTTAGCGTTCCAGCGGTAGGCCGCTCTGCGCCCAGCGCATCGTGCCGCCGACAACGTTGTAGACCGTCTCGAACCCTTTTTGCCCCAATAGCGCCGCGGCCGACTGGCTGCGGCTGCCGGTGGCGCAGATGACGGCGACGGGCCTGGTGGCGTCCAGTTCGCCCACCTGCCCGGCCAGTTCTCCCAGCGAGATGAGCCGCGCGCCGGGCACGTGCCCCTGGGCAAACTCCCACGCCTCGCGCACATCGAGAACGAGTGGGCGGTGACCGTTGCCGGTCTCCAGCAGGGTGTTCAGGTCGGTCGGGGTGATGTCTTGCACGTCTCCGCTGGTCACCGGCAGGCCATAAGCCTTCCAGACAGTCAGACTTTCGGCCAGATAGCCGACCACACCGGCATAGCCAACGCGAGCCAGAGCATAGACGGCCCGCGTATAGTCCTCCTCTGTGTTGCCATCCGGCAGCAGCAGGACGACCGGAACGTCGGGCGGCAGAACAAAGCCGATGCGGTTGCTCAATTGATCGTCCAGTTCCAGATGCACCGCGCCGGGGACGTGCTCCGCTTTGAACGACGTCTTGTCACGCAGGTCGAGCAGCGCCGCGCCGCTCTGGAAGTAAGCGATGGACGACTGGATGGAGATCGGCCGGGGTGTCACCTCGCCCAGTGGCTGCGGCCCGCGCCGGTTTTGCGCCTTGATGCGCCGGACGTTGGCGGGCTGCTCCGGCAGCTCGGCCACGGCGAAGGCCACGAACGCCTCCCGCTCGCGCGGCGAGAGGGCCGGGTTGTTGTGGCGCTCGAAGCCGATGGTGGTAGAGCGCACCGCGCCGATGGATTTGCCGCACAGCGAGCCTGCGCCGTGGCCGGGATAGATCATGACGCCGTCGGCCAGGGGCAGCACCTCTTCCTGGATGGTGTCATACATCTGCGAGGCCAGGCCGCGCGCGGCGTCGAGGCCGACCAGGTCGGGGCGGCCGATGTCGCCCACGAACAGCGTGTCGCCGGTCAGGGCCATCCACGGCTCCTGGGCGCGCGACAGGTCGGTCACCAGCAGGGTGATGCTCTCCGGCGTGTGGCCGGGCGTGTGGCGGACGGTGAGACGCACGTTGCCCAGATCAATGGCATCGCCCGCGCGGAGCGGCCTGTGCTCAAATTCCGCGCCGGCGCCTTCGTGGACGTAAATATCGGCTCCGGTGCGCGCCTGCAATTCGGTGTTGCCGCTGACGTGGTCGGCATGCAGATGCGTCTCGATGATGTGGGTGATGGCCAGACCGCGGGCCGCGGCGGCAGCCATATACTTGCGCACGTCGCGGTCGGGGTCAACCACAGCCGCAACCCCCGCGCCTTCGCAACCGATCAGGTAGGAGGCGCAACCCAGTCCATCAATGAAAAATTGTTCCAGATACATGGCTTTTCTCCCGGCCCGGCAGGTCTTTCGCTCCCTGTCGGGCTTCAGTGTCGTTAGAACAGTTTGGGCAGATTATCGTACAGCAAGAAAATGGCCAGAATGATCACAAACCCGGCAAAGGTTTGGCGCAGTCGCGCCGCGGGCAGGCGATGGGCCAGCCGTGCCCCGGCGAATGTGCCGGCCAATCCCGCGGCGACGAAAACGACCAGCGAAGGTATATCGAGCGCGCCGTCGCCCAGGTGGCCCATGAAACCGGCCAGACTGTTCATGGCGATGATGACCAGCGATGTGCCCACCGCTTGCTGGATGGGCAACCCCACCAGCATGACCAGCGCCGGGACGATGAGGAAGCCGCCGCCGACGCCCAGGATGCCGGTCAGCAGACCAACGGTCGCGCCGGATAGAACGATCTTCCACAGCGACAGATGTTCCAGTTCAATGGCCGCCGGTTGCCGCCGCAGAATGAGCAACAGCCCGATGACCAGCATGAGAGACGCGAAGGCGACCATCAAAAAATCGGGCGAGAGGCGCGACGAGAACCCGGCCGCCGGATAGGCAACCAGCATTCCCGCGCCGCCGAAAAGCAACGCGACACGCCAGTTAAGCGTTCCCTGCGCCCGGTGAAACATAGCGCCCATGACGCTGTTGGCCCCGACGATGGCCAGGGAGGTCATGACCGCCACCTGCGGCGGCTGCCCTACCAGGTAGACCAGCGCGGGAACGGTCAGAATGCTGCCGCCGCCGCCCAGCAGCCCCAGCGAGATGCCGATGCCGAAGCCCAGCACCAATCCCAGCCAAAGGCCGTCCATCACTGGCCCCGCCGCGAGGGAAACCCGGCCCGTTGCCAGCCGATCATCCCGCCGCTCAGGTTGATGGCGCGGTAGCCGGCCTGAATGAGCCGGCGCGTGGCCATACCGCTGCGGTTGCCCGAGCGGCAGATGACCAGAATCTCGCGATCTTGCGGCAGCTCATTCAGGCGGCGACTCAAATCCCCCAGAGGAAGCAAGCGCGCTCCGTCAATGTGGCCTTCGGCATACTCATCCGGCTCGCGCACGTCGAGCAGAAAAGGCGGGGTCGCGCTGTTGATGCGCGCCCGGGCCTCGGCCGCGTTCATGGCCGTTTTCGGTTGGGCGGACGCGGCCGCCTGGCCTGGGGTTGTGTCGTCCTTGCCGAACAATTTGTTGAGAAAACTCATGCCCTGTCTCCGGGGTTCTAAGGTCCTGTCTATTTCCCTCAGAATAGCATGGGCTTTGCTGGACAGGTAGAGCGAAGGGGTTATACAATGGTATTAGCATGGCTTATGGCTCCAGTATCTTGCGGCGGCGCGGCCCTTTCCCGGAACAGGCCACGCGCCCCGGAGGGTGCATCGCCCGGAGGGGATGATCTTGCTCGATCTGAACAAGCTCCACGTCTTTAACGTCGTCGCCCAGGTGGGCAGCTTTAGCGCCGCGGCCGAGCGACTCTACATCACCCAATCGGCCGTCAGCCAGCAGATCAAGGAGCTGGAGGCCGGGTTGGGGCGGCAACTGTTTCTGCGCGGGCGGCGCGGCGTTCGCCTGAGTCCCCACGGCGAAATCCTCCACCGCTATGCCCGCGACATCTTCGCCCTGGCGGCGCGGGCCGAGGCGTCGCTGACCGACGTGGCCCATTTGAGCGAGGGGCGAGTGAGCCTGGGCGCGACGCCCGGCGTGGCCGTCTACCTCGCGCCGGAGTGGATCGCCCGCTTCCGCGCCCGCTACCCGCGCCTGACAGTCGCGCTTCGGACAGACGTCACGGCGCGCATCGTGCCCGATGTGCTGGCCCGGCGGCTAGACATGGGACTGATCGAGGGCGAACTGGATGCCTTCGTCGGGCAGGAGCGGTTGGCCTGGCGGCCGCTGGCGGAGATGGAGCAATTCATCGTTGTCGGCCCCGGGCATCCATGGGCGGGGCGGGCCAGTGTGCGGCTGGAAGAGTTAAGCGGCCAGCCGATGATCCTGCGTCCGCCGGGCAGCCAGACGCGGGCCTGGCTCGACGGCGCGTTGCGGGAGCGCGGCGTGGCCCCGGTGGTGGCGACGGAGTTCGACAATCTAGAGGCGATGAAACGCTCGGCGGCGCAGGGGACGTGCCTGACCGTGTTACCGGAGTACGTCGTGCGCGGCGAGACGGCGGCGGGGCAACTGGCGGCGATACCGGTTGAGGGCCGGCCGCTGCTGCGCACGCTGAAACTGGTCTGGGCTGAGGAGACGCCGTTCGGGCCGGTGGCGGTGGCGTTTCTGGAGGAGTTGAGCCGGGAGTTTGCGGCGTTGCGACCGGTGATCAGCACGTGAGCCGAGCTGTTGGGTTCAGAACAGCGACATCAGCCCGCCACCCTTGAGGCTAGGGAATATAGAGCCGGTAAATCGCCCCCGCCTCGGCCGCCGTGCCGACGTATTGCACCCCATGCCGGTCTTCACCAATGGTGATGATCAGATCGTCCCCCACCACGCCCAACATCGCCCGCTGCCACGAGCCGTCGGGATCGTAGCCCAGGGCAAACACTTCGCGGCTGCACATGTCGGCGAAGATATAGCGGCCGTCAGTGGGGTTGAAGCTGGGCCGGTTGACCTTGCCGCCGATGCCAATATAGAGCCGGTTGTCGCGCGGGTCGAACTCCATAAGTAAGACCTGCCGCGAATGGCGGCGCATCACCCTCTCCCTAACCCTCTCCCAGAGGGAGAGGGAACCGGACGGGGTGGGCGATAGCTAACCATTGCCCAGACAACAGAGCCAAATTACAATGACCCACCTACCGTTGAGCTTAAGGAGTATCCGATGACCAAAGTCCGCTGGGGCCTGCTGTCCACGGCCAACATCAACAAGCGTCTCATTCCCGCCATGCGCGCCTCGGAGCGGGGCGAGCTGGTGGCTGTGGCCAGCCGCCGCCAGGACGCGGCCGACGCCTACGCCGCCGAGTGGGGCATTCCGCGCGCCTTCGGCAGCTACGGGGCGATGCTGGCTTCGGGTGAGGTGGATGCGGTTTACATCGGCCTGCCCAACCACCTGCACGCCGATTGGACCGTGCGGGCACTGGAGCACGGCCTCCACGTGCTGTGCGAGAAGCCGTTCGCCCTGACGCTGGCCGACGTGGATCGCATGGCCGACGCGGCGCGCGACAACGGCCGTGTGCTGGCCGAGGCGTTCATGTATCGCCACCACCCGCAGACGAAGGCTGTGGGCGAATGGGTGCGGGCCGGGCGGCTGGGGGCCATCAGCCTCTTCCGCGGCGCGTTCAGCTTCACCCTGAGCGACCGGCGCAACGTGCGTCTCATCCCGGAGTGGGGCGGCGGCAGCCTGTGGGACATCGGCGTCTACCCGATCAGTTTCGCTCAATACGTCATGGGCGGGCCACCGGAGTGGGTCTGCGGCGACCAGCGACGGGGCGGGGCGGGGGTAGACGTGGCCTTCAGCGGCCTGCTGCACTATGCCGATGGGGTCATGACCCAGATCAGTTGCGCCTTCGACGTGCCCTGGTACACCCACGTGGACGTATTGGGCGAGAAGGGGCGGCTGGTGCTGAACCGGCCGTTCACCGGGCTGGTGGCCGGGCAGCGGCGGCTGACGTTCGTGGACGCCCAGGACAACGCCGAAGAAGTGCCCGTGGAGGAGCAGGAGCTTTACAGCGGCGAGGTCGAGGACATGCACGACGCCATCCTGAACGGCCGCCCGCCCTACCTGGGGCTGGACGAGACGCGCGATCACGTGCGGACGGTGCTGGCGCTGTATGAGTCGGCGCGGCGGGGGGAGAGGGTGTATTTAGAGGAAATCAGTTGATTGGCAGGTATGTTATAATGGGATTTGGAACTCTGAGCCGGAGGCGTGTATGACCGAAATCATTACGGCGATTTATGAGAATGGCGTGTTGCGTCCGTTGCGACCACTGCGGTTGAGAGAACAGCAGCAGGTAAGAGTGCGACTTCTTGATCCACTGCATGACGAGGCAATGGACGAACGGCAGCTAATTCTCAATGACTTAATTGCCGCGGGAATAATCGAAGAGCATGACCCTTGGCTGGATGTTCCGGAAGAAGACCCGGTAAGCGCAGAACGACGGGCGGAACTGGCCAGGCTGTTGGGCGCGGTTCCGGGTAAGCCCTTGAGCGAGATCATCATCGAGGATCGAGGCGAGTGGTGACGACGCTATTTTTCGATACAAGTGCTTTGCTCAAGCGCTACGTTGACGAACCGGGTAGTAGCTGGCTGCGCTCACTCATGGAGAATGAGCGCGATCTGCTCATCACCTCTGTGGTAACTCGAGTCGAGGTGGCTTGTGCCCTGGCGCGACGCCAGAGAGAAGGTCATCTCTCTCCAGCCCTGCGCCATGAACTTTGGCGGGCATTTCAGTTTGACCTGACCTATCGCCTCCAAACACTGAAAGTCGGACTTGATGTGTTGAATGTGGCGGAGGCATTTGCTTTTCAACACCCTTTGCGTGCCTATGACGCCATGCAATTGGCATCAGCCCATGTTGCCAATCGCCGCCTGCTGAGAGGAAACAGACCTGCCTTGACTTTCCTTTCGGCTGATATTCGCTTGCTCGATGTGGCTCATCAGATAGGCTTTGCCGTGGACAACCCGCAAGCTCATTTGTGAGTCTAACCCTTGACCCAGCAACCAAATCTGCTATATATCCTAGGTAATTCTCCGTGCGGCCGCCTGGCCGCCGGCTGCCCAGCCGTTCGCGGCTGAACATCGAACCTGTAACACGTCCTTTGTGCCGCAACCATGCGGCCGACCGCGGCAACGCGGCCACCCAAGCGCTGCCAGAGGGGAACCGCAAGGTCGGCGGCGCGCCCGGCGAGGATTGGGAAGTTCTGTCCGGGAGGTAAACGGCGACCAACAACCATACACCACACTGACCCGATAACCGGCGGCGCGTTGCGCGGCCGTTGTGATCCTTTCTACCATCATACCTAACCATGAGGCCCAAGACCCGTTGCCAAGAGCGGCAAGCGGATAGACAGAGAGGAGAGACCTTTCCCATGACCAACCGAACTATGCGAATTCTGGCCGCGGTGGCTGTACTGCTACTGGGCCTGATGCTGGCCGGAACGGCTGTGGCCGACCACATCCCCAACCCCACCAGCGTCACCATCGCCGGCAGCTTCCAGAGCGAACTGGGCTGCACCCAGCAGATCGGCGGCAGCGGCGGCGACTGGGAGCCGCCCTGCGCCCTGACCCACCTGGCCTATGACGCCGAAGATGACGTCTGGCAAGGCACATTCAACGTCGCCACCGGCCCTCAGGAGTACAAAGCGGCGCTCAATGACACCTGGGACGTGTCGTTCCCCAGCGGCAACGTGTCGCTGACCGGCGCGAACGCCCCCGTCAAGTTCTACTACGACCACAAGACCCACTTCGTCAGTGACAGCACCAAGTTGATCATCGTCGCCGTCGGCAACTGGCAAACCGAGGTCGGCTGCTCCGGCAACTGGGCGCCCGACTGTCTGCGCGGTTGGATGACCGACGTGGACAACGACGGCACCTACACCTTCGAGACGACCGACATCGGGCCGGGCAACTGGGAGGGCAAGGGGGCCACGGGCGAGAGTTGGAGCAATCCCAACTTCCCGGCCGACAACATCCTCTTCACCGTGCCCGCCGGCGGCGCGCGCGTCGTCTTCTCCTTCGTGGATGCCACCGACACGATGAGCATCGCCGTCTATCCGCTGGGCCACGGCAACGACAACAACGTCGAGTTCGACGGCCTGGGCCACAACAGCCACGACACCCTCTACCGCGTGCCCTTCGGCGCGGTGACGCCCGGCGAAGAGGTCATCCTGCGCTTCCGCACCTACCACAACGACGTGACCGGCGTCCGCGCCCGCGTCTGGGACGATGCGCAGCAGGCGCAGTTCTTCCTCAACCTGGAGCTGGCCGCGGCCGACGTCTCCTGCTATGACGACGCCCAGCCGGACGAGACCTGCGACTTCTGGCAGGCGTCGCTGACGCCCACCGACCCGACCACCTACTACTACCGCTTCATCGTCAGCGACGGCACGGACACGGCCAACTACGAGGATGATGAGCAGCGCGACGGCGGCTGGGGCGAGGCGCGCGACAACTTCAACGACTGGGGCTACGTCATCCAGGTCTATGAGCCGGACTTCAAGCCGATTAGCTGGCTGCAAAACGGCGTCATGTACCAGATCTTCCCCGACCGCTTCCGCAACGGCCGGACGGCCAACGACCCCAACACCAACCTGCCGCGTTACAGCTGGCCGACCAATGCCCTGGATCGCATCATCCGCAAGGCTTGGACCGACCTGCCCGAAGGGTACTGCCGCTTCTACGTCAACCCGGCCACGCCCTGCACCGAAAGCCCGCGCGGCCGCGACTACTTCGGCGGCGACCTGGCCGGCGTCCAGAGCCGGCTCAACTACCTGAGGTCGCTAGGCGTGACGGTCATCTACTTCAACCCCGTCTTCGACGCCGCCTCGAACCACGCCTACGATACGCAGGACTACCTGCGCATTGACCCGATCTTCGGCACTAACCAGGAGTTCACCCAGTTGGCCCGCGCCGCCGACAAGGCCGGCATCCAGATCGTCGTGGACGGCGTGTTCAACCACGTTTCGTCCGATAGCAAGTACTTCGACCGCTACGGCCACTTCAGCGAAGTCGGCGCGTGCGAGAGCGTTAGCTCTCTCTACCGCAGCTGGTTCTACTTCTTCGACGAGGTGGGCGGGCCGTGCGCCGGGCCGAACGGGCCGAACACGATGAACTACAACGCCTGGTTCGGCTTCGACAGCCTGCCGGTGCTCAACAAGAACGTCCAGGCCGTGCGCGACCTGTTCTATGCCGGGGCCAACAACGTCAACAGCACGTGGCTGAGCCGCGGCGCGGACGGCTGGCGGCTCGACGTGATGGGCGACGGCAGCTTCCCGGCCGACTTCTGGCAGGAGTTCCGCGTGGCGGTGAAGGACGAGAACCCCAACGCGCCGATCATCGGCGAGTTATGGAAGAAGTTCGAGATTCTGCCCAAGACGCGCGGCGACCAGGCCGACACGGCCATGGGCTACCGCTTCCGCAACGCCATCCTGGGCTTCTTCGGCACGGTTGACGACAAGGGCTTTGTGGACGACGGCGAGAGCAACCAGCCGCCGACCCTCTTCGCCAGCAAGCTGACCTCCATCCGCGAGGACAACGCCGACGCCAGCTACTACACGATGATGAACATCCTGGGTAGCCACGATACGCAGCGCATCCTGTGGCTGATGACGCCCGGCGAGCGCAACCGCGAGCAGCGCGAGTTCAACGCCGCCAATCTGGCCCAGGGCAAGACCCTGCTGAAGCTGGCCGCGGTGGTACAGATGACCACCCCCGGCACGCCGACGATCTACTACGGTGACGAGATCGCCATGACCGGCGACGACGACCCCGACGACCGGCGCGCCTTCCCCTGGAACGGCGCCAAGCCCGGCGGCGACGCGGCCATGCTGGCCCACTATACCAAGTTGACCCAGTTGCGTAACAGCAACAAGGTCTTCCGCCAGGGCGAGTTGTCCTTCCTGTTGGCCGACGACACGGCGCGCACGATGGCCTACCTCATGCGCACCACCACCGAAGCGGCCGTCGTGGCCGTCAATCGCAACAGCACGCCGCAGACCGTGGTCATTGACGCCCACGGCCGTCTGCCCAACGCCGTCAAGCTGACCGACGCTCTGGGCACGCTGCCGGGGACGATCACCGCCGCCAACGGCGTCATCACCATCCAACTGCCGGCCCTCAGCGCGGCCATCCTGATGCCCGTGCGCGGGCAAGACCTGGTGGCCCCGCGGCAACCGGCCAACCTGACGGCCGTAGCCGGCAACGGCGAAGTGGCCCTCGACTGGAACGGCGTGCCCGGCGCGGTGGCCTACCGCGTCTACCGCAGCCCCGTCACCGGCGGCGGCTACGTGCTCATCGGCGAGACGAGCGCGACGGAGTACGTGGACACCACGGCCGAGAACGGCCAGGAGTACTTCTACGTCGTCCACGCCGTGGACGCCGCGGGCAACGAGGGCTTGCCGTGCAACGAAGCGTCGGCCACGCCCTTCTTCCCCATCGGCTACGCGGTGCTACAGTGGCCGCCGACGCTGAACTTCCCCGTCCGCACCAGCGGCAGCGACACGGTCTACGGCCGCGTCTACGTCGCCGGCGTCACCGACGCTTCGGGCGACCCGGCCACCATCTGGGCCGAAGTCGGCTACGGGCCGAACGGCAGCAACCCGACCACATGGACGGCCTGGTGGCCGATGACCTTCAATGTTGCCGACAGCAATAACTATGAGTACCAGGGCAAGCTGTACCCGGAGGTGGCCGGCGATTACGACTACCTGGTGCGCTTCAGTACCAACAACGGCCAGACCTGGGTCTACGGCGACGTGGATGGCTGGTATCCCCCGCTGCCCGTTACTGACCAGTATAACGATCCCGGCGACATGACCGTGACGCCGCCGGCCGACACGACGCCGCCGGCCGCGCCGACGCTGTCGGTGGAAAGCGCCTCGCCGGAGGGCATCGAACTGAGTTGGACGGCCGTGGGCGACGCCGACTTCTACGAAGTACTGCGCGCTAACAGCGCCGGCGGCCCCTATACCGAGATCGGCCAGACGAGCGCCACCACCTTCACCGACACGAACGTGGTCGAAGACACGACCTACTTCTACGTCGTGCGGGCCGTGGATGCGTCGTTCAACCGCTCGGTCAACTCCAACGAGGTCGAGGCCGAGGCCGCGCGCCGCACCGTGGCCGTGACCTTCAACGTCACCGTGCCGGCCGCGACCGACGCCACCGGCCGCGACGTCAACATCGTCGGCACGCTGGCGCGTCTCGACGGCGGCCATCCCGACTGGGACCCAGGCGCGACGCCGATGACCCGCGTCAACGCCACGCTGTGGACCATCACCCTGACCGGCAAGGAAGGGACGCAACTGGAGTACAAGTACGCCCTGGAAGATTGGGAGCACGGCGAGAAGGGCGCGACGTGTGATGAGTTGAGCAACCGGACGCTGACGCTGGACTACGGCCTGACCGGCACGCAGACCGTCAACGACACGGTGCTGAACTGGCGCAACGTCGCCCCGTGCGGCAACTAGCCCCGTTTCGTTCAGACCTCAGAGGTCTTCCGAGACCTCTGAGGTCTTGACAGCTTCAGACCTGTCAGGTCGTCCGCGATCTGATAGGTCTTTTTTTGTTCACGGCGTGGCCGGCATCGCGTCTATCAGTGCCCGCAGAACTCGATTGACGGCCTCTGAGCTTGTGAAAACTTCGGCCACGTCGGGGTCAAGAATAACAACGCGCTCTTGCTCACTAACCGCGAAGCGATTCGGCTTGGCGAGGCCATAGTCGAAGTTATACTCCGGCAACAGATCGTCGCCGTGGGCGCTGTGATCACTCTGGGGTTTGGGTTTCATGTCGCCTGCGTTCTGTTGGTGTCGCTTCTCGTGAGCTGATAATACGTATGACCGCACCTTCACGCTCAGTAAAGCATACTAGCAGCAACCGATTGCGCTGTGAATAGCCGATGATGATCTCACGCGGTTCTTCAGTCGAGTGCCACTCATCATCAAAGATAGCTGCGGTTTGATCGAGGAACACAGTCTCAGCTTCCTCGAAGCTGACATCGTGTTTAGCAATATTGGCCTGTGCCTTGCGCTGATCCCAGTCGAACTTCACACGGCTAAGTATAACACTGGCACTATGTTTTTACATTTCCTATGGTATTGCCTAACTTCAATTGATGTATAATCCCGCATCAAGAGGTGCGCAATGGACAACCCGACCTTCGCCCACGGCTACGCCCTGCTCATCGCCGTCAACGAGAACCAGATTCCCAACTACGCCCTGCCGACGGTGGCCAAGGACGCCACGGCCGTGCGCGACGTGCTCATTCACCCGCAGCGCTGCGCCTACCCGGCCGACAACGTGCGCCTGCTGCTGGGGCGCGAGGCGACGCGCGACGGCATCCGCGGCGGGCTGGCCTGGCTGAAGGAGCGCATCGCCGCCGACAGCAGCGGCGACGCCACGGCCGTCTTCTTCTACTCCGGCCACGGCGCGCACAACCCCGACGACAACAGCTACTACCTGCTGCCCTATGACCTGCGCTCGCCGCTGACCGACTCGCTCTTGCGGGCCACCGACGTGGCGGCGGAGATCGAGGCCGTCAAACCGCGCCGGCTGCTGGTGGTGCTCGACTGCTGCCACGCCGGCGGCATGGGCATCAAGGGCGAAGACCTGCTGGGCGACGCCGGGCTGCGCAAGTCGGCCGCGCCGGCCCAGGCGCGCGAAGTGGTGGCTCTGGCGCGGGGGCAGGGGCGGGCGGCGCTCAGTTCGTCGTCGGCCGCCGAAAGCTCCTACGTGCGCAGCGACCGGGCCATGAGCATCTTCACCTATCACTTCGTCGAGGCGCTGACCGGCCACGCCCAGGCCGAGGGCGCGACGGAAGTGCTGGTCAGCGACATCATGGGCCACGTCAGCCGCGCCGTGCCGGCCAGCGCCCGCGCCGAGTATGAGGCGGCCCAGACGCCCGTCTACCAGACCAGCGGCGAGAACTTCCCGGTGGCCCTGCTGCTGGGCGGCCAGGGCATTAGCAAGGGCGCGCCGCTGCCCAGCCCGACGGCCCCGCTGCCGGCGGCAACCGGCCCGACGATCAACACCGCCGGCGGGGGGTATTTCGCCGGGCCGGTCAGCGCCGGGGGGGACGTGCAGGCCGGGCGGAAGACGGTCGGCGGCGACGAGATCAAGGGCAGCAAGTACGTCATGTCGGGCAACTTCAGCGGCGCGGTGCTGAATATCGAGTCGCAGTTGACCAACGTGACGCAGTCGATCATGGCCGCGGCCGTCAGCGGGCCGGCCAAGGGCGATCTGACCAGCCTGGTGGCCGCGCTGGAAGCGGAGTTGGCGGGCGTGCCGGCCGGGCGCGGCAAAGAGGCCGAGGCGGTGGCCGGGCGGCTGGCCAAGGTGACGGCGGCCGTGGCCGAGGGCGACGGCGAGATGGCCGACCTCAACGGCCGGGCGCTGGAACGGGCGGCCGACGCGCTGGGCGACGCCCGCCCCGGCCTGCCCGCCGCCGCGCGACAGATCACCGCCGCCGTGCGAAGGGTGCTTGGAATGTGAAGGTAGGCTCACGCAAAGGCGCAAAGGGGCAAAGATGCTAAGGAAGATTCTTCTTTGCGTCTTTGCCCCTTAGCGCCTTTGCGTGAGCTTCTTATACCGGGAGGAAGTATGAACGAGGAGAGCCGGCTGTTTCTGGCCGATGTGCAGGCGAAGCTGAACACCTACTTCAGTGGCGAGGAGATCGAGACGCTGGCCTTTGTGCTGGGCATTGACTACGACGCCCTGCGCGGCGGCACGAAGCCGACCAAGATCAACGCGCTGATTATGGACGCCGCCCGCAAGGGGCAGCTTGGCCCCCTGCTGGCCTGGGCGCGGGGGGAGCGGGCGAACGTCACCTGGCCCAACGAGCCGGCGCGGCTGGAGCTGCCGGCCGGCGCGGCCGACGAGGGTGGGGCGACCGTCTTCCAGATCGGCACGCTCAACACCGGCGGCGGCGGCTTTTTCGCCGGGCCGGTTAGCGCCGGGGGCGACGTGCAGGCCGGGCAGAAGACGGTCGGCGGCGACGAGATCAAGGGCAGCAAGTACGTCATGTCGGGCGACTTTCGCGGCGCGGTGCTCAACATCGAATCGCGGCTGGACAACGTGACGCAGACGTTGGGAGGCATGGCCACGGCCGCGCCCGACCAGCGGCAGGAGCTGGCCCGGCTGGTGGGCGAACTGAAGGCGGCGCTGACCAAAGTGCGGCCGGAAGCGGTGGCCGACGCGACCAATCTGACCAAGCGCGTCGAGGCCCTGGCCGAAGAGGCCACCGGCGACGCGCCCGACCCGGAGTACATCCACGACCTGGGCGAGAGCCTGAAGCGGGCGGCGGGCAAGCTGGCCGGCTCGTTACCGGGCGTGGCCACGCTGACGGCGGCCATCGTCGAACTCGTCGCCGCCATCGTCCGCTAGTCCGGTGCGTTGCTGCTTTCGGTGCGTCGCACTTTCTTGAGTGCGTCGCACCTTCTTCCCCGCCCCTCATGCCCCTAGAACCGGCGACGCACCCCAGATGGGGCGTCGCGCGGAGCTGCGTAGAACCCCTCTGGCCCTCCTCTCTACCAATCCCATAGATTCCTCCTTCGTCGGCCTGCGCTTCGACCCGTTTGCGCTGGCATCGTAATGATCAAGTTAAGGTACAGGCGCTAGAATATGTTAAGCGGGAGCATTACCTGCTCTTGTACTGCTTAGGTTCCGTTTTTCATTGTGAGCTACCGTAGCGACCGGCGATTTCACGTTTTTTAGTAGCCTCAACAGCTACAGTCACGGCAACACCAACCGGCGTTCCGTCTATGACGCCAACGGCAACAGTCCCCGCCCCGACAGCGACAAACACTGCTATGGTGGAACCAACTGAAACGGAAACACCCACGGTCGAACCGACGGCAACAGAGACGCCTACTTTACCCCCCACACCTACGTCTACAACGACCCCGACGCCCACGCCAACCGTGACAGTGGTTCCCAGCCCGGGGCCTATTCACGTGTTTGTGGTCACCGGACAGTCTAACAGCGGCCAAAATGGCAATGGGCTGGAACTGCCACCCAGTATGAGCCGCGTCTCGAACGCATGGTATGCCGCCAAGAAAAGGACAAGGGCCTATGAATTGCGCGTCATGGAGCCTATCCCCAACCGCAATGCCAAGTTTGGTATCACACGAACCGCCTACGGGGTTGACCTCCCCATAGCCTATTACTTGCGACAGTCGTGTCCGGCAATGAGCATGGTCTTTATCCGGCTCTATTCAGGGGGTACGTCTATTGTGGCTTGGGATCCACATCCTAATACTCCGCAGTGGCGAGCCGCTATGAAGGCTGTTGGTAACGGCG
>WBZP01002207.1_pt1 | contig 22677 bp, 16 predicted proteins | sample 5204301 | NCBI WGS metagenome assembly WBZP01 (sample SAMN12412401, study PRJNA552823) | activated sludge metagenome | isolation source: activated sludge from nitrification reactor of wastewater treatment plant... | place: USA: Pennsylvania | collected 2017 | reverse complement strand
CCTGGATGCGGGCACGGAGCCGATCCCGGAGCCGACCGCGCCTCCACCCGCGACCGACGACGCGGCCACGGCCGCGCCGGGCACGCCCGAGGCGACGCGGACGCTGCCGGCCGACTATCGTGTCCAGGAGGCGCTGCGCGAGGCCGATTGGCTCGTGTTCGCCTTGCTCAGTGCCGGGGAGAGCGCCGGCGGGCCAGAATCCAGCGCGCTGAGCCGCTTCCTGGCCCAGCGGCCCGACCTGGCCAGCCAGAGCGAGGTCGTCGTCCTGGCCTTCGACGCGCCCTACTTCCTGGATAGCACCGAGATCAGCAAGCTGAGCGCCTACTACGCCATCTACAGCCGCACCGGGGCCTTTGTCGATGCCGCCGCGCGGGCGCTGTTCCTGGAATCGCCCCTCCTGGGCGCGCCGCCGGTCAGCGTCGAGGGCATCCAGTTCGATCTGTTCACCCAGACCCAGCCCGCGCCCAATCAGATCATCGCCCTGTTCCTGGTCATCGGTGAAGAGATCGAAGCCCCCTCCAGCCAGGAGCCGCTGGCCTCGGCCATCGGCGATACCTTGCGCTTGCAGACGGGCATCATCCTCGACCGCAACGGCCGCGCCGTGCCCGACGGCACGTTGGTGCGCTTCATCCTGCGCAACCGCGTCCAGGGCACAGTGACTATCCTGGGCGACCGGCCGACGACGGGCGGCATCGCCCAACTCGACTACGTACTCGACGCCAGCATGGGGCCGGGCCAGTTCCGCATCACCGCCGAGTCGGGCGCGGCCACGGTCTCCCAGGAAGTGGACATCGTCATTGAGGAAGACGCCCAACTGGCCATCATCGTGCCCACCAGCGCGCCGACGATGACGGCCACGCCGGAGCCGACGCCGACGGCCACGCCCGAACCCACCGCCACCACCGAACCTCCCACGCCGGCCGCCACCCCGCCGCTGCCCGGCCCGGCCGAGGAGCCGGGCCTGCTCATCGCCCTATCAGAGGCGCGGACGCTGCTAGGCGTGTTGGCCGGGCTGCTGGCGGTGGGGGTCGCGGCCATGATGCTCAATCGGCGGGGCGAGGCGACGCCCACGCAGGGCATTCGCCGCCTGTTGTGGGGGCTGGTGGGCGGGTTGCTGCTCTACAACTACTACGCCCTGGAGATGCCCGGCGCCGGGCTACTGAGCGGCCTGGGCAGCATGGCGGGGTTGGTGCTGGTCGTTCTAGGCGGAGCCGGCGGCTTGCTGCTTTACCGCGCCATGCATCAGGCGGAAGTGGTCAGTAGGTCAGTAGGTCAGTAAGCCAGTACGGCAACTGACCTACTGATACGCGCTAATCCTCTCGGAACAAAGTAGCGTCATCCATCGAAACCGGGTCTTCGCTCGGCTCAATGTGACCCAGGACGTTGACCGGCTCCAGTTGGCGGCGAATGTCGCGCTCGATCTCCTCCAGCAGTTCGTGCCCCTGCTGGACACTCCACGTCCCGGGAACCAGCAGGTGGAACGAGACGAAGCGCTGCGCCCCGGCCTGCCGCGTGCGCAGGGCGTGGTAATCCACGCCGTGCGGGGCATACCCTTCTAGGATTCCCACGACCTGAGCTACCTCGTCGGCCGGCAGGGAGACGTCCAACAGGCCATTGATGGCCCCACGGACGAGCTTCAGGCCGGTCAGGATGATCTGGAGGGCGACCAGGAAGCCAATGACCGGATCGAGCCACAGCCAACCGGTCAGCCCGACCAGGATCACGGCGACGATGACCCCCACTGATGTCCACACGTCGGTCATCAGGTGGTGGGCATCGGCCGTCAGCGCCGCTGAGCGGTGGCGCTTGCCGGCGCGCAGCAACACCTGGGCCACGCCGAAGTTGATGGCCGCGGCCACGGCCGACACACCCACGCCCAGCCCCACCTGCTCCAGCGGCTGCGGGGCCAACAAGCGTTGCACCGCCTGCACGGCGATGACCAGCGCCGCGACGAGGATGAGCGTCCCCTCCGCGCCCGACGACAGATATTCGGCCTTGCTGTGGCCGAAAGTGTGCTCCCGGTCGGGCGGTCGGGCGGCCACGGTCAGCGCGACCAGGGTGATGACCGCGGCCACGATGTTGGCCCCTGACTCCAGAGCGTCGGACAGGAAGCCGATCGAGCCGGTCAGCAGATAGGCCGTCACTTTGAGGAGAATGATGACGATGGCCGTCAGGACGGACAGCCAGGCATAGCGGGTGAGTCCACCACGGTCAGGCATAGACGGATTGTCCCAGACCCACAACGCAACGTCTAATCAGTCCGGCAACATTGTCGTTAGCCGTCGCTAACGGCGCATGTAGGCGAGCCGTAGCGCGATTCTCCAGAATCGCGTCACGCCCGGTGATAGCGTTGCCGGATGTTGGGCACCAGGTACTCGTCAAACGCTCGTTGCTGGTCATAGGCCGGCGACCACTCCCAGTCGCGCCGGGCGGCTTCGTCGTCCAACTCGGCCGGCCAGCTATCCACGATGCCCTGGCGGCGCAGGTCCGGCTCGAAGCTCACTTGTGCCTCCGGGAAAGCGCGCATGACCTGGTCGCGGAAGTCGGCCGCCGACAAGCTGAAGCTGGTCACGTTATAAACGGCGCGCGTCAGCCGCTCGGCCGGCGCGGCGGCCAGTTGCAGCAGGGCGGTGACGGCGTCGGGCATGGCCATAAAGGGCAGGATGCTATCGGGGCGGACAAAGCAAGCGTAGGGTTTGCCCTGGGCGGCGGCGTGGAGCATCTCCGGGCCGTAGTCGGTCGTGCCGCCGGAAGGCACGGTGTAGGCGCTGATCAGGCCGGGGAAGCGCAGGCTGCGGAAGTCGAGCATCATCGGCCGGCTGGCCGATAGCTGCTGGTAGTACTTGCTGTAGTAGATGCCCAGTTGCTCGCAGTAGAGCTTGTTGCAGCCGTACATCGTCGTGGGGCTGTTCCACTGCCACTCCTTCAGCCGCCGGTCGCGGGCCTTCACGTCGAGGTTGGGCACACCATAAGCGGCAACAGAGCTGGGAAAGATGAAGCTAACCGGCCGGCCGCGCCGCTGCGACTGCTCGGCGGCTACCTGCAATAGAGCCAGAGTACCGTCCACGTTGACCTGGTGGGCCAGCTCCGGCGAGAACTCGCTGCGCGTGGACAGCAACGCCGCCAGGTGGTAGATGGTCTCGAAGTCGTACTCCGTCACCAGCCGCGCCAGCAGATTGTGGTCGAGGATGTCGCCGGGCACGTGGTGGCAGAGGGAGGCAATCTCCGGGGGAACGGGGTGCAGGTCGAGGGTTAGAATAGGCAGCCCCGAACTCTCGGCCAGGCTGGTGATGAGCGCCTGGCCGATCTCGCCCGACGCGCCGGTGATCAGAATCGCTTTCTTGCGCATCAATCATGCTCCTTCAATGGGAAGAAGAGTCCACAGATTACACAGATTTCACAGATTAAAGGAGAGAATCTGTGAAATCTGTGAAATCTGTGTAATCTGTGGACTCTTCTTCTGCGGTGTGGGAAAGGAGAGCCAAACGTGTCGCCTATGGTATACTCGGCCCTCGGTTGGTATTGTACCGGAAGTGGGCGCGTCTGCTAAAGTCGCCGGTGCAACGACCCGGACACGACCCATGCGCCAACGCGACATCTTCTGGTTCTGGCTGCCCCTGTTCGCCAGCTGGCTGCTGATGACGGCTGAAGGCCCGCTCATCGCCGCGGCCATCAACCGCCTGCCCGACGAGGTGATCATGCTGGCGGCGATGGGCATCGTCAACAGTCTGGCGGTGACCATCGAAAGCCCGATCATCAACCTGCTGGCCACCTCCACCGCCCTGGTGCGCGACCACGCCTCCTACCTTCTCGTCCGCCGCTTCACCCTCCACCTGTGCCTCATCCTGACCGCCGTGGCCATCCTGGTCGGCTATACGCCCCTGTTCGACGCCCTCGTGCCCGGCCTGCTCGACGTGCCCGACGAGATCGCCCGCTGGGTGCGGCCGGGGTTGCAGATCATGATCCTGTGGAGCGCGGCCATCGGCTGGCGGCGCTTCTTGCAGGGCATCCTCATCCGCTTTAACCGCACGCGCCTCATCGCCTGGGGCACGGCCGTCCGGCTGCTGGCCTCCGGCGGCACGGTCGCCGTCCTGGCGTTGTGGGGGCGCTGGCCGGGCGTCATCATCGGCGCAGTGGCCCTGATGGTTGGCGTGCTGGCCGAGGCCGCCTTTGCCACCTGGGCAGTGCGGCCGGTGTTGCGCGACGAGTTGGCCCCCGGCGCGGCCGCGGCCGGCGTTGCCGAAGGCCCACCGCTGACCTACCGCGCCCTGCTGTCGTTCCACGTGCCGCTGGCGGCCACGTCGCTGCTGGTGTTGCTCATGCAGCCGTTGGTCACGTCCAGCCTGGCCCGCCTCGACCGGCCGACGGAGTCGCTGGCCGCCTGGCCCATCCTGTTCCAGATTCTGCTGATGGCCCGCGCCGCCGCTCTGGCGCTGCCGGAGGTCATCATCGCCCGCCACCGCGACCGGAGCACGTTCGGCCCGCTGCGGCGCTTCAGCTTCACGCTGGTCGGCGCGGTGACGGTGGGGATGGCCGTCTTCGCCCTGACGCCCCTGGCCGGCATCTACGTCTACCGCGTGCAGGACATGACGCCGGCGGTGGGCGAACTGGCCTTGTCCAGCCTGTCGCTGTTCCTGCTCTTCCCGGCCCTGGCCGTGCTGACGTCGTGGCTGCGCGGGCTGCTCATCCACGGCCGCCACACCCGCGACGTGAACGTGGGCATGGCCATCAACCTGGCCGTGACCGGCGCGGCGCTGCTGATTGGCTTGCAACGACAGTGGCCCGGCCTGCCGACGGCGGCGCTGGCGCTCAATTTGGCATCGCTGGCCGAGATGCTCTACCTGACCTGGCGCACCCGCGCCGCGCTGCCGGCCGACCTGCCGCTCTTCGGCACGCCGGCAACCGTCACGATTGCGAAGAAATGATGATCCGCAGATTGGGCGGATTGAAGAGTATGTCGCCCAAGCCCCGCAATCACAACCGTTTCCGGCCTATGAACTGACCACCTCGCTGGTGGCGACAGGCTTAGACGACGGCCGCAGCCGATCGATGATGATGGCGATCACAGTGATCACAGCCAGCCAAAATCCCAGCCGGAACAGAACGCCAACGATCATCATGTGACGCGGAATCTCGGCGGCATCACCGTGGAAGGTAATGAAAGCCTGTATCCAAGCGTTGAGAATAAGAAAACAGATGATCATCCCCAACAACCGATAGCCGCGAGCGAATATGACGATGCCCACACCGACCAGGAGCGTGACGACCCAAATAATAATGGGGGCGTTGAAAAAGGGAAACAGAAGTCGCGAGAGTGGCGCGCTCCACGCAACGTTTCCGGCGCCCTGAGCATACCCTTCGTTGAACAGGTTCAGATTCTCCGACATTGCCTCAAAGGCCTGAGTTATGGATTGGACAGGTGCATTAAGAACCAGGTACCGCGAATAAGACGAAGTGCCTTCTGCGGTTAGCCATTGTTGGATGTCGGCGATTTTCTCATCGCTCTCCAGGCGGCTGCGAATTTGTCCGCCCTCAGGAGCGATGTCCCAGGCGAACATTCCGGCATACTGCTCAAATGTAGGGTTCGCCGGGAAAGTTGTGTGTTCGAGCCAGTGCTCATACCTATCCTGCTGGGGCATGATTCGTTGCAGAATGACATTGACCAGGGGTGTGTGCCAACGAATCGAATTGCGGAATGACCACTGGCTAAATCCGATCATGGCCGCCAGAAGCGCCAGGATCAGAAGCCGGCTGGGCATCTTCTCCGGCAGCTTCCGCCCATTTCTCACCCACTCATAAATGAAGTAGATGGCGAAAGCGAGCAGTAGCACGCCAAAGGTATAAACCATCGAATCGCGCGTGAACAGCAACAACAAACAAACGATTGCCCACCAGAGCACAAAGGCCACGTTATTGGAGCGGCCTTTTTGCAGGTTGTGGATTAAACCGATTGTCAGAGCCATCCCCAGGGCCAAAAAAGATAAGTTAAAAGACTCAGAGCGGATGACGTAATCCCATTGATTGATCGGCCAGGTCAACGAGAAGAGACAGATGAAAACAGCGACGCCTAATCGGACAATCGGGCGCTTAAAGAGAGAGGCGACCGCGATTGCTAAGCTGAACCAGGCAAAGATTGATACCCAGCTTTGAATTCGAACGACAACCGAGTCATCACTGTTGGCCAATTTGTGTATAAGCGGCACGGTGAACGGCCTGATATCGGTGTAGAATTCTCGCGAAAAGAGCGAATGCTCCGCCACACGCGACCAAACGGCCTCATCGCCGGAATAAACGGGGCCGGTCATGCCGTTGAAGGACGAAGCTTCCAGTGCTATCAGGACGACGAATAGCGCCACCAATACTACCCACCAGACGACTCTCTTAAGGAGATCAAATTGGTAACGGCTCTTATCTGGCGAACTGCTGGGCTGTTGTCCCATCTGTTCACGCGGGTCGGCGTGCATGGCGGCCAGGACGGCGGGATCGTCGCTGTCCCGCTCTTCGCTTTCTCTCTCAGGATCCATGGCTAAGTAATACCACGATACCTGACCACCTGAAAAGGATTCTTCCGCACCAATGGCACATTTCAGCTTAAACGATGTGAGGTTCGGCCCGCTTCCTGGCGACTTTACGCGAGTCTCTTAACTCTGTGAAATCCATGCAATCTGTGGTTTCATTCTGGCATGACACTCAGTGTAATTCAATTACCACTCGGCCCACTGCAAACGAACTGCTACCTGCTGGCCTGCACGGCGACCGGGCAGGCGGCGGTGGTTGACCCGGCATGGGACGGCCGCGCCATCCTGTCCCAGGCCACCGGCCACGGCTGGACCATCAGCCACATCCTGCTGACCCACTCCCACTTCGACCACGTTGGCGGCCTGGCCGAATTGAAGGAGCTGACCGGCGCGCCCATCTACGCTCACCCCGAGGCCGGGCCGATGCTGGCGCGGGCCACGGCCGCGGCGGCGCTGTGGGGCATCCACGTGGACGCGCCGCCGCCGGCGGACAAAGCCCTGGCCGAAGGGGACGTGCTGGAGATCGGGGAGTTGCGGCCGGCCGTCCTCTTCACCCCCGGCCACGCGCCCGGCCACGTCTGCTTCTATCTGGCGGACGATGGGGTATTGTTCGACGGCGACGTGCTGTTCCAGGGCAGCATTGGCCGGACAGACCTGCCGGGCGGGGACTACGAACTGCTCATGCGCAGCATCCGCGACAAGCTGCTGCCGCTGCCGGACGAGACGGCCGTCCTCTCCGGCCACGGCCCGGCCACGACTATCGGCGATGAGCGGCGCTCTAACCCGTTCTTGCAGGAGGATTAATCCGCAGATTTAGCAGATTGGGCAGATTGAAGAAGCAAAAAACCTCACGCAAAGTTCGCTAAGAACGCTAAGAACGCCAAGAGAATATTATTCTTGGCGTGCTTTGCGGCTTTGCGTACTTTGCGTGAGGTTCTTCTTTCTTCTCTTGAAATCTGCTAAATCTGCCCAATCTGCGGATCAATCACTCCCTTCCCAGAGAAAGTATGACGGCGTGCCGGCCGTGCCACGGAAGGTGTAGATGAAGCCCCCGTCGGATCGCCGCCCGGTGACGGCCACGATGCTCACCTGCCACTGCATCCGCTGTTGGCCCGCGCCGCTCGGCCGCCACTCATCGGGCAGGCGCAGCGATTGGTCGCGCGTGAAGCCACGGTGGGGCAGGCTGTCGCGGTCGTCCAGGTTGCGCACCTCGACCATGTACCACTCATCCTCGCCCAGGTCCTTCACCGCCGCCCATTGCAGGACAATCGGTCCGGCGTCGGCGGCGAAGCTCGTCCCGTTGGCCGGATAGAGCAGCGCCGGCCCACCCGGCGGCGGCGTCAGCGAGGGCGTGGGCGACGGGCCGGCCGTGGGCGGGATGGTGTCGTCAAAGAGGATGCGCGGGATGCACAGCGTGTCCCCCGGTTGCAGCAGGCTGATGGACTCCTGCGTCTGCCGGTTGACGGCGATGATCGCCGCCAGCGGCACGCCGCGAATGGCCGACAGGGCGTAAGCCGAGTCCCCCTCCTGGATGGTGATGATCTCGCAGTCGGTGGCGTCGGCCATCACCTGCTCGCCGTTGATCTCCAGCAGCACCGACTCCAGCGGCGGCGTGGCCGTGGGCCAGGGGATAACCAGGTTCTGGCCGGACTGGATGGGCGCGTTCAGGTCGAACTCGTTGGCCTGGGCGATGCTCTCGGCCGAGACGCGATAGAGCAGCGACAGGCCGAAGAGCGTCTCTCCCGCGCCGACGGTGTGGAAGCGCGACTCGCGCGGCGTGCTGGTCGGCGCGGGCGTGCCCGTGGGGCTGGGCGTGGGCGACGGCGGCAGAGTCTCCGACGGCAGCGGCGTCCAGGTCGGCGTGTTGGTGATTGTCGGCGGCAGCGGCGTGGTGGTGGGAATGAAGGCGGCCATGACCCGCGGCCCCTCGTCGCGCAAGGCCAGCCACAGCACCGCCAGCCCCACTGCCACGAGCGCGGCCACTACCCAGAACAGCCCGGCCAAGACAACCTCCCGCGGCGAACGGCGACGCGGCGGCTGCTGGGCAGGCTTTGACGGGGTGGTCGAAGGTGTGACGGGCGCGACGATAATGGGCGCAGAAACATCGGTCGGCTCTGGCGTAGGGGTTGGCGGTTCGGCCGCCGGAGGAGGGGCCGGCGGGCGGGCCAGGCCGCACATCAGGCAGCGCTCCGCGCCATCAGGCAGAATACTGTCACATCGAGGGCAGCGCTCTTCGGCTGCCGGCCGGCTCTCTTGCTCGCTCATGGTCAACAACCGAATAGTATAGCCGCCCGACCGCCGCCGCCCAATCGGTGTTACGGCCCGCTCATAATCCTCGCCCGGCCGCATTTCTGATACAATAAGGGCATCTACCGCCGAGAATCAGTCTTACACACGGAAGTGATTTCATGGCCGATCTGACCACTAACTATCTGGGCCTCACTCTCAAGTCGCCCATCGTCGTCTCATCCAACCCGTTGACCTACGACGTCGCCAACCTGCGCCGCATGGAAGAGGCCGGCGCGGGCGCGGTCGTGCTCTATTCGCTCTTTGAGGAGCAGATCGAACTGGCCGAGATGGGCTTCAGCGGCTACTACGTGCAGCACCGCGAAGAACTGCCGGAGGCGTTGCGCCACGTGGCCGACATGAAAGAGTATAACCAGGGCGCGGGCAGCTATCTGGCCCACATTTATCAGGTGAAGCAGGCCACGACGATGCCGATCATCGCCAGCCTGAACGGTTACTACAGCAGCGGCTGGATTCGCTACGCGCGGCTGATCGAGGCTGCCGGGGCCGATGCGCTGGAGTTGAACATCTACTATCTGCCCACCAAGGCCAGCGTCACCGCCACCGAGGTCGAACAGATGTACGTGGACCTGGTGCGCGACGTGAAGCAGTCCATCCACATCCCGGTGGCGGTGAAACTCAGCCCCTACTTTAGCGCACTGAGCAACCTGTCGCGGCGGCTGGTGAGCGCGGGGGCCAAGGGGTTGGTGCTGTTCAATCGCTTCTACCAGCCCGACTTCGACATCGAGAACCGGGCCATCGTGCCCAGCCTTGACCTGAGCGCGCCGAGCGAGTTGCGGCTGCGCCTGCGTTGGGTGGCCCTCATGGCCGGGCAGGTCAACGCCGACCTGGCCATCACCGGCGGCGTCCACAGCGCCAGCGACGTGGTCAAGGGGTTGATGGCCGGGGCGAACGTGACGATGATGGCTTCGGCCGTCATCCAGAACGGCATAGACCACATCAAGACGGTCACCACCGAGCTACAGGGCTGGCTGGACGGCCACGCCTACGACTCGGTCAAGGACATCCGTGGCTGCCTCAGCCACATTCAAATCGGCGACTCAGCGGCGCTGGAACGGGCCAACTACCTCAACGTCCTCCGCACCGCCCGCGCGCCGAAACAAGAATAAGAAGTCCACAGATTACGCAGATTTCACAGATTTTAAGAAATGAATCTGTGAAATCTGCGTAATCTGTGGACTCCCCCAGTGAGCATTATGTCAATCACTCTCCACATCAACGGGCGCGACGAGGAAGTGCGCGCCGCCGGCAGCGACAGCCTGCGCGACGCCCTGCGGGCCGCCGGCTACTTCAGCGTGCGCTTTGGCAGCCACTCCGGCGAGACGGGCGCGGCGGCCGTGCTGCTCGACGGCCGCCTGGTCAGCGCCGACACACTGCTGGCCGGGCAGGCCGTCGGCCACGCCATCGAGACCATCGAGGGACTGTCGCCCGGCGTGGGCGAACTGCATCCCATCCAACTGGCCTTCATCGAGGCCGGGGCCATTCAGTCCGGCTACTCCACCCCGGCCATGATCCTTGCCGCCAAGGCGCTGCTCGACCGCAACCCCGACCCCACCGAGGCCGAGGTACGCGATGCCCTGTCGGGCGTACTGTGCCGCGAGACGGGCTACTTGCGGCCGGTGCTGGCCGTCCTGCGCGCCGCGGCCGTCATGCGCGGCCAAGCGCCGCCGCCGGGCATTGATCCGGAGGTGGTCAACGCCGGCTATCTGGTCACCGCCTTCCCGGTGGACGAGGACGGCGACACCGAGAGCGAGCTGCCCGAACCGCCCGATCCGCCGGCCCACGGCGTCATCGGCCCGACGACGGAGACGGAGACGCAGACCCACACCGTGGCCCACACCGTGCTGGTGTTGCACAGCAACACCGGCCCGGAGACGAAGGTCGTCGGCAAGCCGGAGACGAAAGTAGATGCCGTCAAGCTGGCCAAAGGCAACCCCGCCTTCGTAGACGATATCGAAATGCGCGGCATGCTCTACGCCAAGCTGCTGACCAGCCCCCACGCCCACGCCCGCATCGTGGCCATTGACGACCGCGAGGCGCGGGCCATCCCCGGCGTGCGCGCCGTCATCCACTGCGGCAACGTGGCCCGCGTCAAGTACGCCTCAGGCGGCCAGTCCTACCCCAACCCGCCGCCCTACGATCAGGTCAGCTTCGACACCAAGGTGCGCTACGTCGGCGACCGCGTGGCCGCCGTGGCCGCCGACTCGCCGGCCATCGCCGAGGAGGCGGTGCGGCGCATCCACGTGACCTACGAAGTGCTTCCGGCCGTCTTCGACGTAGAGGAAGCCATCACCCCCGGCGCGCCGGTCATCCACGATGAAGAGGACACTGACGGCATCCACGACGCCGCCCAGAACCTCGTCCATCACATTCACGCCGAATTGGGTGACGTGGCCAACGGCTTCGATGAGGCCGACCACGTCTTCGAGCACACCTACTACGTCCATCAGGTGCAGCAAGCGCCCATCGAACCCCACATCGCCATCAGTTGGTGGGATGCCGATGAGCGGCTGGTCATCCGCACTTCGACGCAAGTGCCGTTCCACGTCCGGCGCATGGTCGCGCCGCTGTTGGGGCTGCCCGTCAGCCGCATTCGCGTCATCAAGCCGCGCATCGGCGGCGGCTTCGGGGCCAAGCAGGAGATGCTCATCGAGGACATCGTTGGCCATCTGACCATCGCCACCGGCCGGCCGGTGCGATTGGAGTTGACCCGCGCCGAGGAGTTCCACAGCAGCCGCACGCGCCACCCGGAGCTGATCACCTTCAAGACGGGGGTCATGGCCGACGGCACGCTGCACAGCATGGAGATGCGCGTGCTGGGCAACACCGGAGCCTATGGCACCCATGGCCTGACCGTGCTGACCGTCTCCGGTCTGCGTGGACTGAGCAGCTACAACTGCCCCAATCGCCGCTTCGACTGCCGCGTGGTTTATACCAACCTGCCCGTGCCCGGCGCCTACCGCGGCTACGGCGGGCCGCAAGCCCTCTTCGCCCTGGAGTCCCACATGGACGAGATCGCCCACGCCCTGGGCATCGAACCCATCGCCCTGCGGCGGCGCAACTGGGTGCAGGCCGGCGACACGCTGCCGATGGCCGTTCTGTTGGGCGAGGGCGAGAAGCAGACTGTGACCAACGCGCCGGTCATCCAGTCCTGCGGTTTGGCCGAGTGCTTCACGCAGGGCATGGCCGCTATCGGCTGGGAGCAGCGCGACGACCCGAACTGGCGCACTGTGCCCGGCCGGCCCCACGTGCGGCGCGGCCTGGGCGCGGCCATGTGCATGCACGGCACGGCCATCCCCGGCCTGGACATGGGCGGGGCCAGCATCAAGATCAACGACGACGGCTCGTTCAACGTCATGGTCGGCGCGACCGACCTGGGCACCGGCTCCGACACGATTCTGGCCCAGATGGCGGCCGAGGTGCTGGGCGTGCCGTTGAGCGACGTTGTCATCTACTCCAGCGATACCGACATGACCCCCTTCGACACCGGGGCCTACGCCAGTTCGACGACCTACATCTCCGGCACGGCCGTCAAGCGCGCCGCCGAGCTGCTGGCCGAGCAGATCCGCGAGCGGGCGGCGACGATGCTGGAACTGGACGACCCCCGCGCCGTGCAGCTGGAGAACCGGCAGGCCATCGCCCCCGACGGCCGCGCCGTCTCGATGGAGCGCATCGCCCTGCACTCGCTACACCAGCACGATCAGCGGCAGATGATGGCCCAGGCGTCGTACGTCAGCGCCGCCTCGCCGCCGCCCTTCGCCGGGCAGTTCGCCGAGGTGGAGGTGGACACGGAGACGGGCCAGGTCACGGTGACGAAGCTCGTCATGGCCGTGGATGCCGGTATGCCCATCAACCCACTGACCGCCGCCGGGCAGGTGGAGGGGGGCATGGTGCAGGCGTTGGGCTACGGCCACTGCGAGGAGATGGCCTACGACGGCGACGGCCGCATGGTCAACCCCGCCTTCGGGCCATACCACATCTACCGCGCCGACGAGATGCCGTGGCTGAAGGCCATTCTGGTGCAAACCCACGAGCCGACCGGGCCGTTTGGGGCCAAGGCCATCGCTGAGATTCCTAAGGATGGCGTGGCCCCGGCCATCGCCAACGCCGTGTTCGACGCCATCGGAACCCGCCTGCGCCGCATCCCGTTCACGCCGCAGCGGGTCTATGACGCGATGAAAGAGGTATGATCCGCAGATTGGGCAGATTAAGCAGATTTCAGAGAAGATGATCACGGGAAGGGTGCCACGTAAATGAAAGCTTGTTCTTCTTTGCGCCCTTCGCTTCTTTGCGCCTTTGCGTGAGCGCTTCTTAAATCTGCCTAATCTGCCAAATCTGCGGATCGCTATTCTGACAACCCATGACTGAAGCAGCCCCGCCGAAGTTCTCACACCGGATCGAAGAGGAGTTCGCGCGCATTCTGGATTATTACGGCGTGGCCTGGGAGTACGAGCCGCGCTCTTTTACCCTGGAGTGGGACGAGAAAGGCGCGGTCAAGGTCGCCTTCACGCCCGACTTCTATTTGCCGGAGCAAGACCTCTACGTCGAACTGACGACAATGCGGCCGCGGCTGGTGACCAAGAAGAATCGCAAGCTGCGACAAATGAATGAACTGTACCCGGAGATCAACATCCAACTCTGGAAGCGCAGCGACCTGCGCGCGTTGATGTTGCGCTACGGCCTCGACGACGAGGCGGCGCGCATCATGGGCACCGACGCCCAGGCCCCATCATGACCTTCCCCTCCCCTGTCGCCTATCAACAACTGATGGGCGGCATCAGCGAAATCCTGTTCAGCGCCGAGCAGATTCAGGCGCGCGTGCTGGAGTTGGGCGCGGCCATCTCGCGCGACTACGAAGGCTGCCACCCCCTGCTGGTCGGCGTGCTCAAAGGGGTCTTCCCGTTCCTGGCCGACCTGGCGCGCTCCATCACCATCCCCATCGAAGTAGATTTCATGGCCATCGCCAGCTACAACGCCGAGTCGCGCCGCAATGGCGTGGTGCGCATCCAGAAAGACCTCGATTCGGCCATCGGCGGGCGGCACGTGCTCTTTGTCGAAGACGTGGTGGATACCGGGCTGACGCTCAACTACGTGCTGCGCAACCTGCGCAGCCGCGAGCCGGCAACGCTACAGGTCTGCACCATGTTCGACAAAGGCTCGCGACGGCTGGTGCGCACGCCCATTCACTACAAGGGGTTCGACCTACCGGATCGCTTCGTCGTCGGCTATGGCCTGGACTATCGGGAGCTATACCGCAATTTGCCGTTTGTGGGGTTGCTGAAGGCCGACGCCTTCATGCCGGAGGAGGGCGAAAAAAAGGGGAGCTCCAAGTAACCTTCTGACTCTCTTACCATTCACCGGATTTCTCTCGGTTCTCTCGTTACGCATTCTACCTGTTCGTCCCAGAAGTTCCCTTCTGTTCTCGACGGTGAACCGTATTGAGTGCTCTGATAGCCGCCCCAGCTAACTGATTAACTGTAGTTGCCTCTCGGCTCTACTGACGCTCGAAGCGTCATCGGGCTGACTGAGCTTGGTAAGGGTCGTCCAATTCCTTGGAGCTTCCCGATCCTCGTTGACTTCTGACTCTAATAGTAAAAGTCGGATGTCGTTGAGTAATGGCAGTGTAATCGAAAACAGGCCGGCAAGTCAATACGTATTTTGGCGTAATAACCCCAGCCACATCAGTAGGCACTACGGCTCTTTAAGCCACTCTTGCCTAGCCCCTAATCCCTATTTAGTACGCCCGGAGGGGCTCGAACCCCCAACCAATAGCTTCGAAGGCTATTGCTCTGTCCAATTGAGCTACGGGCGCGTTTGTCAGTTAACAGTAAGCAGTATTCAGTGGGACAGTTGGTCAGTAGATCAGTTGACAGCGAAAAGGGCGGGTCTAGGACCCGCCCCTACGGGACGAACGTTGTGGGGCGAGTGATGGGACTTGAACCCATGATCTTCTGGGCCACAACCAGACGTGTTAACCCCTACACCACACCCGCCATGAGCACCCGTCAGGGGCGCAAGAAGATATTACCACACTCGCGCGTGATGGGCAAGACCTCTGAGGTTTGCCGCCAACCTCAGAGGTCTAAATTTCCTTGCCGTCCGGCGCGAGGCTGCTATAATTCGCTCTACGATGCCACCCTAGCTCAATCGGCAGAGCGATCGCTTCGTAAGCGATAGGTTATCGGTTCAACTCCGATGGGTGGCTCAACCGACAAGCCCTGGAGCGACCAGGGCTTTTTTGTTGGGCCGTCGCGGAGCGCAGTGCTTGGCATGACTATGACCTCAGAAATGACCCCACCGCTCAAGTTCAAACCCATCGTCTTTGGCGTGGCCGGGGGCACAGCTTCCGGCAAGACCACCGTGGCCCGAGCCGTGCTGGAAGCGGTCGGCGCTTCGCAGATGGCCTACTTGCCCCACGACGCCTACTACCGCGACCGCCGCGATTTGCCCTTTGAAGAGCGCGCCCGGCTGAACTACGACCACCCCGATTCGCTGGAGACCAAGCTGCTGGTGCGCCACATCAAGGACTTGCTCGTCGGCGCGCCCGTCCACGTGCCGGTCTATGACTTCACCACCCACCGCCGCACCGACGACATCATTCTGGTCGAGCCGGCGCCGATTATCCTGGTGGATGGCATTCTTATCTTCACCAAGCGCAAGTTGCGCGACCTGATGGACATCAAAGTCTACGTGGACACCGACTCCGACGTGCGCTTCATTCGCCGCTTGCAGCGCGACATGCACGACCGTGGTCGCACCCTCGATTCTGTCGTCCAACAGTACCTCGATACCGTCCGGCCGATGCACCTCAAGTTCGTCGAACCGAGCAAACGCTACGCCGACGTCATCATCCCCGGCGGCGGCCACAACCGCGTGGCCATGGAGATGGTCGTCAGCCGGCTGCAAATGCTCCTGCGCGTGCGCGAGGAGTCAGCCGAGGAGGAGATTCCCTCATGATCAATTGGAGCCAACAGCGCGTTGTCGTCACCGGCGGCGCGGGCTTTTTGGGCCGCCACGTCGTCGCCGCGCTGGAGCGGCGCGACCCGGCCGACATCTTCGTGCCCGTGCGCGAAAACTACGATCTGCGCCGGCGCGCGGCCATCCTCGACCTGCTCCACGATGCCCGGCCGACGCTGCTCATCCACCTGGCCGCTTCGGTCGGCGGCATCGGGGCCAACCGCGCCCACCCGGCCGACTTCTTCTACGACAACCTGATGATGGGCGCTCAACTGCTACACGAAAGCTGGCAGGCCGGCGTAGGCAAGTTCGTGGCCATCGGCACCGTCTGCGCCTATCCCAAGTTCACGCCCATTCCCTTCCGTGAGGAAGACCTCTGGAACGGCTACCCAGAGGAGACCAACGCGCCCTATGGCCTGGCCAAGAAGATGCTGCTGGTGCAGAGCCAGGCCTACCGCCAGCAGTACGGCTACAACTCCATCTTCCTGCTGCCGACCAATCTCTACGGCCCCGGCGACAACTTTGACCCGGAAGCGTCACACGTCATCCCCGCCCTCATCCGCAAGTGCCTGGAGGCGGCCGAGCGCGGCGACGAGACGATCGAGGCCTGGGGCGACGGCTCGCCGACGCGCGAGTTCCTCTACGTGGCCGACGCCGCCGAAGGCATCGCCCTGGCCGCCGAACGCTACGACGACAGTGAGCCGATCAATCTCGGCTCCGGCTTCGAGATCAGCATCCGCGAGCTGCTGACGACCATCGCCCGCCACACCGGCTTCACCGGCCAGATCGTCTGGGACACGACCAAGCCCAACGGCCAGCCGCGCCGGGCGCTGAACACCGACCGCGCCGCCGAACACTTCGGCTTCCGCGCCACGACCGACTTCGACGAGGGGCTGCGCCGCACGGTGGAGTGGTACCGGCAGACCCTGGCCGAGCCGGCGACCGCTCCCACGCGTTGATAATGTGTACGGGTGGATTGCAAGAAGCTCACGCAAAGGACGCCAAGGAGGCAAAGACGCCAAGAAAGAGAAGGCTTGTTCTTCTTAGCGCCTTTGCTTCCTTGGCGTCCTTTGCGTGAGCGAATCTACCGGCGTAAGAGATGAGCCTCGCCGGGCGCGCCGTCGCTGCCGTCTCGTGGAACCTGGGCACGAACCTGCTCAAGGTCGCCATCCTGCTGGCGCGGGCCATCCTGCTGGCCCGCCTCCTGCCGGTCGAGACGTTCGGCGTCTATGCCCTGGCCACGGCCATCGTCACCCTCAGCGGCATCTTGCCCCAGTGGGGCATGGGCAGCGCCTTCCTGCACCGCGCCCCGCAGACGGCCGACGAAGACCACGCCGCCGCCGTCCACTTCACGTTGCGACTGGCGCTGACGGCCGTCTGGCTGGCGGCGCTGCTGGCCCTGGTTGCCTGGCTGGCCGAAGGGGCGCTGCGGCTGGCGCTGGTCGTGCTGGCCCTGGTCTTTGCCGGCCTCTATCTCGTTGATACTCCCAAGGCGATTCTCGTCCGGCGCGTGCAGCACCGGCGGCTGGCGCTGCTCGATCTTCTTACAGCCGTGGCCACCACGGTCGCCGCCGTGACCCTGGCGGCGCGCGGCTACGGCCTGTGGGCGCTGCTGGCCACGGACGTAGTGACGTTGGCCCTGGCCGTCTTCGCCTTCTACCTCTGGCGGCCGGTATGGCGGCCGCGGCTGCTGTGGGCGAGCGACACCATCCGCTACTACCTGCGCTTCGGCAGCCGGGCCATGGCCGAGTCGGCCCTCAGCGAGGCGCTGGACAACTTCGACGACCTGTGGATCGGAGCCTATCTCGGCCCGCGCGCGCTGGGCCTCTACTCCCGCGCCTACACCTTCGCCACCTACCCGCGGCGGCTGCTAGCCATGCCGGTCAACGCCGTGGCCGGGGGGACGTATGCCGAGCTAAAGGGCGACCGGCCGGGGCTGTCGCGGGCCTTCTTCCGCACCAACGCCCTGCTGGTGCGCTCCGGCTTCCTGCTGGGCGGGCTGCTGGTGCTGGTCGCGCCGGAGTTCACGCGGCTGGCGCTGGGCGAGCGCTGGCTGCCGATGGTGCCCGCCTTCCGCCTCATGGCCGTCTTCACCCTGCTCGACCCCATCCGGGTGACGGTCAGCAGCCTGTTCGTGGCCGCCGGCCGGCCGGAGCAGGTCGTGCGCGTGCGGCTGGCGCAACTGGCGGCAATGGTCGTCGGGCTGTTCGCCCTGGGGTCGCGCTGGGGCATCACCGGCGTGGCCCTCGTCGTGGACGGCGTGTTGCTGTTGGGGCTGGGCTGGCTGCTCGGCCGGGCGCGGGCCTACGTGGACTTTTCGGCGCGGCGGCTGTTTGGCGCGCCGCTGCTGGCGCTGGTTGCAGGCGCGGCGGCGGCGCTGGGCGGGCTGTGGCTGGCCTGCCGCGCCGCGCCGGGCATTTGTGGCAACGACTGGCTGAGTGGTGGGGTCAAAGGGGTGGCCTTTGTCGTTGTGTTCGGCGGGCTGCTGCTGGCAGTAGAAGGAGCAACGTTGCGAGAAATGGCTCGCTCGATTCGAAAGAGCGTACCGATTGAAGAGTTATGATCCGCAGATTGGGCAGATTTAGCAGATTTTAAGAATCTCACGCCAAGACCGCCAAGACCGCCCAGAGAGTGGTCTCTTGGCGTGCTTGGCGTCCTTTGCGCTATTTGCGTGAGATTCTTGGTCTTCTCTTGTAATCTGCCCAATCTGCCCAATCTGCGGATCATACTTCTTGAATCTGTGAAATCTGTGTAATCTGTGGTTCCATATCTTGTAGCCATGAACATCACCGTCGGCATCACCTCCTACAATCAGCGCGACTACCTGATCCAGGCCGTTGACAGCGTGCTGGCCCAAACCGTCTTGCCGGCCGAAATCCTGATCGTGGACGACGCCTCGACCGACGACTCGCCGCAGGTCATAGCCGCCTATGCCGGCCGCTACCCGGCGCTGGTGCGGCCCATCCTGCTCTCGCGCAACGGCGGCCCCAACACCGCCCGCAACCACGTCATCGCTGCGGCCACCGGCGACACCCTGGCCTTTCTCGACGGCGACGACCGCTGGCGGCCGGAGAAGCTGGCCCGGAACCTGGCCCGTCTGAGCGCCACCGACCGGCCCGATGCCGTGTTCGACAACTTTGTCTTTACCGACGGCGACGGCCGCCCCCTCTTCCTCTGGGCCGATGGGCAGGGGCCACCGGAGGGGCGTTTGCTGCGCCAGGTATTGACGCTCGACCTGCCGCGCACGACGCTCTTCCGCTCCGAACTCGCGCCAACGGCCGTATGGCGCGCCGCTGGCGGCTACGACCCGTCCTTCGCCATCTACGGCGACTGGGACGCGCGCATCCGGCAGGCACAACACGTCGGCCGCTACGCCTACGTGGACGAAGTCCTGAGCGAGTATCGCCGCCACGGCGCGGGGCTGTCGAGCCGGGGCGTGGAGGCCCATCTGGCCGCCGTTGACCACGTGGAGGGCAAGTACGCCGGCCTGATCGCCCAACTGGAGGGCGACGAGGGGGGCGTGCGGGCCGGGCTGCGGCGCTGGCGGGCCAAGCTGCTGCGGCGGGCGGCGCTGGACGTGGCTCTGCGGCGGCCGCCCGGCTTTCGCGCCGCGGCCCTGGGCTACTACCGGCGCAGTCTGGCCTATCAGCGCACAGTAGACGCGCGCACGCTCTGGCACGTGGTGAAGCCGTGACCCACCTGCCCGACACCCCTCTCCCTAACCCTCTCCCAAAGGGCGAGGGAACCAGGCCTATGGTGAAGCCGTGACCCCGCTGCCCGACACAGCCGGACGCGCCGGCTGGCCGTGGTCGCCCACGCCGCTCTTGCCCACACTGGCCGCGCCACCGCGCATCAGCGTCGTCACGCCGTCGTTCAACCAGGGGCAATTTATCGAGGCGACGATTCGCTCCGTGCTGCAACAGGAGTACCCCAATCTGGAGTACATCATCGTGGACGGCGGCTCGACCGACAACACGCTCGACGTCATCCGCCGCTACGAACCGTGGCTGGCCGGCTGGTCGAGCGCGGCCGACGACGGCCCGGCACAAGCTATTAACCGTGGGCTGGCCCAGGCCACGGGCGACATCCTCTGCTGGCTCAACGCCGACGACCTCTATTTGCCCGGCGCGCTGTGGGCCGCGGCCGAGGCGTTCGCCCGCCGGCCGGAGGCAGCGCTGGTCTACGGCGAAGGCTGGTACATTGACGAGGCGGGCGAACCAATCGAGCCGTGCCGCTTCGTGCGCCGCCGCTTCGACCGCCGCTATCTGGTCAACCGCGACCCGATCCTGCAACCGGCGGCGTTCTGGCGGCGCGCCCTGTGGGAGGCAACCGGCCCACTGGACGAGTCGCTGCGCTGGGTGTTCGACTGGGAGTGGTTCATCCGCGCCCACGCGCGGAGCGAATTCGTCTATCTGCCGCGCGACCTGGCCCTCTACCGCGTCCAGCCGGCGGCATTGACGCGCACCGGCGGCCGGCCGCGCCAACTGGAGCACGGGCGGGTCACGCGGCGCTACGGCGCGTGGTGGCATCCCAATCACATCGTGCAGCAGACGCGCCGGCTGGACGCCGCCGGCCAACGGGCCACGGCCGCCCTACCCCGCCCGTTGGCAACAGTGTTGCGCGCGCCCCTGGCCCTACCGCGTCTGGCGGCCGAGGCGCTACTGCGTGGGATGTATATGCAGTAAGAAGGTTCCAGGGGCCAGGGGCCAGGGAAGAGCGTTCTTCCCTGGCCCCTGGAACCTGGCCCCTTCTTCCGAGGAACTATGAACGTCGCCTTCCTACCCGTCTACGCCAATCCATACCAACGGCTGCTGGCCGAGGGGCTGGCGCGGCAGGGGGTGGCGGTGACGATGCTGCCGGGGCTGCCCTCGGCCGCCTGGCTGCGCGCCAACCGGGCCACGACCGATCTGCTCCACTTCCACTGGCTCTACGGCCTCACCATGGCCCGCTGGCGGACGCCACTCCAAGTCGCTGCCTTCCTGAGTCGCCTGGCGCTGGCCCGCGAATTGGGCTACGCCGTCGTCTGGACGGCCCACAACGTGCTACCCCACCGCGACGCCCTGCGTCCGCTCCACGTCCTCATTCGGCGGCGGATGATGGCCCAGGCGGACGCGGTCATCGTCCATTGCCAGGCCGGGCGGCAGGAGCTACTGGCCCGCTTCCCGCGCAACGGCCCGACGGCGGTCATCCCCATCGGCAGCTACGCCGGGCTTTACCCCGGCACGGCCGACCGGCCCACGGCTCGCGCCCGTCTGGGGCTGGCCGATGACGCTTTCGTGTATCTCGCCTTGGGCAATATCGCCGCCTACAAAGGGCTGGAGCGCTTCACCAACGTGTTTAGCGCCACGGCCGCGCCGGACGATGTGGCCCTCATCGCCGGGCGCGACCGGGACGCGGGCGTTGTGCGGCGGCTGGGGCGGGCAGCGGCGGCCGACGCACGCATCCGGCTGCGCGTCGGCTACGTGCCCGACGACGAGGTGCAGCTCCATCTGGCCGCGGCCGACGCGCTGGTCGCGCCGTTCGAGCGCATCCTGACCTCCAGTTCGGTCATGGTCGCCCTGTCCTATGGGCTGCCGGTCGTGGCCCCCAACCTGGGCTGTATGCCCGAACTCATCGGTGACGCCGGCCTGATCTATCCGGCGGGCGACCCGGACGGGTTGGCGCGGGCGCTGGGCGACATCAAGCGGGCCGACCGCGGGCGCATGTCGGCCGCGGCCCTGGCCATCGCCGCCAGCCTCAACTGGGACGACATCGGGCGGCAGACGACCGAGGTCTACCGCGCCGCGCTGGGTGGTGTGGCGTGAGCCAACCGACCCGGCGCAAGGTCGCCATCCTCTCCGCGGTGCATCTGGCGCTGGACAACCGGGTGTTCTACCGCGAAGCGCGCACGCTGGCCCGCGCCGGCTATGACGTGACGCTGATCGCCGTCCACGACCGCGACGAGACGCGTGACGGGGTGCGCATCCGGGCGCTGCCGCGCGTGGCCCGCAGCCGCCGGCCGCTGCTCTGGCGGGCGCTGGGCCGCATGGCCCGGGAGACGGGGGCCGACCTGTTCCACTTCCATGACCCCGAGCTGCTGCTTCTTTCCCCCTGGCTGCGGCGGGCGACGGGGCGGCCGACCATCTACGACATCCACGAGGCCAACGCCGACTTCATCGCCGTCAAGGAGTATCTGCCGGCGGCGGCGCGCTTTCCGCTGGCCGGACTCTTCCGGCGGCTGGAGCCGCGCCTGGCGGCGGGCGAGAGCGGGCTGATCTTCGCCGACGACGCCATTGCCGCCGACTTCGCCGGCTTTGCCGGGCCGAAGACGACGCTGTTCAACTTCCCCGGCCGCGAACTCATCGCCCACGGCGCGACGGCGGCCGGCCTGCGGCCCGACCCGGTGGTGCTCTATCTGGGCGGCATGGAGCGCAACCGGGGCGCGGCGCTGCTGATCGAGGCGTTCGCCCGCGTCGTGGCCGAAATGCCGGCGGCGCGGTTGTTGCTGGTGGGCCACTTCGCGCCGCCGGAGTTAGAGGCCGAGGTGCGGGCCGACGCAACGCAGCGCGGCATCGCTCACGCGGTAGAGATCGCCGGCCGCGTGCCCTTTGCCCGCATCGGCGACTATCTGGCGCGGGCGCGCGCCGGCTGGGTGACGTGGGACGCGGCGGCCAAGAACCAAAAGAACATCCCCACCAAGCTGTTCGAGTACATGGCCTATGGGCTGCCGGTGGTCAGCAGCGACTTGCCCAGCACGCGGCCGTTCGTGCCGCCGGACGTGGGCTTGCTGGCGGCGGCCGGCGACCCCGCGGCCCACGCGGCGGCGCTGCTGCGGCTGCTGGGCGACCCGGCCACGGCCGAGCGCCTGGGCGCGGCCGGCCGGCGGCGCGTGGCCACCACGTGGAACTGGGAGGCG
>WBZP01002206.1_pt1 | contig 22684 bp, 23 predicted proteins | sample 5204301 | NCBI WGS metagenome assembly WBZP01 (sample SAMN12412401, study PRJNA552823) | activated sludge metagenome | isolation source: activated sludge from nitrification reactor of wastewater treatment plant... | place: USA: Pennsylvania | collected 2017 | reverse complement strand
ATCGGACCAGAGGGAGGGTGGAGCAAGGAAGAAAGAGAGATCGCCGAGCGGCAAGAAGTCGAACCCATGACCCTTGGTCGACAGATTCTCCGCGCGGAAACCGCCGCCATCGCAACCATCAGCATTCTCCAATCGCGCCTCGGCAGACTGGGATAGATGATCCCTCTGGCATACGTGAAGCGCCATTCATTCCACGCCACCATAGAGACGAGACCTGGACGCGAAGCGGTTGCCCCAAGAAACCGGATGAATCAGTCGTTCTTTGGCTGATGCTGGCATTACAGTCCACCCATTGCATTCCAGCCCTCCTGACCCGTATTCTCGTTTGATGGATGTCTCATCGTTGTCGATGGAACAATTGAAGGAACTGGTCCAAGGCCTCGTAGACGATCGCGTTCGTGAGTTGATCGGAGATCCTGATCTTGGCCTTCGACTCGGCGATTCACTCCGGGCCCGACTCAAGGAGTCACTCGCGAACAGCACGCGCCTCTCCGGCGAAGACGTGGCGGAGCGACTCGGCCTTCGGTGGTAGAACACGATGCCCTGGTACCGCCTCGCCTTTCAACCCGGCATTGCTCAAGATCTCGCCGGCATTGACCAACCCATGGCCCAACGGCTGCTCGACAAGGCGAAGTGGTTGGCGTCCAACATCGACAATCTGCGCCATGAACCCATTGCAGATGACCTTCCGGGGCTCTGCAAATATGCCGTGGGGGACTGGCGGATCTTCTATGCAATCGACCGCACGGAACAGCTCGTCGACATCCACGCGATCATTCCACGATCAGGATTGAGGTAGCCACTGAACGATGAGCACCACCCTCGCTGGGACAGCATTCGAGCACGGGACTCAGCTGAAGAGGGAACGAGCCTGTCTGGAAATCGCGCACGTAGAAACGAAGCGCCTCGGCCACAAGCGAGAAAACCATCTTCCCACTTGAAAGGCTCCACTTCCAGGCTTTCAGCCTCGACACCGACTATCGGCATGAGCATCCTACTATGAAACACCATGTCACCCTGGCCGATGTTCGGCATACTCAATACAGCATAGCGCAAGAGAATCACCGCTACGGCCAACGCCTCTTCCGTCGTCTCCCCGATCTCCCTGAATCCGACAGGAAAGGTCCAGAAGCCAGGCCACGGATCGATCACTCACCAACACAGGAAAATCCGGCCCTCCCACTTGGGAGTACGACCTGCAACGATCTTCGGATCATGGGTATGAATCACCTGGCAGTGCACGCAGACGTAGCGCAGCGCATTGCCGCAGGGTGGGATCTTCTAACCGACCGGGGCCCCACAGAATTTCACGGTGGGTTTTCACAACGATAATGGGTAAGGATGGATAGCACAACACAGCGGTTCTTCGCACCCTGCCCGCGCGGGTTAGAAGGCATACTCGAGGCGGAACTTCAGAGCCTCGGCGTACCGATGACGACCAAGACCGAAGGGGGTGTCGGCTTCAACGCACCCTGGTCGACCACGTATTGGGTCAATCTCAAGTCACACATCGCCAGTCGCGTCCTGTGGGAAGTCGGCCAGCGTGCTTACAAAACGGAACAGGATGTCTACCACGCCGCGTACGCACTAGCCTGGCCTGATTGGTTCACCCCCACACAGACGATCAAAGTAAAGGTGAGCGCCCGTCGTTGTCCTCTCCCCAGCCTGGACTTTCTGACCCTCCGGATCAAAGATGCGATCTGCGATAAATTTGTCGCTGCACAGCACAAGCGACCCAGCGTCGATACGCAACGTCCCAACATCAGGGTCGATGCCTTTCTCGATCAGAGCACCGTCACGTTCTACCTGGATACGTCCGGTGAGCCTCTGTTTAAGCGCGGCCATCGACTGGGCCCTGTCGAAGCGCCGCTCAGGGAAAATTTGGCGGCAGGCATCCTGCGTCTCACCGGCTGGACGCCCCATGACCTGTTGCTCGATCCCATGTGTGGGAGCGGGACGATTCCACTCGAAGCCGCTCTTATGGCTCGTCAGGTCGCGCCAGGCATCGCGCGGAATTTTGGCTTTGAGCGGCTGCTGACCCACGACGCGACACAATGGGAACGGCAACGCGAAGCAGCTAGGGCCAAACAAGTAGCCGCCGCCCCGTCCGCCATCTATGCCTCTGATCGTGACCCCGCGATGGTAGAGATTGCGCAGCGAACGTTTCAAGGCGCTGGAATTGCCGACGACATTCGGTTAAAGCAGAGTGATATACTTGACCTCTTAGCACCCGCCGCACAGGGAGTAATGGTCATCAACCCACCCTATGGCGTCCGTCTCAGCCGACGGGACGAACTGGAATCGTTCTACCCAAAACTGGGCGATTGGCTGAAACAGCGCTTCGCCGGATGGCGTGCCTATGTGCTGACCGGCGATGCCCGCGTGCCGAAGCTGATCGGACTCACGCCATCGAAACGTATTCCGCTCTTCAACGGAGCGTTGGAATGTCGGCTCTATGAGTTCGTCATCGTCCAAGGCGGCGCGAGACGACGCCTCATACCTCCAAAATCCTAATCGCGCAGTCTTTAAGATTTCCGAGCGGTATAAACTAAGGCAGGCATCTCTATCTAGACATGGCTGATCTATCTTCCCAACCCTTTACGAGTCGTACGACAAGCATGCAAGGCGACAACCCAACCAGAACATAGCTCCCTCCCACCCCGACCTCTTTCAGTTCCTTCTGGACAAGTCGTCCCAGCTCATCTGGTCAGCGATTCTCATCGAGGCTCCGTTCCGGTCCATGATCCCTGCTACGGAGTAAAGATTTGCCTCGACCTTCGCTTTGTATTGGAACACCTTGCGCGATCGGTCTCAGATAATTCAGAGGCGTGGTCAGCTTGAACTACTCGGGTATTCCATCTTTTGCCGAGCCAGCTCATTCACCTCAGTCGTTTCTACCAGTCTTCCCTCTCCCTTTCCTTACCCTATCGACCAGGGAACACCACCATTGATTCGCTTGGAACCACGAGCGTATCACCAGGCTTGAGTTCAAAGTTATCCGCGATTCCGCTTCGGAGTACAATATCGTCGTAACTCGCCGTGAATCGCTTCAGCCCTGGAGCAACTTCCGTAAACCGAAAAATGACGATCTGATTTCTCGCCGCAGTCTCCTTAAAGCCTCCCGCTATGGTAATTCCCTGCAAGAGCGTCGTCTTGCTCTTCAGCGGATACTTTCCAGGACTCGCAACCTCGCCGAGCAAGAAGATATTGGAGCTATTGACCTCCTTCAAGGTGACTGCAACGACAGGATTTTGGACATATTCTTTGAGTCGATTCGTCATTTCATCAGCCAATTTAGTGGGCGTTTTTCCCACGGCAACGACATCCCGAATGATCGGCATTGAAAATCGCCCATCAGGACGTACCTGCACTTGTCTGGACAAGTCTGGATTCCTCCAGACGGTAATGTCCAATACATCTTCGGCACCGATCACATATTCACTGCTGACCGCATTGGACAGCTTGTCCATCATCGCCTGACTGACTGCCTTCTCAGTCTGCAGGACCGTGGTAGACAACATGGGAATATCAGTGGGCGACTTACCGGCATCCGGCTTACTTGGACCTGACTCGCAGAACCCCGATCCTGAGAATGGGACAATGATGAAGACACTCGTTAGCAACCATAGAACATATCGCATAAACGTGATCCTTCCTGTCCGAATATCCTAGTGAAGACACCTGGCCACCTAAGCTTATTGCCCACAGTCCTGCGAGATCAGGCTAAAACTAGTAAACAGCTTCTTGCTCTTCACGCTACACCTCAGCTGGGCAAGAACACACGGGAACGCCGACCCAAAGAACCCTGACTCAGCGACAAGCGCCTGTGTGCTCGTATCCGCCCACTGATCGACGCTGCCTCTCGAATTAGACTCTACCATAAAGCACCTCCTCAACCTACTACCCTTTCCGCTTCTCAATAATGACGCAGGCCTTTCTATGTTACCAATGGCTGGTATCAGCGCTACATTGCTGCAATCAACTATTCTCCACCGTAGCAGACTAACCACACAAAGAAGCTCACACCTTGCTCCAGCATGTAAATAGGCGGAGAGTCCATACTTCCACGTACGCGTGAGATCTCTAGATGTCATTTAATTACAACCACAATAATGCTCCTTTTTAAGGACTACCAAATTAATACTCCCGACCCCAATTATGTCCACTACCTGACACACTGAGTAACACTCTCGCCATATCATAAGCATGATATAAAGACTCCCGATCCTATTATTAGGATGCCATCAATGACGTATTGCGGTAACACTGTCATAACCTTGACGCCATTAGCACGCTTCCGCATGTCAAGATTTTGTATTTACATAACAATATATAACTACGTACTAAATAATCATTTGCAATATCAAACCTTGAAGATTACGCGCGGTTCTTGCGTGACCTCCTCGACAGCTGGGGCCTCATCAACCTAGGAGGGATCGATGGAATGTCCAAAGTGCAAAGGAACGATGTTGTTGGAGAGATTCTCGGACTTCTTTCTCCTATTCTATGCCTGGAAATGCCTCAATTGCGGTGCCATTATCGACCGCACTATTTCCAAGAATCGTCGAAAGAGTCTGGCCACACAGAAGGCCCAGGTTGTTGATGTAGCTTAAACAGATCGTACCAATTTTTCCGTTATAAATGGTGTCGGGAGTATTTTCTTGACATTTTTGTAGTAGATTCATTAGAAGATCGTCTATGCCACGTCGACCTCGCCTTGCTGCAGGCAACCTTGCCTATCATGTCCTGAACCGTCGGGTTGGGCGACTCTCGCTGTTTGAAACCCCGTCCGACTACATTGCCTTCGAAGCTATTCTGGCCGAAGCCCACGCCGAATTTCGCATCCGCATCGCCGCCTATTGTCTCATGCCGAATCACTGGCACCTTCTCCTGTGGCCGCGTCACGATGGCGAACTATCAGAAATTCTTCGCTGGATTACCGTCACCCATACGCAACGGTGGCATGTGCGGCACGAGACCGCCGGCACTGGTCCTGTCTATCAAGGCCGCTTCAAATCCTTTCCCGTCAAGACGGATGAACATTTTTTGACCGTCGCTCGGTATGTAGAACGCAATGCACTACGGGCCAAGTTGGTCAGACAGGCGGAAAACTGGCGGTGGAGCAGCCTATGGCGACGTGCTCAGGGCGATGCCAAACTGACAGCCTGGCTGAGTGACTGGCCGGTCCCGTCCCCGCGCAATTGGATGATGCGCGTGAATCGTTCCGAGACCGGGGAGGAGCTAGAGACTCTTCGAGTGAGCGTACAGCGAGGGCGTCCGTTCGGTGACGAGGCTTGGGTAAACAGGATGGCGAAGCGATTTGGATTGGAATCAACTCTGCGTCCGCGCGGAAGGCCCAAAGGATCCTGACCACCGCGAAACATACGCGGCAAACAACCACTCAGCGATTCAGTTGCAGATGCACGATGGTCCCATTTTCACCGCTCGCCCACCCGCGTTCAGCATCGGGAAAACTGAGGCCAAAGAGTGACGCTGGGGCAATCGATTTTCCCTCACTCCAGGTGAGACCGGCATCCGTCGTCCGATACAACGTTCCTCGCTCACCGACAATCCAACCTTCTTGCCGGCTCGTGAACCGAACCTTCAGCAAATCAGTGAGCTTCGTACAAGTACGCCCACAGGGCAGAGTCTGATCCACCCATGTGGCACCGCCATCTGTCGTTTGAAACAACGCCCCCGCATTGCCGACCGCCCAACCAGTCGTGGCATCGGTGAAGAAGACGTCGAACAAGGTTACGGCACTCTGCGTGCCTTGCGCGGTCCAGGTCGCACCACCATCGGATGTCGACAGGATGGTTCCCAGTGCGCCAACGATTGTCCCCTTCTGCTCATCGAGAAAGTGTGCCGTATAGAGCGCCGCTGTGGTCCCACTGATCTGTTCCCTCCAATGCTGCCCTCCATCTGTCGTATGATAGATGGTGCCGCCTCCCCCAACCGCCCAGCCGACATTGGGAGAGGGAAAAGAGACGGCGTACAGCGGCTGCTGCGTATCGATGGCCTGTTGAGACCAGGACTCTCCTCCGTTGATCGTGCGGCCGAGCCATCCTCCGGCACCGGTCACCCAGCCGTGTGACGAATCGGCAAAAAACACGCTCGTAAGCAAGGCCGTTGTACCACTGACCACGCGCTTCCAACTTTTCCCACTATCACCGGTCTTGAGAATCGTTCCACCAGACCCCACCGCCCAGCCCTGTTGAGGCGTGGGAAAATGAATACTCAGCAGGGTGGATTTTGTAGTACTCGCCTGAATTGTGAGAGAAAGAGCGGTCTCACGACTGGTGGCCAATTGCGGAAACCCCAGCGCCACAATCAACAACAAAGAGATGAGACGCAATCGAACCCGGACAACGTGGAGTGGAATCAGCATTATTGATTGGTACCCGCATCAGGCCTATTATTCGTCCAATACCCATCGTCGGGAAGCCCCTTGGCCTCAATGGTGAACTGTCCGGCTTCCACCGTCAGCCATTTCTTCGGCGAACAGCAGGTGCCATCCGGCAAGAGGTCCCAAGACCCTCGACGAACAACCAGAGGCCCAGTGGCGAGATCATCGAAAAAGCCGCCCTTCTTTCCGATGCCATACAGATTGCGGTGCGGGACTTTGACGACGATCTCCTGATCCGTCCACGACTGCACCAGAGCCGCCGCGCCGTTGAAGAGCACTTCCGTGCGGGAGACGTTCGATACAACCGTGTCACTGGCCTCCGGCTCGTTGATCTCAATGTCGGATCGCCGTTTGTACGCCTTCTGATTAAGCCCGAGATCGGCATGTTCCGCGGTCTTCAAGAATGTCCCAAACCCGCTTCCCTTGATGGTGACCGTCGCATCCAACCCGGCTGACTTGGGATCATAGGTTTCAACTGTAGGCGTCACCACTGCGAAGTCCCCTGCCTCAATCGCCAGCGTCCCCCGTTCAGCACAGCAGAGCCCCCCGAGATTCGGTTTCGTGGCGCTCCGATAGATCACCACCTTGCCGCTTTTTGCACTGAATGGCACCCACACATCGATTCGATCGTCGTTCCATCGATAGATGACGGCCGGGACCCCGCCGATCTCAACTCGATTCTGACCCGTATTGAAATCCATGAAGTTGTACGGTGTCGCCCCGCTCTCAGAATAGAACCCAAAATGTTCACCATTGATCCTGAGCAGCGTCCCAATCGGAGCACTGGCGGGACTCAGCGTCGTGATACGAGGCACATGAACCGTAAACTGCGCAAGCACCCGTTCTTGCCCCTGCCGCCGCAACATCAGCGGACCAGACTCGGCATCAAGCGGGACATGTACGACGATCACATCGTCTTTCCATTGGGCAATCGTCGCAGGCTTTCCCGCGATGAAGACCCCATCGTCCATCTGTTCTTTCGACTGACCAAACCCGTGACCGAAGAGGACCACCTTCGTTCCGACCGGCCCACTGACCGGATCCACTCGAATAAATGGCCTCAGTGCCAGTGAAACGGCATTACTCTTCACATACTCGACAGGCGCACAACAGGATCCATCCGGAAGCGGATCAGAGGAGGCCAACCGCACCACCACATCGCCGCTCGTCGCATTGGGAGGGATCTCCAGCTCAATCTTGTCATCCTTCCAACGCTGCGGGCGAACGATCACCCCGCCAACGATCACATCATTCACCCCAAACATCGTATTGGGATCGCGTGCCCCAGCGGACAGACCAAAATGCTGCCCCGTGATCTGGAGCGTGGCCCCACGCTCGGCTTCCGTCGGCGTGATAGCTTCGATCTGTGGTGTGACGATCGTCAACAGCCCGGCGAGCACCTTCTTCTTCCCGATCAGAATCTCGACGAATCCACTCGTCGCCTTGAACGGAACCTTGATCTCAATAAGTTCCGCCTCCCATCGCTGCACGAGAGCCGACAGTCCATTGACCGTGACCTTATTGAATGACGTCGACTTGAAGAGGCCGAACCCCTTTCCGTTAAGTGTAACTGTCGCGCCAGGAGTCACCATGCTCGTTGAAAGCTCAACCGTCACCTTGCTCTCGATCGGCTTACTCTTACTCGCTGCCGCAGCACCGTCGTGAGACAGAAGCAGCGACAACACGAGGAACGTAGTGAGTATGGCAAATCGTTGCATGGGTAACCTTTCAAAAGTGAAACGGGAAGGAGAAAACCATGACGTGCACCATGCACGACTTTAACAATTGGTTTTTTGCAGAGTCAAGGCGGACTAGGCGAGAAGCTGAACGATCAATTCAATTTCCACCGGCGCCTGACGCGGCAACTCGGCGGCACCGACCGCAACACGGGCATGGCGGCCCGCATCACCGAACAACGATACAAGAAGATCAGAAGCTCCATTGAGGACTTGAGGCTGATCGGTAAATCCAGGAGCCGAAGCAATATGGCCGACCATCTTGACGATTTGCTTTACACGATCCAGCGACCCGGCAGCACTCCGAATGATACTGAGCCCATTCAATACGGCAACTCGGGATGCTTCTATCCCGTGCTCAATGGTTAGATTGCCCCCGAGCTTGCCAGTCATGATGAGTTGACCGTCTCGGGATGGTAACACGCCAGACAAAAAGAGGAGGTCACCGACACGTACGACTGGAACATAATTCGCGACGGGTTTTGGAGGATCCGGCAGCGTCAATCCCAGCTCTTTCAGTTTCGCTTCATACGACATGCTATCCTCTCATTTCCTTTCCCCCTTCACTTGTTGCTATCCCTACCCGGGTCTGAGCGCATCCAGGAAACTCTCGCCATGGAGGACCCGATCCGCACCCAAGGCTTCGGCAATCGTCTGCCCCACGTCCGCAGCTGACCCCCTTGTCCCTAAATCGACACCCTGAGCCAGTTTGGGACCGGTGACACAGAGTGGCACATATTCGCGCGTGGACGTCTTGCCCGTCAAGGAGCCGTCTCTCCCATGATCACCCGTCACGATGACCATATCGCCGGGACGCAACTTATCGAAGAGCTCCGGCAAACGACGATCAAACTCTTGCAGCGCCGTGGCCATCTGCCTCGGCTCTTCTGACCACTGATCCACACTGGCCGCAAGCAGCCCACGCGGAACCTTGTTCAATAGGCCGACCACTTCCTCCAAGCCCGCAATCCCCGATGCAATCGGAAAGGCTTTCGTAAATCCACGACCGCTGAAGAGATCATACACCTTCCCGACCCCCATCGCGATCTGACCGGATCGACTTAAGACATCGAACATCGTCACACCGGGCGCTTCATGCACACAGTCTTTCCTCCCACCATACGGACGAAGTTGATCATGTCCTCCACTCACCGGTTGGGCGACGACACGAAGGAGCACCCCCGCCTCCTTTGCGGCTTTTCGAACTTCACGACAGCGGTGATGGAATTCCGACACGGCCATGATGGATTCATGCATGGCCAGGAAACAGGTATTACCTCCATCGGCCCAGAGTATCGGCGCTCCCGTCGCCATATGTTCCACACCATACCGACGAAGCATCGCCCCCATCAACGCCACCTCTCTGCCGATCGATTTTCGTCCGAATACTTGCTCGATCATATCGACGATCGACGTGGGGACACCGGAACGACAGACGGCCGCTCCCTTCTGCTGGACCACCCCGCTCATTTCCCAATATCCGGCCACGGAATCTTTCCCTGCCGATGCGAAAGCCAGACGCCCAAAGCACCCGCTTGGTTGTCCCATGGCTCGGACACCCTTGATCGGAGCGACATGCCCCAACCCCAGCATTTCTAAGTTCGGCAGACTGAGTCCCCCAACGGTCTCAGCAAGATGGACAAGGGTGTTCGCCTCAGCATCGCCGTAGTCTGCCGCATCCGGCAAGGCCCCGACCCCACACCCATCCATCACGAGGAGGATGACGCGTTGAATCATCTGTTCACCTCACCTAAATTACGACATGTCAACGGAGAAACGTATCGAACCATCACCAAGACCTTGGGCAAAGCCGCAAAACAGAATTCTGGCAATAAGACCACTTCATCCATGCTCTGCTAGATAGACACGAGAATCGGGCTCACCACCGCCGTCGTCGGCTGCATCCGGTAAGGCTTCCGTCGCACACCCGTCTACGACGAGGAGGATGACGCGATTGAATCATCTGTTCACCTCACCTAAATTACGACATGTCAATAGAGAAACGGATCGAACCATTACAAAGACCTTGGACAAGGCTGGAAACCAGGATTCTGGCAACGAGCCCATCTGCTCCATACTCTTCTAGAAGAACAAGTGAGTTGGGCTCACCATCGCCGTCGTCTGCGCATTCGGCAAGGCTTCCGTCGCACACCCGTCCACGGCGAGGAGGATGACGCGATTGATCGTCGACTCACTCTACCAAATCACCGTGAGTCGCCATAGAGACGTATGGAACCATCAAGAGGATCCAAGAGGACGTAGGAAGAAAATTATTGAAATGGGTCGAGCCTAGCAACAGCGGGGGCCGGCTGATTCTCTCGCATATTCAGCTTCCGACAGATTGCAGATAGTTTTCGATCTTGCGGTAGCTTCAAGAGCTGTTCGACGATATGGTAACCGAGCAATTCACGCGATTGCGAAGAGATTGCCCTTACTCTCTATGAGCCTATCCACCATGGCCAAACGATGTATGCCATTGTTGAAGAATCGTGAGGCTTGCACTCGTGCCGATCCGATCCGCACCGGCGTCGAGCATTGCCAGGGTTGTCTTCCAATCCCGGATCCCGCCTGAAGCCTTGACCTTGACCTTCCCCGCTACGGTCTCTTTCAGTAAACGTACATCTGCCACAGTCGCTCCGGAAGCACCGAATCCCGTCGAGGTCTTCACATACTCTGCTCCCGCCTCAACCACGAGATGACAAGCGGTTCGCTTTTCTTCCTGGGTGAGATAACAGGTCTCGAGAATAACTTTATGTTCGACTCCTGGCGTCGCCTTCACAACTTCCGCGATATCCCTCCGCACATAGTCATGGTCACCGGACTTCAGTCGGCTGACGTTCAGCACCATATCCAACACCCGAGCCCCGCGGGAGACCGCATCGACCGCTTCAGCGAGTTTGGTGCTCGTCGTATGCCCACCCAGCGGAAATCCGATCGGGATCCCAAGCTGGATGGTCGTGCCAACGATCGCCGCTGCCGCTTCATCGACGTAACAAGGCGGGACAAATATGACGGTAAACCCATGGCCCTTCGCCTCCTCGCAGAGCCGAAGCACATCGTGTTTCGTCGCCTCAGGCCTCAAGACGGTATGGTCGATCAGCGCAGGAAGATTCCAACGTGACATGCGTTACGAGACTCCTTGTTCGTGATGGATGGCATTATTCTTGGGGATCATGAATGTCTGCGAATGACGCTCTTTTCTGAATGGACGTTTTTGGTACCGTTCCACCGCCTTGTTGTGTTCGACCAAGGTAGCGGAAAATTGATGAGTCCCATCGTTTCGAGACACGAAATACAAGTACGCGGATGGAACAGGATACAAGGCCGCACGGATCGCGTCCACTCCAGGACTGGCGATCGGACCAGGCGGCAACCCCGCCCACCGATACGTATTGTAAGGACTGGGATGGGAAAGGTCCTTCTTATGCAGATTCCCATCGAAAGTCGGCAACCCATAGATGACGGTTGGATCACTCTGGAGAGGAATATTTTTCTTCAATCGATTGTGAAAGACAGCTGAAATCTGTGGGCGTTCAGTTCCTGCCCCCGTTTCTTTTTCAATCACCGAAGCGAGAGTCAAGACTTGATGGACCGTGAGGTTGATCTCTTTGGCCCGCACTTTCAACTCTTGCGTCATGACATGATCGAACTGTTCCACCATCGCCCTAATCACGTCCTTCGCCGCCGTTGGTTTCGCAAACCGGTAGGTGTCGGGATAGAGGTAGCCCTCCACTGAATCACCCTCCACTCCCAGCGTTTTCAGGAATGACTTGTCCGAAGCCAGACTGAGAAATTCCTTGCGAGTGGTAATGTGATGTTCCTCGAGAACATCAGCGATCTGGCTCATGGCATAACCCTCAGGAATGGTGATGGGATGCAAGACTACGCGACCGGCCAGAAACCTCGAGAGAATTTCGGCCGGCGGCATGGCGGCATGGAGCGCATATTCTCCAGGATGAATTTTGCGGTCCACCTCCTGGGATTTTCCCATGAGGAGAAAAGCCGATCGACTCCTGATCAATTGCTCCCGTTCAAGTAGGGTCGCAGCTTGGTTGAAGGTGGCACCTTCAGGGATGACCACTATCTTCTCGGGAGGATGATCGGCCTCGGAGAGGACGGGCGCTTCAGCCCATCGGATCATTAGATAGCCGACCACCCCGGCGAGCACGACGAGAGTGACGGCGGTGATGAGGATCCCACGAACCATCATGCGATTGATCGATTGACGACGACTCTACCCACTCTTCTTCTGTCTCTTGTGCCGAGCGATGTTCCTCGCCAGAACCTACTGCAGCTGTCTTGGCTTCAAGATAGCCTTGCAAAAGAATGGCTGCGGCAACACGATCGACGACTCCTTTACGTTTTCTTCGACTGACATCGGCGGCAATCAATAACTCTTCAGCCGATCGAGTCGTCATCCGCTCGTCCCACATGACGATGGGGACGGATAAGATCTCACCGAGCCGGTCGACGAACATATGGACCGCCTGAACCGCCGGTCCTTCTTCACCATTGAGTCGTAACGGGAGTCCAATCACCACCTCTCGGACATCGTGCGCATTCACCAGCTGTTGAATGTGTGCAAGATCCCGATCCAGCGTCCTCCGTTCCAACGTTTCCAGCGGTTGAGCCGTCCACCCAAGCTCATCGCTCAATGCCACTCCGATCCGCTTGGTGCCGTAGTCAAGAGCTAAGATCCTGGTTGCCATGACAGTTTACCGCTGGAGCAGAGTTTCGACCAGGCTAAAAACCTTTTCGAGCGCCGCATCAAGACGTGAGCCATCCTTCCCTCCCGCTTGAGCCATTTCCGGGCGACCACCGCCGGTGCCACCGACTTCGGCGGCCATCGGCTTGATGAGATCTCCCGCCTTGACCCGTCCGATGAGATCTTTTGTCACAACGACCAGCAACGAAACCTTTCCTTCATCCATGACCGCACCAAGCGCGATGACACCACTCTTCATCTTGTCCCGCAACTGGTCGGCCAGCGCCCGCATGGCGTTCGCATCCAATCCATCAGTCCGCTGTACGTGGACCGACACACCGGCAATGCTCTTGATCGTTGAGGCAGCTGCCGCTCCCCCGGCCATCTTGAGCTTCACGTCCTCCAGCTCACGTTCTTTGTCCTTGAGCTGCGTCAGCAGTTTTTTCGTCCGTGCGACGATCTCCGACTGCCCCACCTTCAACAAGTCAGACAGCTGTCGAACTTCAGCCTCCAATGTCTTGATTTGATTGTACGCGCCGCTGCCGGTTTGAGCTTCAAGTCGTCGCACGCCAGCGGCGACACCGGTCTCGGACACAATCCGAAAGAGTCCGATCTCACCGGTCTGTTGGCAATGCGTCCCTCCACAGAGCTCCTTACTAAAGGACTCAACGGACACCACCCGAACCTGCTCGCCATACTTGTCACCAAAAAATGCCAACGCGCCTTTGGCCACCGCGTCCTGAATACTCATCACCTCGGTGGACACCGACTCGTTCTTTCTAATTTCCTCGTTGACCGTCGATTCAATCTCATCGATATCGCGAGAGGACAATGGCCGGAAATGGGCGAAATCGAACCGAAGCCGATTGGGCCCGACCAACGAACCATACTGTTTAACATGTGGTCCAAGCAGATCACGCAGGGCCGCATGGACCAGATGTGTCGCCGTATGATTGCGCGCCGCATCCTGGCGTGTCGAGGCATTGACCTTCAGGTGTAACCGCTCGCCTTCACGAATGCGTCCTTGGCGAACCGTCCCCTTGTGAAGAATCAGCGTCGGTGCAGGCCTTGTGGTCTCCGTGATCTCCACCAACCCCTCCGGCCCCGACAAGGTTCCTCGGTCTCCGACTTGTCCACCCCCTTCGGCATAAAACGGCGTGACATCGAGGATCACCTCAATCTCGTCCCCGTCCCTCGCTTCCTTCACCAACTGTTCGCCCTTGAGAATTGCACGGAGCAAGCCATCACTTTCCAGTCGGTCATAGCCGATGAATTGTGTGGCACCAACCCGCTTCGCTAACTCGGCGACAGCGGGCCTGGCCGTATCTTGTTCAAACCCGCCGGTTTTCCTGGCTCGAGTCCGTTGTTCGTCGATCGCTGCATCAAATCCCACCTCATCGACGGTCATACTTTGTTCACGACAGGCCTCGGTCATGAGATCCATCGGAAACCCATAGGTATCATAGAGTTTGAAGACATCTCCGCCGGCCAACACCGTTCGCCCGGCAGATCGGGTCTTCTCAATCATCTCGTTCAAGATCGGCAACCCCTGATCGAGCGTCGCAATAAACCGTTCTTCTTCCCCACGGGTCGCCTCAGTGATCGTGTTGGCCGCACGGGTAATCTCCGAATAGGCAGCACCCATCTGGCTCACGACCGCCGCAGTCAATTCGTGGAGGAATGGTTCAACGATCCCAAGCAGTCGGCCATGCCGGGCGGCACGACGCAGGATTCTGCGCAAGACATACCCCCGCCCCTCATTCGACGGTAAGACTCCATCCGTCATTAAAAATGTCACGGCGCGCAAATGATCGGCGATGACTCGCATAGACCGATCCGACACCTCTTTCTTGCCGTACGCTGTGCCGGCCCGCTCGGCAATGGCTGCCAACAACGGCGTAAAGAGATCACTGTCATAATTGCTATGGACTCCCTGAGCCACCGCAGCCAACCGCTCCAACCCCATCCCGGTATCGATACTGGGCTTAGGCAAGGGGTGGAGGGTTCCGGACGTGTCCCGGTTGTACTGCATGAAGACCAGATTCCAAATCTCGATGACTCGGTCGCCCTCGCTGTTCGGTCGATCATCGCCTGGGACAATGGCTCCTTGATCGAAATGGATCTCAGAACAGGGCCCGCAGGGACCGGTGTCCGCCATCTGCCAGAAATTATCTTTCTCATCGCACCGCATAATACGCGAAGCAGGAACCCCGATCTTTCTCCACAAGCGATCCGCTTCGTCGTCCTCTCGAAAGATCGTCACCCAAAGCCGATCTTTGGTGAGTCCGACTGTTTGCGTAAGAAATTCCCACCCGAACACAATCGCGTCTTCTTTGAAGTAATCTCCGAACGAAAAGTTCCCCAACATCTCAAAGAAAGTGTGATGGCGCCTGGTATATCCGACATTCTCCAAATCGTTATGCTTCCCCCCCGCGCGCAAACACTTCTGAACCGACACGGCCCGCGTATAGGCGCGTGTGTCCTCCCCAAGAAACACCCGCTTGAACTGATTCATCCCGGCATTGGTAAAGAGCAAGGTGGGATCGGCTTGCGGCAGAAGGGAGGCACTCGGCACCGCCTGATGCCCGTGCTTTTCGAAATATCGGATAAAGGCCAGCCGCAGCTCGGTTGCACTATTCGTCTTCATGGACTACGTCCTCACTTCTCTTGAACTCCGTCATCATACGTTCAATCACCTCGTCACTGAAACCCCGCTGATGGAGGAACCGTGCCATGTACCCCTGGGCCGATCCCGTCCCCTGATGGGGCATGGCCTGGAGGGCACGGCGCGCAACGATCTCCTCGTTATGACGCTGAAAGACCTCAGTGAGAACCAGGTCGGTCACGCCATCGGAAATGCCCTTGATCAGCAATTCCGCCTTCAGCCGTTCCGGCCCCATCGGCTTGGTTGCCAGGCGCTTCTCCACCCATCGCTGGGCATAGGCAAGATCGTCGAGGTACCGGAGGTCCGTCAGGCGGCAAGTGGCCTGTTCGATGTGGGGAGGGTCGACCCCTCGTGAGCGGAGAAACCGTTCGACCTGAGCAACCGTGCGCTCTCGCTGTGCCAAAAAGCGAACCGCGAGCCGGATTACTGCATCCAGGCTTGTGGGTATGGCACGGGAGCGAGCCCTTGTCGTCCGCCCGTCACCGATGCGCCCGCTTTTCCTCACTTCGCGCAACCGGTTTGTCCTCTTTGGTCTCTCTGGTCTCTTTCCCTTCCGCTTTCTTCTCTCCACGTGCGGGAACGCCGGCCGCCTCCCGAAGTTTCTGTTCAACCTCGCGGGCGGCGACGACATTCGTCTTCAGAAACTCTCGAGCCGCGTCGCGTCCCTGGCCGATCCGTTCGCCGTTATAGGAATACCAGGCACCGGACTTATCGATGATCTTCTTGTCGACCCCCATATCCACGAGCTCGCCGGTTTTGGAAATCCCCTCGGCGAACATGATGTCGAACTCCGCCTGACGAAACGGCGGTGCCATTTTGTTCTTGACCACTTTCACGCGGACCCGGCTCCCCATGACCTCCTGACCTTCTTTAATGGATTCAACGCGTCGAATATCCAAACGGACGGAGGAATAAAACTTGAGCGCGTTCCCGCCGGTCGTGGTCTCTGGATTACCGAACATCACACCGAGTTTCATGCGGATTTGATTAATGAAGATCACCGTCGTCAATGATTTCGAGATCGCGCCTGTAAGCTTTCTCAATGCCTGCGACATCAGCCGTGCCTGAAGCCCCATGTGGGCATCACCCATTTCACCTTCGATCTCAGCCCGCGGCGTCAACGCCGCGACTGAATCGACCACGATCAGATCAATCGCCCCGCTCCGAACCAACGTTTCAGCAATCTCCAATGCCTGCTCCCCCGTATCGGGCTGTGATACGAGGAGATCATCGGCTTGCACTCCCAATTTCTTGGCATAGGTCAGGTCCAACGCATGTTCGGCATCGATAAACGCGGCGACCCCTCCCACCTTCTGTGCCTCGGCAATACAGTGCAGCGTCATCGTCGTCTTCCCTGACGCCTCTGGCCCAAAGATCTCAATCACCCGTCCACGCGGAAGCCCGCCGACCCCAAGGGCAATATCGAGACCGAGCGAACCAGTGGAAATGGCCGGAACATCGACCTTCTCCTCGGCGCCCAGCTTCATGATCGCCCCCTTCCCATACTGCTTCTCGATCTGGGACAGGGCCAAGTCCAGTGCACGCTTCTTGTCGTCTTTTTCGGACATACGAATCTCCTCGCAGGGTGAACGGGATGTGTCGGGGGATTATACCGAAGCGGCCAGGGGAAACCTAGTCTGATCTCATCGGAGGGCGTCTTCGATGGACAGTACGCAGGCAAGGCCCTATTTGTGATGATCACTCCGAGACTGAAGCTCGGGTTGTGAGAATATACCCATACCAGTGCCGACCATGACCTTGAATCAAATACCTCCATTCGGCAAGATAACGTAGATTGAGTGAGCCCATACGGATTGACTGTCTCCTGGAAAACATATTCCCCTCGGAACCCAGGGCATTGATCGTCGAAGTGAACGCCAATGTACCAATCGTCGTGCCGCAAGAATTATCCGGGATTGCCCTGACAACCGCGGCGCAACTCCCTGCTTCGATGCGCACATTCCTGAAAGCCACCAATTTTCCCGCGAACCATCCCAGTGGGTTTAGTAGGCGACTGAAACGATACAGATACTACACCGTAGTAGGGAGCACCTTACATTGCTTGCCACAAGAGCCATCTCGCACAGAGCAATTCCGAAACCGCACTTCGCTCAAGGTATCGTGGAAAAAACCGTCTGCCCCCTAATTTTGAGATATCTCAGGTGGGACCAGCCTGTACTTTAATCCACCCTGATCATGCGTCCGTTGATATTGCCCCCCGTCACCATGAAGCCAGATCCTTCGAGTCAGGGCCTCAATGGACCGGAAAAGACTCGACCAGGTAGAATATTGCCGTGACGCTTCCGTGAAAGGATTTGATGGACTTCATCTCTCATGGCCTCTGGGGTTCGATTACGTTTGGTCGCAAGAGCCGATGGAGTTTTGGGCTGGCATTCGCCATCGGTATGGCGCCGGATCTTTTTTCATTCGGAGTTCTGTACATCGCAGCCGCCTTCGGCTTCTCGCCGAAGCCCGACTTCAGCCACGGGACTCCTCCGGAATCGACCATTCCGCAATACGTCCATCAACTCTACAATTTCACCCATAGTTTCGTCATCTTTCTCATCGTCTTTGTCTTCCTGTGGCTCTTCCTGAAACGACCAGTCTGGGAACTCGGAGCATGGGGGCTGCATATCTTGGCCGACGTGCCTTTACACACGTATGCCTTTTTCCCGACCCCGGTGCTGTGGCCCCTCTCCAGTTGGAAATTCGACGGGTGGCAATGGATGACGCCCGGCGTTCTCATTCCCAACTTTATACTCCTGCTGTTGTTCTACGCCTGGTACATCCGGTATCTCTACTTGGCCAACAAGAAAGAGCAAACTTTGCAGAAAACAATTTCCAACCACCCGCCAACGGAAAGCAAATAACGAAGCCTTGACCGTGCCTGTCCTCACGATCGAAAAAACCATTACCGATTACGGCGTCTCCCCATCAACCCTGTCGACCTGCCCCCTTTCTTGCAATCGCAAGCCTTTACGTTTTCTTACCTGGTTGTACTACCTTAGGGTTATCAGATGAATTTGACCGATCGGATTAGCCTTGGCAGGATAGTCTCCTGAGCGATCTTCAACCAGGGGAAATTATCATCAAGCAAGAGACGTTGCTCTAGGCCAGAACTGTCGAATGCTACATTCGTATTGCTCAAAGTCCAATCTGCTATGGCACTGGTGACTATGAAGATCCACCTGAAATTCAGAATGATGTGGAACGTCCTACTTTCTATATCCAATATGGTTCCACAACCCAATGTGACTCATACAATACCGATGGCGGAGGCTATCCTTCCCTTGCCGAAGCCGTCGCTGCGGCAGAGGCACAGCCGGGAACCGGAAAGACGATTCGCTGGAGATGAATCGTCTTGCTTGCAGGCCTGGAACGTAACAAATGGGTGGAGAATCTTCTCTGACTACTCCACTCCTCGCACACCCTTCACCTAACCGCTCACCAATCCATTTGACGGCACTCTACCTCTCGCTGTATTATTATGACCAGAATTCTGGTCACTTAAACAAGAGGTCTCCAATGGCAAAAACCTTGTCGTTATCGGAAGTCAAAGCCCGGCTTCCTGAACTGGTAGCGGGTGTCCAAGAGCGCGAGGAGGAAGTGATCGTCACGAAAAATGGCCGGCCAGCGGCCATCTTGATGAATATCGATGAATACACCCGCCTCAAAGAGACCGTGGATGTCCTAAGCGATCCTGAACTCATGAGCCAGATTGCCGAGAGCCTAGTCCATTACAAAACGAAACGCACAGGACTCTCATTTGAGGATGTATTCGGCGAACCCCTCACGCCTGTCAAGAAGCGACGCACGGCGTGACCTCCTTCCGACCCGACATCCCTCCACATGTCGCGGCCGTCATCCGCACACTCCATCCCGATCTCAAGCAACTGATCAAATCAGCCATTCGTGCCATTGCAGCTGATCCTGAATGTGGAGAACCGCTTAAACGGGAACTCGATGGGCTACGTAAGTATCGCGTTCGCCGCTTTCGCGTCGTCTATGCGGTCGATCACAAGAGACGAGTCATTCGCCTCATGGCCGTAGGACACCGGCGATCTGTGTATGAGGCGCTGACCGAGCGAATTCTCCGAAAGACTCAGGAGTAAGCAATCATTAGTTGACTCCATCCCCATCACACTAATAAGTTCTGCTCAAGCCGATTCACCTTTGACTCAAAGGAATGTCCAATGCCCACATTGTTCACCCCGCTCCAAGTTGGAAAACTCCTTTTACCCAACCGCATCGTCATGGCTCCCCTCACTCGTGCACGGGCCGGCACGACCCACATCCCCAACGACATGATGGTGGACTACTACTCCCAGCGCGCGTCAAGCGGTCTGATGATGACGGAATGCACAATGGTGGATGCCCATGCCTGCGCTTTCATGGGTGAAGGTGGTATTTACAGCCCGGCTCACGTAGCCGGATGGAAACGCGTGACGGATGCGGTCCATGCCAAGGGCGGTCGCATCTTCATGCAGATCTGGCATCCTGGTCGCGCCGCGCATTCGTTGTTGAACGACGGCGAGCAGCCGGTTTCCAGCAGCGCCAAGGCCATTCCTAATGAGATGACCCACACCCCTCAAGGTGACAAGCCCTACGAAGTCCCTCGCGCCCTCCGCACCGAGGAAATCCCACGCTATGTGGAGATGTTCAGACTTGCCGCCACGAACGCACAGTTAGCCGGATTTGATGGCGTACAGATCCACGGTGCCCACGGGTATCTGATCGATAATTTTCTCCGTGATGGTGTGAACGCCCGCACGGATGCCTATGGGGGCTCTATTCCTAACCGTGCTCGATTCTTACTGGAGATAACCGACGCCGCCATCAGTGTCTGGGGTGCTGGGCGTGTTGCGGTACGGATCTCGCCCCTGGTTCCGTTTAATGACATGGTCGATAGCCAACCCGAAGCTCTCGTGACCTATGTGGCGCAAGAGTTAAGCCGCCGAGCGATTGCCTTCCTTGAAATTCGACATGAGAACCACGCGCTGCCTGCAGAGCAGACCATATTGCAGATTGCTCGTCGCCAATTTCGTGGTGTACTCATGAGCAATGGAAGCTATACGCGTGAAAGCGGCGAATCGACAGTTGCAGGAGAAGCCGCAGACGGCATCGTGTATGGCCGGCCGTATATCGCGAATCCAGATCTCGTCGAACGCTTTGCGAAGCGGACCCCCCTCAATGAGGTCAATTTCGCTCGGCTCTATGGAGGTGGGCCAGACGGCTACAGCGACTATCCCGCGCTAGCCCCATGACATCCAGCCCATCCCATTAAGCCTGGTTTGTGGACCCACGCGGCCAGCTCTAGCAGTTTGCTGAAAAACGCGGTTTCGCTTCGGTACGTCGAGCCTCTGAGTGATGCGAGACGCCGATGCTGGACTTGTTCAGCATTCTGCTAGGCGGTGCCATCGAGGGGCTGGAAGGAAGCAAGCAAGTTGGGTCATAATCCCTTCCCTCTACTCGCATCAATTTGGAGACCGACATGATCTCGCAACGGATAATACTTTGCGCCCTCTGTGCCCTGCTCCCGCTGCTCTTGGCCATGCGACCAGTGGATGAGACTCTGCTGACAGCCGCTATGGATGGACAGCTCCCCAAGATCAAGAAACTTGTTGAGGAAGGAGCGGATGTCCACGCAGCCAATGCGCAGGGGACGACCGCCCTGCATGCGGCAGCCTGGAATGGGCATCGCGATGTCGTTTCCTTCTTACTTCGGAAAGCCGCGCCGGTGAATCACGTGACCAGCGACGGAGCCACCCCACTCTACATTGCGGCGCAGAATGGTCATCCGGAAGTAGCCGCCCTGTTGCTCAATAACGGAGCAACCGCGAATCTTGCTACCACCACAGGAGTGACGCCGCTTTTTATCGCCGCACAGAACGGCTATCGAGACATCGTGGCGCTCTTGCTCCGACACAAGGCCGATGCGAATCAAGCCGCGGAAGACGGAGTGACGCCACTCTTCATCGCGGCACAACGAGGCCAGCATACGGTCGTGGAGCTGCTGCTGCAACATGGAACCACCGCGAATACGACCTTGGCTGACGGATCGACGCCTCTCTTCGTCGCCGCACAGAACGGCCATCTCCCCATCGTGACGCTGCTCCTAGAACAGGGTGCAGCCGTAAACCAGGCCATGACGGATGGCGCAACACCGCTGCTGGTCGCAGCCCAAAACGGACATCGCGCCATCGTGGAACTCTTGCTCGAACGTGGCGCACTCGTAAACCAATCGGTCCAGAACGGTGTGACTCCACTCCACGTTGCCGCGCAGAACGGCCATCGGGAAGTGGTCACACTACTGCTAAAAAAGAAGGCTGCCATCAATCAACAGGCACGAAACCGCGCGACCCCGCTCTTCCTTGCCGTACAAAATAACCACCGCGATGTCGCAACACTCCTCTTAGAAAAAGGTGCCTTGGTGAACCAATCCACGCCTGATGGCGCCACGCCTCTCCACATCGCAACCGCGGCAGGCTATCGCGACATGGCCGCCCTTCTTCTGAAAAAAGGAGCCTCGATCAACGCGCAGACTGCTGACGGAAAGACCCCACTGCATCTGGGTGCCTATCATGGCAATCGGGAAATCGTGTCGCTCTTGCTCAAGCACGGAGGGAACAAACAGGCAAAAACCCTATCGGGCGAACGTCCGCTCGATCTCGCCCGTCAACAAGGCCACCGCACGCTGTTTGCTCTCCTGAAGCAGTAGGAGCCTGCATGCACCTTGATTTCGTGAGGCCACGACACGAGCCGCAGAACCGTCAGGCCCTCTAGCAGACCCCACGATCCACCTCTGCGCAAGGATTCGACCGACCGTTGACCTGTGACGCCTCGATCATGAACGAGAGCCAACTGCACCCATATATGGAGAATCTCATTCCCTTCAATCGGGTCAATAGAACAAGGAGCGGATGACATGAAGTCAGTTGCGCCGAATTGGAAACGCGCCCTCTGTTCACTCATCGTCCTATTCATCAGTGGTTGTGTCACCACACCGGAGGAACAACTACGTCTAGCCGCCACGGATGGAAATCTCCTCCGAGTGGAGACCTTTCTTGGACAGGGCGTCAAGGCAGAATCAGCCGATGCGCGCGGGATCACCTCGCTCCACCTCGCAGCCAAGCACGGGCATCGGGACGTGGCCACTCTTTTATTGAAACAAG
>WBZP01000906.1_pt1 | contig 22692 bp, 25 predicted proteins | sample 5204301 | NCBI WGS metagenome assembly WBZP01 (sample SAMN12412401, study PRJNA552823) | activated sludge metagenome | isolation source: activated sludge from nitrification reactor of wastewater treatment plant... | place: USA: Pennsylvania | collected 2017 | reverse complement strand
CTTGCCACACTGCATCAGATTCAGCGCAACAACCCGGACATGATCAGAACGGCACTCGTGACCGCTCGCAGCGCTCCTGCACACGAGCGTGTTGTACGAACCCTGCGAGCGTGGGATATCCGGATCGATGAGGCGTTCTTTTTAGGCGGACTGGATAAAGGCGCCTTCCTCAAGGCATTTGACGCCGATATTTTCTTTGATGACCAGCAGATACATTGTGATTCAGCCCGAAGGCATGTAGCCACAGGCCATGTGCCCAACGGCATAGCCAACGTGACTCAAGTATCAAATGAACCCCAGGCGTAGCTCCGACGCAATTTGTCGCATAGCTGTGTATTCTTGATTGAACAGCAAGAATGAATTCAATTAGATGCTGCATGAAAGCGATACTAAATGCTCTCGGAGATGCTGAAATTCACCGTTGCGGCCATATGGTTGGCAATCGTGGTTCCATTTTTGGTTATTGTGTTCTACGCGAGCTGTTTCGCATGGGGAGTCATCGGACTCGCGATTTTGGCACTGCTATGAAGAAAAGATATGTCAATGCATGACTGCTTAACGATGGGCTATGTCGAGTATCTTCTTTACTTCAGAAATGACGGAGACTATCTGGTCAGTGTGAAGTTTACGGGGAAAAACGGCGGGAAAATAGCGGCGATAAAAACTACCCTATCCGAAGTGTCGGCGCTAATAGAATTCTTGAGCGAACAGCCGTCAGCAAAGATGTTGTTTGACGAACGTTGCGGAATGGTCAAGGAGGTACGTATCGACCCGAATACAAAAAAAGTCACCATGACGGTTAATTTGGACTTGATTCCAAACGCTTGAGAATAGAAGCATGAAGACTTGAAATGGCGCACTCAAATCTGCGACACTTAAACATGCAATTTGTATATAAACTGATCACCACAATTTTCATACGGTAGCAATTTACAAGGGGGATTTATGCAGAATGCAAATGTCTACAAATTCACCATCTCGCGTTTAGGGAAAAAACTCCCAAAGGAAGGCGAAATTTACGCTGCGGATGAGGGGTGTCTCGGCGACGGCGAAGTGTTAGGAAGGTTTTGCCGAATTGATGTGTTGGACGACGACGATTGCATTGATGAGCAATTCTATGCGGACAAATCTGGGCGCTGGGATCTGGATGATGCAACTGAAATCGTGGCGACCAAAGATTTCGGGAAAAAATTGCGTGGGTACGAAGTTGATGATGTCTGCAATATTCTTTATATAGACAACGAAGCCAGCTACGACCTGAACGACGAGAACTGGTCGATGGTCCTTGATGGGCGAGTTAATTTTGAGGATTTGGATCCAAGGAGAGTGCCGGGGGCGTTGGCGGTATGTGTCCAACCGTATTACAACGCGACGGCCGAGCTGAACTCGAGCGATGTCTATGGCGTGAAGGTTGATGGGGATCCGTCAGATGAACATAACTTTTCTGGTGTGTTCCTGGCACCTGATCCAGATGAGTTGGATGAGTTATTGTCGTCCGCCGAAGATGCTGGTGATTTTTTAGCAATTTGTAACCAATGGCCTGACCCTGAGCTTCCACAAGTAAAGGAAGCTTTTTTAAGGGCGAAAGCAAATGTAGCTACGGCAGATTATGTCTGGTGGAATATCGATTTGGCTCGAGTGGCCCTTACAGTTTTTCGTGATCAGGAAGATGCGAAAAAAATAATTACAGAAACAGAGAAGCAAATTGTTGCTGGGCATTTTAAGAACCGTAGCTGCGCATATGGCCAACTTGCCGGATTGTTGCCGCAATATAAGGCAGGCATTAGTGCAAGTTGGCGAGAAGATACTGTTCGATTGCTTCACTCTGCTTCCGAGTGCGTAGCCGATGTAGAAGATATTGAAAAAATAATTTCAGTTGCCGGTGATTGTTATCTTCTTGACGACAAAGCGCTCGCCCAGCAACTATTTGAAAATGCTGTTTCTGCGGCTACAGACAGCAAATTAAAAGCAAAGCTGAAGAGGGTTGGAAAGTCGGCCATCGAAAACCTGTATTAGTAGTCCTGTGATCAAGGATTTCTTTTAGTAAATCGCTTCTACTTGCCCACCGAGCCGCGGATGCTGAATATCCACGGCTCGTTTCTTTTGTATCTGTAGAAACAACTCTAATAGATTCTATCCACTCAAATTCACTAAAATTTCCCCTTGGGGCCAAATTGTATTGGTCTCTGTTCGTAACCGCTGGATTGATTAATCCAAGAGGAAGTCGGAATGTCACCGGACCAGATTGCTCAATTACAAGCACGCTATTTGAAAATTAGAGAGGTGGTGCAACAGCATGCACCTTCCGCATGGTCTGAAGTGAAGGACCTGTGCTCTGCACTTCCTGGTTCTATCGACAAAAATGCTGTTTGGCGGTTCGGGCGTGATAAACCGTGCTACTCAAACATCAAGGTCAACATCGGTAAGCGGATTGCCTCCGACTTGAAGCTTTCGGACGACTTCGAAACCTATGAAGCGATCGCAAGTCAGTCATGGGAAATAACGATGAAAAGAGAGGGTGTTAAATGGAGATCAAACTCAAACTTCGTAATAACGGGAACTCAAGTTGCGGAGTATTTGAACACCCTGCAACGGGGTGGCTTGGCTAGTTACGTTTGGCGCCTGTATGCAATTAGGAAATTGGCGATTGCACTCAAAAACAATGCAGGCGTCAGTGCATTGGTAGATCAGCTTGGAAGCTCCAGTCAAAATATTTGCCTTGACACGACAATATGGGCTAAGAAGTTCGCCAGAGAGGTCGGTATGGGGTGGGGCTACGTGACAGCCAATCATCTTCTTACTGATCTTGGACTATCCATTAAACCTGACCTGCATGTGAGACGTGCTGCTGTTCGCATGGGTTTATTGACACCAAAGGTACCAAGCAGTCTTTCGTCAGCAGAAATTGACAAGTTGGGCTCCAAGATAGATGAACAGATTGTTGCTCGTCTGATAGTAATTTCTAGAGGAATCACTCCTGCTGCCAGCCGTGAGCCTGCCGCCATTCTTCGTGAATTAGATAAGACTCTTATGGAGTGGAGTTATAAAAATTTGATGGATACCCCTGCATGATGCCGATCTGCGAAGCTGGGCACTGTGGAATTGGGTCGGCTGCTGTCAATTCACCCTGCCGTTGAATTTTTGATGCATCGACCGGTGACTGTGGCCCAGTAGTTCGCGGACAGCAAATAGTTAAGCTGCAGTTCGCAATTTCTCAATACTGAACGGCAGATAACTAGCGCATTGCTGCCTGATCCTGGCCGACAGCCCAAGGTCGGCTTTTGCCGAGGAGTAGTCAGCCAGCGATTTTGCTTCATGGCACCATCAAGCAAATGACCGTATCCCTATCAGTCTCGCTGACTAGCCTTCTGGCAACCCTCACCGAAAAGCCGAGCTTCCGCCCAGTATTGATTAGGCGTCATTAGTCGTCGATGCATCGTGCCTGCATCAGCGTTCTACGAGTAGCGTGTCAATGGAGAAGAGATATGGCGCTTTGTCGCTCAGAGCGCGATTCGACAGTCAAGAAGAAAGTGATTGGGTGCGGGCAGTCTCTCCAATTGACATCGGGATCATGTCGGTCGATAAAACACGGGTAACCGGGGTCTGTCAGCAGCCACTCGCTGCCCGGCTCGACGAGGCACGCGAGCGCCAATGTCAGTGCGCCGGAAGCCCCTGCCGTTATTGCGATGCGCGATGCCGGTACGTCGGTGCCATAACGACTGGCATAGAACTGCGAGATCGCTTCACGCAGTTCGGGCAGGCCGAGTGCCGGCGTGTAGAACATGCGCCCGCCCGCGATCGCGCGCTGTGCGGCTTCGACAATGGGGTCCGGCGTCGGGAAATCGGGCTCGCCGACTTCCATATGGATGATGTCGCGCCCCTCCGCTTCGAGCTGCTTTGCCCGGGTGAGCAATTCCATGACATGGAAGGGTTCTATGTCGGCAAGACGCGAGGCGGACTGGATCATGCGGGCACTCCGGAAATGACAAGGGCCGCCCGAAGGCAGCCCTTGTAGTTTACTGCGTCGCTTGCGAGGCCGTGAATCAGTCGCCCCCCAAGGGGGCTTCCTCGCGAAGCTGTCGCTTCTCTCAGGCGGCGTCGCGGAAGATGTTCATGGCGAACAGCTCACGCTTCAGCGTCAGTTGCTTCGGCAGCTTCTCGCCCAGCTTGTCGAACCACTCCTTGTGGCCGGCCAGCTCCGCTTGCCAGGCATCGGCGTCGATCTTGGTCAGCGACTCGAACTCTTCCTTGGTGATGTCGAGGCCGGTCCAGTCGATGTCCTCGAAGCGCGGCATCCAGCCCAGCGCGGTTTCCTTGGCGGAAACGCGGCCGCGGACGCGGTCGACGATCCACTTCAGGACGCGCATGTTCTCGCCGAAGCCCGGCCACATGAACTCGCCCTTCTCGTTCATGCGGAACCAGTTCACGCAGAAGATGCCCGGCGCCTGGTCGACGGTGTGACCCATCTTCAGCCAGTGGTTGAAGTAGTCGCCCATGTGGTAGCCGCAGAACGGCAGCATGGCGAACGGGTCGCGGCGGACGACGCCCTGCGCGCCGAAGGCGGCGGCAGTCGTTTCCGAACCGAGGGTGGCGGCCATGTAGACGCCGTAGTTCCAGTTGAAGGCCTGGTAGGTCAGCGGCACGGTGGTGGCGCGGCGGCCACCGAAGATGAAGGCCGAGATCGGCACACCCTGCGGGTCCTGCCACTTCTCGTCCACCGACGGGCACTGCTCGGCCGGGGCCGTGAAGCGCGAGTTCGGATGGGCGGCCTTGCGGCCGGTTTCCTTGGCGATCTCCGGCGTCCAGTCCTTGCCCTGCCAGTCGATGCAGTGGGCCGGGACTTCCTTGGACATGCCCTCCCACCACACGTCGCCGTCATCGGTCAGCGCGACGTTGGTAAAGATGATGTTTTCCTTCAGCGTCGCCATCGCGTTGAAGTTGGTCTTCTCGCTGGTACCCGGGGCGACGCCGAAGAAGCCGGCTTCCGGGTTGATGGCGTAGAACTTGGTCGAACCGTCGGCCTGCTTCTGCGGCTTGATCCAGGCGATGTCGTCGCCGACGGTGGTGATCTTCCAGCCGTCAAAGGTCTTCGGCGGAATCAGCATGGCGAAGTTGGTCTTGCCGCACGCCGACGGGAAGGCGGCCGCGACGTAGGTCTTTTCACCCTGCGGCGATTCGACGCCGAGGATCAGCATGTGTTCGGCCAGCCAGCCTTCGTCTCGCGCCATGTTCGAGGCGATGCGCAGGGCGAAGCACTTCTTGCCGAGCAGGGCGTTGCCGCCGTAGCCCGAGCCGTAGGACCAGATCTCGCGCGTTTCCGGGTAGTGCACGATGTACTTGGTGTCCGGGTTGCACGGCCAGCGCGAGTCCTTCTCGTTGGGGCCGAGCGGGGCGCCGATCGAGTGCACGCAGGGCACGAACTCGCCGTTGCTGCCGAGCACGTCGAACACCTTGGCGCCCATGCGCGTCATGGTGCGCATGTTGACGACAACGTAGGGGCTGTCGGTGATCTCGATGCCGATGTGGGCGATCGGCGAACCGAGCGGGCCCATCGAGAACGGCACGACGTACATGGTGCGGCCGTGCATGCAGCCCTTGAACAGGCCGTTCAGCGTGTCGCGCATCTTGGCCGGGTCTTCCCAGTTGTTGGTCGGGCCGGCGTCGTCCTTGTTCTTCGAGCAGATGTAGGTACGGTCTTCGACGCGGGCGACGTCCGAGGGGTCGGACCAGGCGAGGTAGGAGTTCGGGCGCTTCGCTTCGTTGAGCTTGATCAGCATGCCGGCCTCGACCATTTCGGCGCAGAGGCGGTCATATTCTTCCTGCGTGCCGTCGGCCCAGTAAATGCGGTCCGGTTCGCACAGTGCGGCGATTTCGGCGACCCATTTCTTCAGGGCTTCGTGTTTGACGTAGTCGGGGGCGTTCAGCGGTACGGTTTGGCTCATGGCAGGGCTCTCAAAGGACGAACTTGAAAACGGGAAATAACCGTGGCGCGGCGGGTCGGAGTTCGAAAATCGGGCTCGTCGGGCGACCGGGAAAGGCCGTAATTATGCCACGCCGATGCCCTTGAAGCAATTCGCCGGAGGCTCGCGCGCCCTTGATTCATCAGGGTTTTCGAAACATTTATCGTGTTCGGTTATCGGACAAATTCGCGATCGATTCTCATCTGTCTGTGGAAACTCCCAATAGCAATTCGCCAAAAAATGTGCTCTATAATTATGAATTATACAAACAGAGCGAGCAGGGCAGACCTATGAACAAGGATCAAAGCAAGGACCAGCTTCGCGCCTCGGCGCTGTACTACCACCGCCAGCCGAAGCCGGGAAAGATTGCGGTCACGCCGACCAAGCAGCTGACCAACCAGTATGACCTGTCGATGGCGTATTCGCCCGGCGTCGCCTTTGCCTGTGAAGAAATCGTTGCAGATCCGGCCGAGGCAAGTACGCTCACTTCGCGCGCCAATCTCGTCGGGGTCATCACCAACGGTACTGCCGTGCTCGGCCTCGGCCCGATCGGCCCGCTTGCCGCGAAGCCCGTTATGGAAGGCAAGGGGGTGCTGTTCAAGAAGTTCGCCAACATCGATGTCTTCGACCTGGAAATCGACGAGCGCGATCCGGACAAACTGATCGACATGATCGCCGCGCTGGAACCAACCTTTGGCGGCATCAACCTCGAGGACATCAAGGCGCCGGAGTGCTTCTACATCGAGAAGAAGCTGCGCGAGCGGATGAAGATCCCCGTCTTCCACGATGACCAGCACGGTACAGCGATCGTCGTCGGCGCCGCCATCCTCAACGGCCTGACCTACCTCGGCAAGGATTTGAAGCAGGTCAAGCTGGTCACCTCCGGTGCCGGTGCCGCTGCGCTCGCGTGCCTGGATCTCCTGGTAATGCTCGGTGTGCCGGTCGAGAACATCTGGGTCACCGACATCAAGGGCGTGGTCTACGAAGGCCGGGTCGAAGAGATGGACGAGATCAAGGCGCGCTACGCCAAGAAAACGGATGCCCGAACCCTTGGCGAAATCATCGAAGGGGCCGACGTATTCCTCGGGCTCTCCGCGGGGGGCGTACTGAAGAAGGAAATGGTCGCCAAGATGGCGGCCAGACCTCTGGTGCTTGCCCTTGCAAATCCAAATCCGGAAATCGCTCCGGAGGACGTCAAGGCTGTACGTGACGACGCGATCATCTGCACCGGCCGTTCGGATTATCCGAACCAGGTCAACAACGTACTCTGCTTTCCCTTCATTTTCCGCGGCGCACTCGATGTCGGCGCCAGCACCATCACTGAAGAGATGAAGCTCGCGGCCGTGAAAGCCATTGCGGAACTGGCGCGTGCCGAGCAGTCGGAAATCGTCGCTTCCGCCTACGGCGAGAAAGTCACCGGCTTCGGTCCCGAGTACCTGATCCCGAAGCCCTTCGATCCGCGCCTGATCGTCAAGATCGCCCCCGCAGTGGCCCGGGCCGGCATGGATTCCGGTGTCGCCACCCGGCCGATCCGCGACTGGGATGCATACCTGCAGAGCCTCAACGAGTTCGTCTACCACTCCGGCCTGATCATGAAGCCGGTGTTCTCGCAGGCCAAGCGCAACCCGAAGCGCATCGTCTTCGCCGAGGGCGAGGATGAGCGCGTGCTCCGCGCCGTACAGGTCGCCCTCGACGAGGAAATCTGCCGGCCGATCCTGATCGGCCGCGAGGAGGAGATGCAGCGCAAGATCGATGCCGCCGGTCTGCGCATCCGCCCCAACATCGATTTCGAGATCGTCCATCACGATCGCTGCAGCTTCTTCGACGAACACTTCGATCTTTACTGGCAGGAATACCATCGCCTGATGGAGCGCAAGGGCGTTTCGCCCGACTATGCGCGCCGGGAAATCCGTCGTCGGGCGACCCTCTACGGCGCCCTGATGGTCCGCCTCGGTCACGCCGATGGCCTCATCTGCGGCACTTTCGGTCGCCATGAGCTGCATCGCGAGTATGTGAACAACGTCATCGGAATGGCGCCCGGCGTGCGCAACTACTCGACCATGAACCTGCTGATGCTTCCGGGACGCACCGTCTTCGTCGCCGATACCTATGTGAACTACGATCCGTCGGCTGAGCAACTCGCCGACATGACGCTGGAAGCCGCGGAAGAGATCCGCCGCTTCGGCATCGCCCCGAAGGTGGCGCTGCTTTCGCACTCGTCGTTCGGTACCGAAAATACGCCGACCTCGCAGAAAATGCGCGAGGTGTTGCGTCTGCTCAACGAGCGCGCACCGCGCCTCGAAGTCGAAGGCGAAATGCACGGCGACGCTGCGCTCGACGAATCGATCCGCAACCAGACCTTCCCGAATTCGCGGCTCAAGGGACAGGCCAACCTGCTGGTGATGCCGACGCTGGATGCGGCCAACATCTCGTTCAACCTGCTCAAGGTGGCGGCGGGCGACAACCTCACGGTCGGCCCGATCCTGCTGGGTACCGCGAAGCCGGTGCACATCCTGACGCCGACGGCAACCGTCCGCCGCATCGTCAACATGACGGCGCTGACCGTAGTGGACGCGGCAAGTACCTGATCGGCCATGGTGCGGCGCAGCGTGGTGCTGCGCCGCAACCCCGTTATCATCGGCAGCACATCCACAGAGGCTGCCGATGGAGATGACCAACAACGCGCGCACGGCCCTCGTCCTTCCCGGCGGTGGTGCCCGCGCTGCCTATCAGGCCGGTGTGCTCACATGCATCTGCGAGATGCTGCCAGACCCGACCATCAATCCCTTTCCGATCGTCTGCGGCACCTCTGCGGGCGCGATCAACGCCGCGACCATCGCTTGTCAGGCTTCCAATTTCCGGGCCGCCGTCGAGACCTTGAACGACGTCTGGCGCAACATGCGCGCACGCGACGTCTACCGGAGCGACCCGCTCGGCATTGCCACCTCGGGAGCTCGCTGGCTGTCCTCGCTGATGCTCGGCTGGTTCATCCGGCGCAGTCCGCGTTCGCTGCTCGACAATGATCCGCTGCGCCAGATGCTCACGCGTCGCCTCGATTTTCGCAACATCGACCGTGCGATTGCCGACGGCAGTCTCTATGCCGTCGCCGTCAGCGCATCGGGTTACACCAGTGGCCACAGCATCAGCTTCTTCCAGGCCCCGTCCGACATCGAGCCCTGGGCGCGCATGCAGCGCTTCGGTAGCCGCGCCCGCCTGAATGTGGAACACCTGATGGCTTCAGTAGCGATTCCCTTCGTGTTTCCTGCGATCCGGCTGCACCGCGAGTGGTTCGGGGATGGCTCGATGCGTCAGTTGGCGCCGCTGTCTCCGGCCATTCACCTCGGCGCAGAGAAAGTGCTCGTCATCGGCGCCGGGCGGATGTCCGAGAAAACGGAGCGGCAGCGTGGGGAGTCGTATCCGACACTCGCCCAGGTCGCCGGTCATGCGCTGTCATCGATCTTCCTCGATGGCCTGGCCGTGGACATCGAGCGCATGCAGCGGATCAACCGCACGCTTGCGGCGATACCGGACGAGGTCAAGCAGGGCGCCGGCATGAGCCTGCGCCCGATCGAAACCCTGGTCATCGCACCTTCGCAGCGCCTCGACTATCTGGCCGCGAAGCATGCCAAGGCGTTGCCGCGCTCGGTGCGCCTGCTGCTACGCGGGATCGGCGCCATGAACAAGGCGGGCGGCGCGCTCACCAGCTATCTTCTGTTCGAGCAACCCTATACACGCGCCCTGATCGATCTTGGTTACCGCGACACCGAAGCCAGGAAAGACGAAGTGCGGGCCTTTCTCGGCATCTGAGAAAAAACTTCTGGAACCATTCCTATCTCGTTATTTTCATTGAAATATCAAGTTCGAGTGCTAAACTGTCGTAAAATCATTCGATCAATACCGTCACGGAGGGATGCCGGATGCGCAAGAAGCTGCTTTCCGCGCTGACAATGGGGGTGTTCGTAGCTGCCGGGCTGATGAGCCAGAGCGTCGCACAGGCCGCCACGACCAATACGAAGTCAACGGCCGCGAAGTCGGCCGGTGCCAAGAAATCGAAGCCGGCCACCGCGAAAAACACCACTGCAGCGCCCGCCAAGGCCAGGAAGGCCGCTGCCGCTGACCAGTGGCAGGCCACTCGCCAGCTGGCGGTGGCATCCACCGCCGCGCTCGTCGTCGAACAGGGCGGCAGTGAGCCGATCTTCCAGAAAAACGCCGATGTGGTCGTGCCGATCGCCTCCATCACCAAGCTGATGACGGCGATGGTCGTGCTTGATTCGATGCCGAACCTGCAGGAAGCCATTCACGTTACCGATGACGACGTCGACTACCTCAAGGGCAGCCGCTCGCGTCTCAACGTCGGTGCCGAAATGGCGCGCGAGGATGCGATGCTCATCTCGCTGATGTCCTCGGAGAATCGCGCCACGCATGCACTGGCCCGCCACTACCCGGGAGGCCTCTCCGCCTTCGTCACGGCGATGAATCGCAAGGCCGCCGAACTTGGCATGTTCAATACCCGTTTCGAAGATCCGACCGGGCTCTCCTCGAACAATGTGTCTACCGCCAAGGATCTGGCCAGAATGGTCGCTGCGGCGCACCGTTATCCGCTGATCCGCGAATTCTCGACGACCAGCGATGCCAAGGTCGTCGTCAGCGGCCGACTGATGGAGTACCGCAATACCAACCAGCTGGTGAAAGTTCCGACCTGGGATATCGGTCTGTCCAAGACCGGTTTCATCCAGGAAGCCGGCAAATGCCTCGTCATGCAGGCGCGCGTTGCCGAAAAGCCTGTCGTCATCGTGCTGCTGGATTCTCAGGGCAAGCTGACGCGCATCGGCGACGCCAACCGCATCAAGCGCTGGATGGAAACGACGCAGGCCTCGGCGGCACGCAAGTCCGGCAGCGCCTGAGCGATGCGCGGGCGCCGCGAGGGAATCTTTCCTCAGGCGCTCCTGATCCTTGCCCGATCCGAAAACGAAAAAGCCGCGGAAACCTCCGCGGCTTTTCTCTTTTGAGGGCTGGCCCCGGCTACTTGCCGCGTGGTTTCACATAACCGAGGGCATGCGAGATCTCCTCGGCCGCCTCGCGCACCTGTTGCACCCATTCCGGCTTGTGGCGATCGACCGGTGCCGATACCGAGAGGCCGGCCACCAGTTTGCCTTCGTCGTCATGGATCGGCGCCGCGACGCACTTGAGGCCGACTTCGGCCTCCTCGTTGTCGAAGGCGACCACATGGCGACGTATCCGGTCGAGCTCTTTTTCCAGCGCGGCCAGCGACGTCAGCGAGGTGCTGGTCTTGCCCGGCAGCCCGGTGCGCTTCGCGTAAGCGCGTACTGACTCCGGCGTGTCCTGTGCGAGAAAGAGCTTGCCGACCGAGGTCAGATGCAAGGGGGCGCGGCCGCCCACCAGATAGACGACGCGTACCAGCGAACGGCCACTCGACGTGCGTTCGATATAGACGATTTCGTCCTCGTGGCGGATACCGAGATTGATCGCTTCGCCGATTTGCTCGTGCAATGTCTGCATGTAGGGCGAAGCCACGTCGCGGATGTTGAGCCGCGATTTCACGAGATTGCCGAGTTCGAGCAGGCGGATGCCGAGGCGGTACGAGCCGGCCTCGTGCCGCTCGACGATGCGCGAACCGGTCATCGCCGCGAGGATGCGGTGTGCCGTCGAGGGGTGCAGGCCGGTGGCCTGCGCCAGATGTTTCAGGGCGACCGGGTCCGGCGACTGGGCGAGTACATCGAGCAAGGACATCATGCGCTCGATGACCTGGATGGAATTCTTGTTTTCCTTCGGTTCCTGCAATGCGGCCATGGGATTTCCGTTCTTTCCTGAGGGGCTGTGTCCTTGCGGATGCGGGCGTCTATAATCGCGCATTTGGGACATGCGAATTGCGCCCCATCTTGTTTCACTATCCGGTGCGTTTTTGCACCGCGGCATTCTACCCTCATTTCACAATGCGAACTGATGAAAGTCGCGCTCTTCGTTACCTGCCTCGTTGACCTGATGCGCCCGAGCGTCGGTTTTGCCGCGCTGCGCCTGCTTGAAGCGGCCGGTTGTGAGGTCGTCGTTCCGGAGTCGCAGACCTGCTGCGGCCAGCCGGCCTTCAATTCCGGCGATCGGCGCGCGGCCATCGCGCTGGCGCAGAAGACCATCGCAGAGTTCGAAGGCTTCGACTACCTCGTTGCGCCTTCAGGCTCCTGCGCCGACCAGATCCGTACCGAATATCCCGGCCTCTTCCTCGACGATCCGGACTGGCGGCGGCGTGCCGAGGCGCTGGCCGCCCGTACCTGCGAACTGACGCAGTTTCTCGCCGACGTGCTCAAGGTCTCGTCCGTTCCCGGCGAGTTTGACGGCAGCGTCACCTACCACGACTCCTGTACTGGCCTGCGCAGTCTTGGCATCAAACGCCAGCCGCGCCAATTGCTCGACAAGGTCCGCGGCCTCTCCGTCAAGGAGATGCCGGAAGCCGAATCCTGCTGCGGCTTCGGTGGTACCTTTGCGGTCAAGTTCGGCGACATCTCGGCAGCCATCGCCGAACGGAAATGCGTCAACCTGCAGGCCGCCGCAGCGGACGCCGTCGTCGGCGGTGATCTCGGCTGCCTGATCAACATCGAGGGCAAGCTGCGCCGCATGGGCGACGAGACGACGCGCGTGCTGCATGTCGCCGAGGTGCTGGCCGGCACGAACGGGAAGCTGGTGTAATGAAACAGCCCCACTATTTATGTCGTTCATTGCACCCAGAGGCGGCGCGAGCCTCCCTTGGGGCGGCCCGGCGAGGGTACTGATGCGCTCGCAGGCCATGTTCTTCCAGCGCCGTGCCGGTGAGGCGCTGGCCGACCCGCAACTGCAGAAGAACTTCACCGGTCTGCGTGACAAGTTCGTCGGCATGCGGGCACGCGCCGTCAATGCGTACGAAAGGGACTTCGACGAGTTGCGCGACGCCGGCCAGGCGATCCGTGACCGCGTGCTCGACAACCTCGACGTCTGGCTCGAACTGTTCGAGGAAAAGGCGACGCAGCGTGGCGCCACCGTGCTGTGGGCGAAGGACGGGCGCGAGATCTGCGAGCAGGTCGTCGCCATCGCACAGCAGCATGGCGCAAAAAAAGTCATCAAGTCGAAGTCAATGCTCTCCGAGGAAGCGCAGCTCAACGTCGCGCTGACGGCCGCCGGCATCGAGCCGGTCGAGACCGACCTCGGCGAGTACATCCTGCAGCTTTCCGGCAATGAACCGCCTTCGCACATCCTCGCGCCGGCTGCGCACAAGAACCTGGACGAGGTCGCCGACCTTTTCGCCGAAAAGCACGGCAAGCCGCGCAAGACCGAGATTCCGGCGCTGACGCGCGAGGCCAGGGAAGCCCTGCGCGAGCACTTCCTCAGCGCCGACATGGGCCTCTCCGGCGGCAACTTCCTGATCGCGGAGACCGGCTCGGTGGCGCTCGTCACCAACGAGGGTAATGGCCGCATGGTGACGACGCTGCCGAAAGTGCATGTCGTCATCACCGGAATCGAGAAGATCGTGCCGACGCTGGAAGACTTCGCAACGCTGATGCGCCTGTTGCCGCGTTCGGCGACCGGGCAGGACATCTCCAACTACGTGTCGGTATGCACCGGCACGAAAGGCGCCGACGACAGCGACGGCCCCGAGCATACCTATTTCATCCTCGTCGACAACGGCCGTGCCGGGCTCGTCGGCAGCGAGTTCCAGCCGATGCTGCGCTGCATCCGCTGTGGCGCTTGCATGAACCACTGCCCCGTCTATCAGTCAATCGGCGGCCACGCCTATGGCTGGGTCTATCCGGGGCCGATGGGTTCGGTGCTGACCTCGCTCTACACCGGGCTCGAAAATTCGCTTGATCTGCCGCACGCGGCGACGCTGTGCAACCAGTGTGGCGTCGTCTGTCCGGTGCGCATTCCGCTACCGGAGCTCCTCCGCAAGCTGCGCGAGAAGCAGACCGAGCGCGGGCTACGACCATGGTCGGAGCGGCTGGCGCTGTCGATGTGGGCCTGGATCGCGCAGCGTCCCGGTCTCTACTCGCTGGCAACGAAAATCGGCGTGCGTTACCTCAACTGGCTGGCCGGCGGCGCGGACAGGATCGAGGTGCTCGGCCTCGCACCGGGGTGGACGGCGGGCCGCGATTTCCCGGCGCCGCAGGGGCGTACCTTCAAGGAACTTTACAAGCAAGGACAGGAAAAGAAGACATGAAACTCGACGACGGCATTCCCGCCATTCCCCTCTGGATCGACGGCCACGCATGGTTCAGCGTATTCGAGGAGTTCATCGACATCCGTGAAGCCGACGGTACAGTGAATTTCCGCGTGCCCAAATGCGGCGTCGACGAAGTGGGTCGCGCCATCGCTTCGGCGCTGGACCTGCAACCGACCTGGGGAGAGGAAACGATGCAGCGCGAAGCGCTCGTCGCCGAGCTCGGCGCTCTGCTCGACCAGTTCGCCGGCGACTTCGCCAAGCTGATTTCGCGTGAAACCGGCAAGGCGCCCGAGTCGTCCCGCGAGGAAGTGGCGCACTCCGTCGCCGCGCTGCGCAGCGCCTCGTGTGCCAGCGGCGGCGGTTCCGTGCAGATCGTCTGTAGCAATGCCGAGAACCCGCTGCTCTCGGCGGTTGAGGGCATGGTGCGAGCCTGGACGGCCGGCGACACGGTCGTCGTGCTTTCCGATCCCCGTTCGCCATCGGTGCTGTTCGCCTTCGCCGAACTCTCCGCGCGTGCGGAATTTCCGGCCGGTGCCTATTGCCTCCTGCACGGCGACGGATCGACGCAACAGGCACTGGAAAGCGCACTCGGAAGCTGAATCGTGGAACGCATCGTCTACCTCGAGCGCGAGTCGATCATCGCCGACGTCCGTCGGCCGGCCTGCGATCATGACTGGATCGAGCATGCGAGGACCCCGCAGGCCGAGGTCGAAGCGCGGCTGACCGGTGCGACGATCGCCATCGTGAACAAGCTGGTACTCGATGCGGCGACGATAGCGCGCCTGCCGATGCTGAAGATGATCGCCGTCGCCGCCACCGGCACCAACAATGTCGACCTCGACGCCTGCCGTACGCGCGGCATCGTCGTCTCCAATATCCGCGGCTACGCCGTGCATACGGTGCCCGAGCACGCCATCGCGCTGATGCTGGCACTCTCCCGCAACCTCATCGCCTACCGCGATTCGGTACAGGCCGGACGCTGGCAGGAGAGCGAGCAGTTCTGCTTCTTCGACCATCCGATCCGGGATCTCCATGGTGCGACGCTGGCAGTCATCGGCAGCGGTTCGCTCGGCGACGGCGTGGTGCGGCTGGCCGAAGCCTTCGGGATGCGCGTGCTGAAGGCCGAGCGCAAGGGGGCCGCCCACTGCCGCCCCGGCTACACGCCGTTCGCCGAAGCCCTGGCGGCGGCTGACGTGGTTTCGCTGCACTGCCCGCTGACACCCGAAACGCAAGGCCTGATCGGAGCCACCGAACTGCGCGCAATGAAATCCTCGGCGTTGCTCATCAACACCGCGCGCGGCGGCCTCGTCGATGAAGCGGCGCTGGTCGCGGCGCTGCGGGAAGGCTGGATTGCCGGTGCCGGCTTCGATGTGCTCACGAAGGAGCCGCCACGCGAAGGTAACCCGCTGCTGGCGCCCGAACTGCTGGCCCTGCCCAATTTCCTGCTGACGCCGCACGTCGCATGGGCGAGCCGGCCGGCGATGCAGGCCCTCGCCGACCAGCTGATCGACAATATCGAAGCCTTCGCGCGCGGTGAGCCGCAGAACCGGGTGGCCTGACGGGAATGCCAGGATGATCTTCGATACGGAGAGCCTGCTGCTTGCCGCCCTGATTGTTGCCGCGGCCTTGCTCTACTCATCGGTCGGCCACGGCGGCGCCTCGGGTTATCTCGCTGCCATGGCGCTGTTCGGCGTTGCGCCTGCCACCATGAAGCCGACGGCACTTGTGCTCAACGTACTCGTCTCGCTGATCGCCTTCGTACGCTTCTATCGCGTTGGCGCCTTTTCTTGGAACCTCTTCCTGCCGCTGATCCTCGCGTCGGTGCCGATGGCCTACCTTGGCGGTACGCTGACCCTACCCGTCGAGTACTACCGCCCGGTAGTCGGCCTGGTCCTGCTCTACGCTGCCTGGCGCTTCTTCGTGACGGCGCGTGGCGGCGACTACACGCTGGCGGTGCCGTCGCGTGCAGTGCTGCTGTTCACCGGTGCGGCGCTGGGGCTGCTGTCAGGGCTGACCGGCGTCGGCGGCGGCATCTTTCTCAGCCCGCTGCTGCTCTACCTGCGCTGGGCGCCGCTCAGGACCATTTCCGGGATTTCCGCCGCCTTCATCCTGGCCAATTCGCTGGCCGGTCTCGCCGGTGTGCTGAGCAAGGGCGCCACACTGCCGCCGGCGCTGCCGCTCTGGGCTGCGGCAGCGGTCATTGGCGGTCTGGTCGGTGCCGAATATGGCAGCCGCCGATTGGGAAATTCCGTCATCCAGAAACTGCTGGCGGCCGTACTGGTCATTGCCGGCCTCAAGATGGTGCTTTCATGAACTCCCGTGAAGACATCCTGGCGCGCGTACGCGCCAACCTCGGCGTCAGCGCCGGCGACGAAAGCCGTCGCGAATCTGCGCGTGCGACGCTGGCGGCGCGGCAGTGCGGGCCTCGCCCCGGGGTGGGCGATGATCTCGCCGCGCGTTTCACAGCCAAGTCCGCCGCCATGTCATCGACCGTCGAAACCGTCACCGATATCGGTGACGTGCCGGCCGCCGTGGCGCGGTATCTCGCCGGCCTCGTCCTGCCGCCGCGGGCCGTCTGCTGGCCGCAATTTTCCGGGCTGGCCTGGGCGGAGGCGGGTGTCGCGGTCGAGATGCGTGCGGCCACCGGCGACGATGCGGTGGGTATCACCGGCTGCTTCTGCGCCATCGCCGAGACCGGCACGCTGATGCTCGCTTCCGGTCCGCAAACGGCCGCAACGACCAGCCTGCTGCCGGAAACGCACATCGCCGTCGTGCGGGTGTCGCGCATCGTTCCGGCCATGGAGGAAGCGTTTGCACTGCTGCGCGTGGAGCAAGGCGAGGACCTGCCGCGCGCCGTCAACTTCGTCTCCGGGCCGTCGCGCACCGGCGATATCGAACAGACCATCGTGCTCGGCGCACACGGACCCTACCGGGTACACCTCATTCTGATTGAAGATCTCCCGCGCCGAGATAGCGGGCGCTGATCTTCCGACTGGTGCCATCGCGCTGCTGAGCGGCGATGCCGTCATCGACGATGCGCTTCAGTCGGGCTGCATCCGGATGGCGTTTGCTGACCAGTACATGAAATGCCTTGATCGGCGCGATCGGATCCGGGATGTGGCTGATGCCTGAAAGACTGATCTCGTTTCTTGCCGCCATCATGCGCACGATCTCCAGCTGCTCGATGGCGAAGTCATAGCGGTCGGCATCCAGCATGCGCATCAGCGACTGTCGGCTCGTTGCGCTGGTTTCGATCGGCAACTGCCCGCCGTACTGGTCATAGTTGAACCCTAGAATGCCGCCGACCTTATGCTTCCTGAGGTCGTCGATGCCAGCGATCTTCGGCTGCACGGCAAACCTGCTGCGTTTGTAGAAGAGCACGAGATGGGTTTCGTACAGGGGCGCGCTGAAAAGCGCGTAGCGGGTACGCTCTTCCTGAAAAGAGGAGTTCGGGACGAGATCGACGACCCCTGACTCGATTTCTGCAAGACAGCGCTTCCAGGGGCGAACGTGGTGGCGAGCCTTGATGTTCTGGCGCCGCAGGATATCGTCGATCATGTCGGCAGCAATGCCGGTGACGCGATTGGATTTGTCCAGCATCAGATAGGGCGGCTTGAGGCCTTCCTCCCAGCAGACGCTGATTTCCCGCATGACTTCCGCAGACGATGCGGGCCCGTAGCTCAGCGCCAGCAGAAGCCCGCATCGCAGCAGGTGACTGAAGGTCTTCTTCATATCCCAAATGTAGCGTTGCCGAAAGCCCGCACGACGCTCTCCCTCAGGCGAACGGCATCATCGGGTGGCCGCGGCGCACGGCCTCCATGAAGATGATGCCCTGATGGGGTTCGCCGATGCCGCCGGCTTCGTAGAGCAGCGTAAAGATTTCGTCCGCCTGCGGCGCCTCGACCAGCACCATCATCACGTCCTTCTCGCTCCAGAAGGCGCGTCCGGGCTGGATGCGTCGACTGCCCGTGCCACGGGCGTGATGGTGGGTGACCGAAAGCACGCCGGGGCGACTCTCGACGATTTCCAGCAGCTTGCGGCCACTGCCGCTGCTGACGATGGCCGTGATCAGCTTCTTCTCGACGCCGTGCCCGATATGCGAGAGCGCGCTCACTTGCGCGGCTCCGTATGGATGCCGAAGCGGGCCGCAACCTCGTGCGGCACGTAGGTGGCCATCTTCTCCAGGTTGGACATCCAGAGGATGCCCATGCCCGGCGTGTCGAGCTTGGCAGTGACGAAGATGCGCTCGAACATGCGGTCCGCCTGCTCCGACGGCACGACGATGTAGATCACTTCCTTCTCGTTGTTAACGGTCAGACCGAGGATGCCGAGGTGCTTCTGGCGCACGCCCGTGCCGCGCGCGTGGAAGATCGTCGCCCCCTGGGCGCCGGCTTCCTGCGCAGCCTGTACGACGAGGTCGGCCGCCCCGCGCTGGACGATGGCAGTGAGGAGCACTGCGTCGGTGAGGACGATGAGCTGGTTGGCATTGGTGGTCATGCAAGTCTCCTGCGTCTCCTGCGCGTATGCAGGTCGATCCAGAGGCCGGCACCGAGGACAGAAACGATCGGGCCGACCGAACACATGGCAAGGATGCCGAAGCCCTCGGCGGCGCCGACCGCCTCGCCGAGGCCGATGCCGAGCGCGAGCAGCAGCGGCACCGTGACCGGGCCGGTAGTGACGCCGGCGCTGTCCCAGGCAAGATTGACGATCTCCTCGCGCGAGGCGATCGTGAGCGAAAGCGCCAGCGAGTAGCCGGCGATCAGCAGCCCCCACAGCGGCAAATCGAAAAGGATGCGGGCAACGCCGAGCGCAGCGCCGATGCCGACGCCCGCAGCCACGGCATGGACCAGCGTGCGCTTGCGGAAGGCGCCGTCGGTGAGGTTCTCGACTGTCATGCCCATCGCGTTCAGGGCGGGTTCCGCGACCGTTGCGCCGTAGCCGATGACGAAGGCGAAGATCAGCGTCATCGAAATGCCGAGCGCGTAGGGGTAGAGCGGCGGCGCCCCGGTTTCACGGTGCGTCGAGAAGGCCCAGGGGACGTTGGTGCCGGCCTGGTCGCCGAGGGCCACCAGCCCGGAAGTGAGCCCGAGGTTGAAGACGGCCATGCCGGCCAGCGCGACGAGGGTGCCATACACGAAGATGCTGCGCTGGCGGATCTTCTGCCGCAGCAACAGTGTCTGCACCAGCACGAGCAGCAGCACCAGCGGCACGATTGCCCGCAGCGCGCCGATGATTTCGGCAAACGGCGTCTGGGTGTGCCAGTCCGCCACAGCGGCAGGATCGATCGGCAGCATGCCCGCCGCACCCTGTCCGGAAAGATGGATGGCGACCCCGAGCACGGCGACGACCGGGAAGAGCGAGGCGAGGGTGACGACGCCAAAGCCAGAGAGCGGATTGTCGCTGCGACCGACCGACGCCGCGACCCCGACGCCGACGGCAAGCACCAGCGGTACGGTGACGGGGCCGGTGGTAACGCCGCCCGCATCCCAGGCGAGGCCGATCACGGGCGCCAGTTCGGGCTGCCTGGCGCACCACGCGGTAAGCGCCAGCGTCGGTGGCACGATCAGGAGCACGAGCGTCTTCAGGCGCCAGCCGAACATCGTGCGCAGCATGCCGACGACGACAGCGAAACCGACGCCGCCGGCGATGGCGAATACCAGCCAGAGCGCATAAGGCCCCAGCAACTGGCGCAGCCACGGTGCCCGCTCCGGCGATACGCCCGCGGCAGCCGCCTGCAGCGCCCCGATGGCCGGCTCGGCGAAGGTGGCTGCGGCACCGAGCAGCAGGCCGAAGCCCAGCATCACACCGGGATTGACCTTGCCTGGCATGGTGAAGCCGATGTTCTCTGCAAAAGGCATCAGCCCGAGCTTGACGCCTTCCATGAAAAGCATGAGGCCGACGATGACGGCGAAGATGCCGACCGATACGACTTCCGCATCGATCAGCGAGGTGCGCAGCGCCAGCGCCTGAAAGCCGATCAGCATCAGTGCCAGCGGTACCACGGCGCTCAGCTGTTCGACGAAGCGGACCGACACGTAGGGAGTTACGAGACGGTGCAGGTCGATGGCGCGCAGCTTCGGCTTGATCTTCGCCTTGTGCTCGGCCTCCACCAGTTCGCCGAAGGCGATCTGGCGCTCATGGCGCTGGATGGCACCTAGGTATAGCCCGTAGCGTAGTTTTCGATCCGACAAGATTTCCTCCCGCTGCGAAATTTATCACGGCCGAGCGAGGACGCTCTTGACCTTGGGCAAAGCCGGTTTTGCGTCCGGCCATCATTTCCATATAATTGGAAGTATGGAAACTAAAACCGTGGTCAATCAGCTCGCCGCCCTCGCGCAGGAAACCCGTCTCGCCGCCTGGCGTCTGCTGATCGAGGCCGGCCCTGCCGGGCTGACCGTCGGCGCCATCGGCGAAGCGCTCGGCGTGCCGCCGGCAACGCTCTCCTTCCACCTCAAGACGCTGGCCAATGCCGGCCTCGTCAGCACCCGGCAGGAAGGTCGCTTCATCCACTGCAGCGCGGATTTCGCGGCGATGCACGGCCTTGTCGGCTTCCTCTCCGAAAACTGCTGCGGCGGGGCGGATTGCTCGCCGGCCTTGCTCGCCACGCCCAAACGAAAGCGCGCCTGAAATGAAAAAACCGTTCAACGTGCTGGTGCTGTGCACCGGCAATTCTGCACGCTCCATCCTCGGCGAAGCGCTCTTCAACCATCTCGGGGCTGGGCGTGTGCGCGCCTTCTCCGCCGGCAGCCAGCCGAGCGGAAAGGTCAATCCGGTCGCACTGGAGACGCTGGAAAGGCATGGCGTCCCGTTGCCGCAGGGAAACACTCCGCGGAGCAAGTCCTGGGATGAGTTCGCCGTGCCTGGCGCACCGGAAATCGACTTCATCTTCACCGTCTGCGCCAGCGCCGCCGGCGAAGCCTGCCCGATCTGGCCCGGCCACCCTACCACCGCGCACTGGGGCATTCCGGACCCGGCACATGTCGAGCCGATGGAAGCGCGGCGCGAGGCTTTTGAAGTCGCTTACGGGCAGCTGGAGCGTCGCATCAGGGCTTTCCTCGCGCTGCCGCTCGAGACCATGCCGGCAGATGAAATCAAGATTGCGGCGAAGATGATCCATGAGGCTGCAGCATGAGCAATCGACACAAAAACAACCCTGTCACCCCGGCCCTTCGACAAGCTCAGGACAGGCCGGGCTTTGCCCGAACCGGGGTCCAGTACGGCCGCAATTGGGTGATTCGACGCCTTTGCTGGATTCCGGCTTCCGCCGGAATGACGGGTATTGGCCGGGAGTTGCGTCAATGAGCGCCCAGTGTGAAATCGCCATCAAGCAGTCAGCGAGCGCCCCGATGAGCGTCTTCGAGCGCTACCTCACCGTCTGGGTCTTCCTCTGCATCGTCGCCGGCATCGCGCTCGGCCAGTTCCTGCCCGGCGTCTTCCAGGCCGTCGGCCGCATGGAAGTGGCGCAGGTGAACCTGCCGGTCGGCCTGCTCATCTGGGTGATGATCATCCCGATGCTGGTCAAGGTCGATTTCGGCGCGCTGCATGAAGTCAGGCAGCACGTGCGCGGCATCGCCGTCACGCTGTTCGTGAACTGGCTGGTGAAACCCTTTTCGATGGCCTTCCTCGGCTGGCTGTTCGTACGCCAGCTGTTCGCGCCGTATCTGCCGGCCGAGCAGCTCGACAGCTACATCGCCGGCCTCATCCTGCTCGCCGCCGCGCCTTGTACGGCGATGGTCTTCGTCTGGAGCCGCCTCTCCAATGGCGACCCGCTGTTCACGCTGTCGCAGGTGGCGGTGAACGACGCCATCATGGCCGTCGCCTTCGCGCCGCTGGTGGCCTTCCTGCTCGGGCTTTCCGCCATCGTCGTGCCCTGGGACACGCTGCTCGTCTCCGTCGTGCTCTACATCGTCATCCCGGTGATCCTCGCGCAGGTCTGGCGCAAGGCGCTGCTGAAGAAGGGTCTTGCGCACTTCGAGGCGACGATGGCGAAGATCGGCCCGTGGTCGATCACGGCGCTGCTCGCCACGCTGGTGCTGCTCTTCGCCTTCCAGGGCGAGGCCATCCTGAAGCAGCCGCTGGTCATCGCGCTGCTGGCGGTGCCAATCCTGATCCAGGTGCTGTTCACTTCGGCGCTTGCCTACTGGCTCAACCGTGCCGCGGGCGAGAAGCACGCCATCGCCTGCCCGTCGGCGCTCATCGGTGCCTCCAACTTCTTCGAGCTGGCGGTGGCCGCGGCGATCTCGCTGTTCGGCTTCGAATCGGGCGCCGCGCTCGCCACTGTCGTCGGCGTGCTGATCGAGGTGCCGGTGATGCTGCTCGTGGTGAAAATCGTCAACGCCAGCAAGGGCTGGTACGAAAGCGCGTGATGGATATCCTGATCGCTGCCCTGCAGAGTGGCGGTGCCAGCCTGGCTTCCTATCTTGCGGCGCATGTCCTGCTCTGCCTGGTGCCGGCGTTCTTCATCGCCGGTGCGCTCTCGGCGCTGGTACCGCAGGCCTCGATCACGCGCTTCCTCGGCCCCGAGGC
>WBZP01002205.1_pt1 | contig 22699 bp, 20 predicted proteins | sample 5204301 | NCBI WGS metagenome assembly WBZP01 (sample SAMN12412401, study PRJNA552823) | activated sludge metagenome | isolation source: activated sludge from nitrification reactor of wastewater treatment plant... | place: USA: Pennsylvania | collected 2017 | reverse complement strand
GCAGGCCGAACTGACATACGTGGCCGGCACCACCGGGGTGCACTCCTCGGGTCTGGATGCCCTGCGCGAAGGCAAGGGCGTGTGCCAGGATTTCGCGCACCTGACCCTGATCCTGCTGCGCGGCATGGGAATTCCGGCTCGTTATGTGTCGGGGTATCTACATCCCAAGCGCAATGCCAGGGTCGGTGACACCGTCGACGGTCAGAGCCACGCCTGGATCCAGGCCTGGACCGGCGAGTGGTGGAACTACGACCCGACCAACGACAGCGAGATCAACGAGCAGTACATCAGCGTCGGGGTGGGTCGTGACTACGCCGACGTGACGCCGTTGAAGGGCATCTACTCCGGCGAGGGCTCGACGGACCTCGACGTGGTCGTGGAGATCACCCGGCTGGCCTGACGCGGATTCAGACCGTCACGGTGTACAGGTCGTCGCCGAGTTCCACCCGGCCGTCGAACTCCGCGGCGGCCAGCGCCCGCCACTGGTCCTCCTGGCCGGGCACGATCGCGGGCACGCAGTGGGTGAGGACCAGCGTGCCGACCCCGGCGCGCTGGGCGGTGGCGGCGGCCTGCTGCACCGACGAGTGGTAGTCGAGGATGTCGCGGATCCGCTGCATCGGCATCTGCTCGATGAGGTCGGCGCGGATCACCGTGTGCACCAACGCATCGGCACCCCGCGCCAGGGTGTCCAGGCCGGCGCAGGGCACGGTGTCGCCGGCCAGCACCACCGCCGCGCCGTCGTGTTCGACGCGGAAGCCGATCGTCGGTTCGACGGGCCGGTGGTCGGTCGGGGCCGCGGTGACGGTGACGCCGGCATGGTCTCCAACTGCGATGTCCCAGACCACGCCGTCGCGGTGCTCGTGCACCCGCAGGGGCGGCGGCGCGGTCAGGTCGGCGTGATGGGCGATGCGGTAGCCGATGTCGCGCCCGAACGCGCGCAGCGTCGCGTCGACCACCTCGGCCGTGCCCGGCGGCCCGATGATCGGCAGCGGCGCCGGACCGGGGCTGAAGGTGCTGACCCAGCGGGTGATGATCAGGTCACCCAGATCGGCGATGTGGTCGCTGTGCAGGTGGGTCAGCAGCAGCGCGGTCAGGGCGTTGGCGCCCACGCCGACGGCGGCCAGCCGCATCAGCACGCCGCGGCCGCAGTCGACCAGGAGGTTCTGCCCGCCGGCCCGAACCAGCGTCGCGGGTCCCGCCCGGAGCGGGTCGGGGATCGGGCTGCCGGTGCCGACCAGCGTGATGTCGATGGTCACGGACCCATTCTGGTCGAGAACCGCCGGTGTTTTTGGTGAGTTGGCCCCCGGCCGGCGCGAACCGTCCTAGCCTGGTTGTGATTCCTGTCACAACAGGGGAGGTCACATGCGGATCGTGGATGTACTTCGCGTCAAAGGGGACGAGGTGGCGACGATCGGCCCGGACGCGACCGTCACCGAACTGCTCGCCGGGCTGTGCTGGCGCAACATCGGCGCGATGGTGGTCGTCGACCCGGCGGACGGCGATGCCGTCGTCGGCATCGTCTCGGAACGCGACATCGTGCGCACGCTGCATCACGAGGGTCCCGACGTGCTGAAACGCTCGGTCGCCTCGATCATGTCCGCGGTGGTGGCCACCTGCCATCCGGGGTCCAACGTCGACGACCTCGCCGAGGTGATGACCCAGAACCGGGTCCGGCACGTCCCGGTCCTCGTCGAGGGCCGGCTGACGGGCATCGTCAGCATCGGTGACGTGGTCAAGACCCGGATGGACGAGCTGCAGACCGAGCGTCAGCAACTGCAGGCGTACATCACCCAGGGCTGACCGGTATGTAAAAGTGGTCGTGTGGTTACCCGCACCGTCCGCCAGGCCGGCAAGGCCGACATCCGGGAGTTGGCCCATGTGCTGGGCCGTGCGTTCTTCGACGACCCGGTGATGGGGTGGCTGCTGCCGGACCCGGGTGAGCGCGCCAAGGGCCTGTCGGCGGTGTTCGCCGCGATGGCACGGCACCACTTTCTCCCGCTGAACGGGGTCGAGTTCGCCGACGACGGCGCGCATGTAGCGGCGGCCGCGCTGTGGGCGCCGCCGCAGCGGTGGCGGACGTCACGGATGACCGAGATGCGGATGCTGCCGGGTCTGATCCGCGCGTTCGGATCACAGACCAAACGCGGTCGGCAGCTCGACGCCCTGATGAAACGCCATCACCCGGAAGAGCCGCACTGGTATCTGGCGGTGATCGGCAGCGATCCGACCTACCGCGGCGAGGGCTACGGCAAAGCGCTCATGGAATCGGGGCTGCGGCGCGCGGACGCCGAGTATGCCCCGGCCTATCTGGAGTCCAGCAATCCCGACAACGTGCCCTACTACGAGCGCTTCGGGTTCGAGGTGATCGGCGAGCTCGAGCTGCCCGACGATTCATTGTCGGCCGGGCCCACGATGTGGGCGATGTGGCGGCAGCCGCGGTAGCTCCCCTGCAGCCGAGCGTCGACTTATTGGACGCTTTTCGCGGTGCGGCGTGACATATCCCTACGCCGGCGGGGCTGACGGTCAGTGCCAGGAGTATTCGGCGCGCAGCCGGGCGGCGACCGTCTCGAATCTGGTGCGATCGAGGATCGCGCCTTCGCGGCGGATGCCTTCCTCCGGGACGTCGAGCACCCGGTCCAGCCGCACCCAGCTCGACCGGCCCTCGTAATCCCAGGATCCCGTGCCGATGTTGACCCACTGCGGATCTTCGGAGTGGTAGTGCTGCGACGACAGCATCAGGCCCAGCAGGGTTCGCCGGTCGCGGCCGATGACCAGCACGGGACGGTCCTTACCCCGGGTGGGGTCGTCCTCGAACACCACCCACGTCCAGACGATCTCGCCGGGATCGGCCTGGCCGTCGAGGTCGGGGGCGTAGTTGATCCGGCGGGCCCGCTGCGCGGTGGGAACCATCCGATCGGTGACGGGACGCCCGGCGGTGATGGCCTTGGGCGGTTCGAGGGGCCCGCCGGCGATCACCTCCAGGCCCAGGCGGAGGCCGAACACCAGCCCCTGCTGGAGGTTGCGTTGCAGTTCCTGCGGATTCTGCAGTTGCCTGATGAACTTCGGGGCCTCATTGAACACCAGATTCTCAGTGACCCTGAAAACCTGCTGCAACGTCCTCCACTGCGACGCCATAGCCGTCAAGCATAGCGACGACCGCGTCGCGTGATTGTGCCGCGACGGGCCTGGGTCGATACGCTGGACCGGCCCAGTGCACCGCCTGTGCCAATCCTGACCAGGAGATTCCCATCAGCAGCTTCGCGGACAAGACCTTCACCGCGCCGGAGCAGATCCGGAACTTCTGCATCATCGCCCATATCGACCACGGCAAATCCACCCTGGCCGACCGGATGCTGCAGCTCACCGGTGTGGTCGACGAACGCTCGATGCGCGCCCAGTACCTCGACCGGATGGACATCGAGCGGGAGCGCGGCATCACCATCAAGGCGCAGAACGTCCGGTTGCCCTGGGAGTCCAACGGCGAGCAGTTCGTCCTGCACCTGATCGACACCCCCGGCCACGTCGACTTCACCTACGAGGTGTCCCGTGCCCTGGAAGCCTGCGAGGGCGCGGTGCTGCTGGTCGACGCCGCGCAGGGCATCGAGGCGCAGACGCTGGCGAACCTGTACCTCGCGCTCGACCGGGACCTGACGATCATCCCGGTGCTCAACAAGATCGACCTGCCCGCCGCCGACCCGGAGCGCTACGCGGCCGAACTTGCCCACATCATCGGGTGCGAGCCGTCGGACGTGCTGCGCGTGTCGGGGAAGACCGGCGAGGGCGTGGCCGAACTGCTCGACGAGGTGGTCCGCCAGGTGCCGGCGCCAGTCGGCGATCCCGACGCACCCACCCGCGCGATGATCTTCGACTCGGTCTACGACATCTACCGCGGCGTGGTCACCTACGTGCGCGTCATCGACGGCAAGATCACGCCGCGGGAACGCATCGAGATGATGTCCACCGGCGCCACCCACGAACTGCTCGAGGTCGGCATCGTCTCGCCCGAGCCCAAACCGAGCCGCGGCCTGGGCGTGGGCGAGGTCGGCTATCTCATCACCGGTGTCAAGGACGTGCGCCAGTCCAAGGTGGGGGACACCGTGACCACGGCGCGCGGGGGCGCCACGGAGGCGCTGACCGGTTACCGCGAACCCAAACCGATGGTCTACTCGGGTCTGTATCCCGTTGACGGGTCGGATTATCCGAACCTGCGCGACGCGCTGGACAAGCTGCAGCTCAACGACGCGGCGCTGACCTACGAGCCCGAGACGTCGGTGGCGCTGGGCTTCGGATTCCGGTGCGGCTTCCTGGGCCTGCTGCACATGGAGATCACCCGCGAGCGCCTCGAGCGCGAGTTCGGCCTGGACCTGATCTCCACATCGCCCAACGTCGTGTACCGGGTCGTCAAGGACGATGGCACCGAAATGGTGGTGACCAACCCGTCGGACTGGCCGGAGGGCAAGGTCCGCGAGGTCTACGAGCCGGTGGTGAAGACAACGATCATCGCGCCCAGCGAGTTCATCGGCACGATCATGGAGCTGTGCCAGTCGCGGCGCGGCGAACTGGGCGGCATGGACTACCTTTCGCCGGAACGCGTCGAGCTGCGCTACACCATGCCGCTGGGCGAGATCATCTTCGACTTCTTCGATTCGCTGAAGTCGCGCACCCGCGGCTACGCCAGCCTCGATTACGAGGAGGCCGGCGAGCAGGAGGCGGCGCTGGTCAAGGTGGACATCCTGCTGCAGGGGGAGGCCGTGGACGCGTTCTCTGCCATCGTCCACAAAGACAGCGCGTTCGCCTACGGCAACAAGATGACCACCAAGCTCAAGGAGCTCATCCCGCGCCAGCAGTTCGAGGTGCCGGTGCAGGCCGCCATCGGCTCGAAAATCATTGCCCGCGAGAATATCCGGGCGATCCGCAAGGACGTGCTGTCCAAGTGCTACGGCGGTGACATCACCCGCAAGCGCAAACTGCTGGAGAAGCAGAAGGAAGGCAAGAAGCGGATGAAGACGATCGGCCGGGTCGACGTTCCGCAGGAGGCGTTCGTCGCCGCCCTGTCGACCGATAGCGCCGCCGACAAGCCGAAGAAATAGGCCGAGACGGTGACGGCGGCGAAGGCAACCGCGCTGTTCGGGATGCTGGCGCTGACGCTGTGCGGTTGTGTGCAGACCACCGCCGGCGAGGCGCATCGGGCCGGCGGCAATATCCCGGCGGGAACCGTTGAGCTGGAACGGTTTCTGCTCAAACCCGACCGCATCGACGAGATCCTGGGCGCCCAGGACATCGAGGTGATCGATACGGCGACCACGCTGGCCGAGAACCGGTCCAAGGTTTCCGATCCGGATTGTCTCGGCGCCCTGTACAACGCCGAGCAGACGGTGTACGCCGACAGCGGCTGGACCGCCGTCGCCGACCAGGTGCTCGCCGACCAGAGCGACGACGACGGGCACTGGATGCAACAGTCGGTGGTGGCGTTCGGCTCGGCCGACCAGGCGCTGGATTTCTTCAACCGTTCGGTGCAGGACTGGTCGAACTGCATCGGCAAGCAGGTGACGGTCAGCGAAGACGACAACGAATTCAGTTGGCGGGTCGAGGGAATCAGCATCAACGGGCAGATGATGGCCCAGACGGCTCGCCAGGAGGACGCCGGGGAGTGGGCGTGCCAGCATGCCCTGGGCGCGGCGGGCAACCACATCGTGGAGGTGGCCGCGTGCGGTGAGTCGATCGACGATCAAGCGGTGCGGCTGGCGGGCGAGATCGCCCGCAACATCGGCTGACCCCGGCCGGCGGGCCCCCATTCGAATCGCCGTGATTCCAATTGCGGCCGGCGACCGCCCGGGGGTGCCGGACCGCTCAGCCGAGAACCGCGAGCAGACACAGAGTTCCCCGGAGTCGTGCCCGTCGGGGTGATTCCGGGTCTGCTCGCGACGGGGATGCGCGTGGGCCGGGCGGCCGGTACCGCAGCTCCGCCGTTTGTTGCGGCCGCAGCGACGGCAGCGCCGACGACGGGTGCGAAAACGGCTGGGGGCACGGCGGTTAGGCCCGGCCGCCGACCACCGGTGAACTCGCCCCGCCGCGGGCATTCGAATCGCCATGATCGGTACCGCTCGGAAGCCGTCGGGCCCGGATGCCCCGGCCCGGGCCCGAACGGTCGGTATGGCGGCGGACATGGAGCGATGCCGGGTGAGCCGGCGGCGGACCCGACGGCGCCCGGATCATTTTGCCGAAGTCATGCGTTCGGGTGCCCTCCGAGTGCGATCGACACCTACGTGCCCCGTCCCTAGACTCCCGGTCCATTCGATGTCCACACGCTCAGGGGAGTCTGCCGTGTCTGTTGTCGGGCCCATTCCCGGGCCATGCCCGAGTGGGCTCGTCGCGGCCGACGGGGTGGCAACGTGACGACCGCCGCGCAGGCCGCGCGCAGGCCGTTGACCGCCATCGGCGACTTCTTCGTCCTGGCCGCGGAAACCTTTGCGGCCCTGCCGAAACGCCCGTTTGCCTGGCGGGAACTGTGCACCCAGATCTGGTTCGTCGCCGGGGTGTCGATCTTTCCGACGATCATGCTCTCGATTCCGTACACCGTGCTGATCGTGTTCACCCTCAACATCGTCCTGCTCGAGATCGGTGCCGGTGACCTGTCGGGCGCCGGGGCCGCGCTGGCCTCGGTCACCCAGGTCGGCCCGGTGGTCACCGCGATCGTGGTGTCGGGCGCCGGCGCCACGGCGATGTGCGCGGACCTGGGGGCCCGCACCATCCGCGAAGAGATCGACGCGATGAAGGTGATCGGCGTCAATCCGGTTCAGGCGCTGGTGGTTCCGCGCGTGCTGGCCGCCACGTTCGTGGCGCTGATGCTCTACTCCGTCGTCGCGGTGGTCGGGCTGACGGGCAGCTACGCGTTCGTGGTGTTCGTGCAGCACGTGACCCCCGGCGCCTTCGTCGCCGGACTGACGTTGCTGACCGGGCTTCCGCAGGTGATCGTGTCGTTGGTCAAGGCGTTGCTGTTCGGGCTGTCCGCCGGGTTGATCGCCTGCTACAAGGGCCTGCACGTGGGCGGCGGCCCGACCGGTGTGGGCAGTGCCGTCAACGAGACGGTGGTCTTCGCGTTCATGGCCCTGTTCCTGATCAACATCCTGGCCACCGCGTTCGGCGTGAAGGTCGCGCCGTGACCGGTCTCGTCGCGGCCACCCGGAAGCTGGGCGAGCAGACCGCCTTCTACGGCAGCGCGCTGGCCGCCACCGGGGATGCGCTGCGCCGCTACCCGGCCGAGGTGTTGCGGCTGATCGCCGTCATGGGGATGGGGACCGGCGCGCTGGCCGTCATCGGCGGCACCGTCGTGATCATCGGGTTCCTGACGCTGTCCACCGGTGCGCTGATCGCCGTGCAGGGCTACAACACACTGTCCAACGTCGGCATCGAGGCGCTCACCGGTTTCCTCGGCGCGTTCCTCAACGTCCGGTTCATTGCTCCGGCGACCGCCGGCGTGGCGCTGGCCGCGACGATCGGGGCCGGTGCCACCGCCCAATTGGGTGCCATGCGGATCAACGAGGAGATCGACGCGCTGGAGGTGATGGGCATCCGGACGGTCACCTACCTGGCGTCCACCCGGATCGTGGCCGGGGTGCTGGTGGTCGTCCCGCTCTACACCGTCGCCGTGCTGATGTCCTTTGCCGCAACCAGATTCGGCACCACGGTGGTGTACGGCCAGTCCCGTGGCGTGTACGACCACTACTTCTCGACGTTCCTGCAGCCGTCGGATCTGATGTGGTCGTTCATCGCGGCCCTGTCGATGGCGGCCGCGGTGATGGCGGTGCACACCTTCTACGGGTTCACGGCGACCGGCGGGCCGGCCGGGGTGGGGGAGGCGGTGGGCCGGGCGGTGCGCACCTCGGTGACCGCGACCGTGTTCGTGCTGCTGACGGTCACGCTGTCGGTGTACGGGCAGTCCGGCAACTTCCACCTGTCGGGGTGAGTTGATGACCGACACATTTCAGTGGACCGGGGACTCGTCGACCGGACGCCGGCGGGAACGCATCGACCCGATCTGGTGGGCACCCGTGCTCGTCCTGGTGATCGCGGCACTGGTCGGCCTGACCGTGGCGCTGTTCTCCGGCCGGTTGCGCCCGGTGGTGCCGTTGACCCTGATGTCGGACCGGGCCGGGCTGGTGATGGAACCGGGCGCCAAGGTGAAATTCCGGGGCGTCCAGATCGGCGAGGTTTCGGCCATCGGTGCGCAGACGGGTGCCGGCGGGCCCGCCACGGCCGCCCTCGGACTCGGGATCGATCCCGGGCCGTTCCGCCACCTCCCGGCCAACGTCGAGGCCGAGATCACGTCGAGCACCGCCTTCGGTGCCAAGTACGTCGAACTGAGCGATCCGGCCGATCCCAGCCCTCAGCCGCTGGCGCCCGGCGCCGTGCTGCACTCGCGCAATGTGACCGTCGAAGTCAATACCGTGTTCGAGAACCTCCAGGGCGTCGTCTCGGCGATCGACCCGGCCAAGCTGAACTCGGTGCTGTCCGCGGTCGCGGAATCGTTGCGCAGCAAGGGCGACCGGATCGGGCAGGCCATCACGTCCGCCGACACGGTGCTGCGCGCGGTCAATCCCCGGATGGACACCGTGCGTACCGACTGGCAGAAGTTCGGCGGCACCGCATCCGCGTATTCCGATGCCGCCCAGGATATCTTGTCGATCCTGGATTCCGTCTCGACCACCAGTGGCACTATCAGCGCCGCGGCCGGTGCGCTGGACACACTGCTGCTGTCGGCCGTCGGATTCTCCCGATCCGGCATCGACACCATCGGCGGCAACCAGCCGAACCTCGTCCGCGCCATGAACATCCTCGACCCGACGACCGCGCTGCTGATGAAGTACTCGCCGACCTACACCTGCCTGTTCCAGGGCGCGCAGTGGTTCCTGGAGAACGGCGGCCGAGACGCCTTGGGCGGCAACGGAAAATCGGTCATCATGGACGCCGCACTGCTGGCCGGCGACGATCCCTACCGGTTCCCGGACAACCTTCCCGTCGTCAACGCCACCGGCGGCCCCGGCGGCCACCCGAGCTGTGGTTCACTGCCCGATGTCGGCAAGAACTTCCCGGTCAAGTACCTGGTCACCGACACCGGTTTCGGGACCGGCCTGGACCTGCGGCCCAACCCGGGCATCGGGTTCCCCGGCTTCGCGAACTACCTCCCGGTGACCAAGGCCATTCCCGAGCCGCCCCGAATCCGCTACCCGGGCCCGCCGGCGCCGGGCCCCGCGCCGGCCTATCCGGGCGGACCGCCCTACGGCGCAGCGCAATTCGCGCCGGACGGCACAGCGTTGTTCCCGCCGCCGCCCGGGGGGCAGCCGTGAGGGGCGGCACCGGCCGGACCCTGCTGCGGGTGCTGGCGTTCACCGTCGCCAGCCTGGTGTTCACGTTCGTCCTAGTGACCGTGTTCGGCCAGTTCCGGTTCGACTCGCGGGCCGCCTACAACGCGCTGTTCAGCAACGCCTCCGGCCTCGAAGGCGGCAACTTCGTGCGCATCGCGGGGGTCGAGGTCGGCAAGGTCGCCTCGGTGACCCTGCACCAGAACGGGACCGTCGACGTGGCCTTCACCCTCGACAAGGACATGCCGCTGACCGAGGGCACCCGGGCGGCGATCCGCTACGAGAACCTCATCGGCGATCGGTACCTGGCCCTTGAGCCGGGACCCGGATCGGTCCGCAAACTCCAACCGGGACAGACGATCCCGCTGCCGCAGACCGCACCGGCACTCGACGTCGACGCGCTCATCGGCGGGTTCCGCCCGCTGTTCCGGGCGTTGGACCCCGAACAGGTCAACGCCCTGTCCGGGCAGCTGCTCACCGTGTTCCAGGGCCAGGGCGGCACCATCTCCTCGGTGCTGGCCCAGACCTCGGCACTGACCGGCACGCTGGCCGACCGCGACGAGCTCATCGGCCAGGTCATCACCAACCTGAACACGGTGCTGGGCACCTTCACCGCCCGCGACGACGAGTTCGCCGGCGGCCTGGACCGGCTCGCCGAACTGGTGGCCGGACTGGCCGATCGCCGCACCGACATCGCCACCGGAACCGCGTACCTCAACGCTGCCGCGGCGTCGGTGACCGACCTGCTGACCGAAGCGCGCCGGCCACTGCAGGACACCGTCGCCCAGACCGACCGGGTCACCGGGCAGATCATGTCCGACCACGACTTCGTCGACGACCTGGTCAAGACCCTGCCCGACGCCTACCAGATCCTGTCTCGGCAGGGCCTTTACGGCGACTTCTTCGGGTTCTACCTGTGCGACCTGATCCTCAAGGTCAACGGCAAGGGCGGCCAGCCGGTCTACGTCAAACTCGCCGGACAGGACACGGGACGGTGCCAACCGAAGTGAGAAGACCGATCATCAAACCGCTGGCCGAACGCAACCGGATCGTCGTCGGCATCGTCGGAACCCTGGTGCTGGCCGCCCTGGTGGTGGCCGCCTTCTCCTACGACAGGTTGCCGTTCGTCAAACGCACGCATGACTATTCGGCATACTTCGCCGAGGCCGGCGGCATCAAACCGGGCAGCCAGGTTCGGGTGTCCGGAGTGTCCGTCGGCCGGGTCTCCGACGTGCATCTGGAGGGCACCCGGGTGCGCGTCGACTTCACGGCCGCCGATTCCGTTGCCCTCGGTGACCGGACCGAAGCGGCGATCAAGACCGAGACCGTGCTGGGCACCAAGATGCTCGAGCTGACGTCGATCGGAGCCGGGGTGCTGTCCGGTCCGATCCCGCTGGAGCGGACCCACTCGCCCTACGACCTGCCGACCGCGCTGGGGGAGCTGACCACCACGATCAGCGGCCTCGACACGGCGCAACTTTCGCAGGCCCTGACCACCATCGCGCACACGTTCGCCGATACGCCGCCGAATCTGAAGCCGGCCCTCGAAGGTGTTGCGCGGTTCTCCGACACCCTCGGCACCCGCGACGCCAGACTGCGCGGGCTGCTGGCGGATGCGAACACCGTGACCGGCGTGCTGGCCAAGCGCAGCGACCAGATCGCCAAGCTGGTCGTGGACACCAACGCGCTGCTGGCCGAGCTGGTCTCCCAACGGGATTCGGTGGACGCGCTGATGACCAACCTGGCCTCCGTCAGCCATCAGATCTCCGGGCTGGTCGCCGACAACCGTGCGCACATCACGCCGGCACTGGAGAAGCTCAACGGGGTGCTGGGCCTGCTCGACAACCGCAAACAGGAGCTGCAGCGCACCATGTACCTCCTGCGCCGCTACGCCATGTCATTCGGCGAAGTGCTCGGCTCCGGGCCGTTCTTCAAGGCCTCGCTGGTCAATCTGCTGCCCGGCCAGTTCAGCCAGCCGTTCATCGACGCGGCGTTCTCCGACCTGGGGCTCGACCCCAATGTCCTGCTGCCGTCGCAACTCGACGAACCGCAGACCGGCCAGCTCGCCACCCCGCCGCTGCCGTCGCCGTACCCCCGCACCGGCCAGGGCGGTGAGCCGCACCTGAGCCTGCCCGACGCGATCACCGGAAATCCGGGTGATCCGCGCTACCCGTACCGGGCGCCGCTGCCCGCGCCGCCACCGGGCGGGCCGCCGCCCGGCCCGCCGGCACTGCCCGATGGAGGCAGTCAATGAACCGGCCGGACAACCGAATACGACTGTGGCGACGGCTTCTTGCGGCCGCCCTGACAGTGCTGCTGTTGACGGCGCTGACGGTGGTGGCGACCCCGTGGTGGACCACCGTCAAGCGGGACAGCTTCACCGCGTTCCTGGCCAACACCAACGGTCTCTACGTCGGGGACGAGATCCGCATCCTCGGGGTCGCGGTCGGCACCGTCGACCGGATCGCGCCCGGCCGAGCCGCATCCGAGGTCACCTTCTCCGTCGACAAGGACTACCCGCTGCCCGCCGACGTGCGCGCCGCCGTGCTGTCACCGTCACTGGTCAGCGCGCGGGCCATCCAGTTGGTGCCCGCCTATTCCGGCGGCCCCAGGCTGAGCCCCGGCGCGCAGATCCCGTTGGAGCGCACCGCCGTGCCGGTCGAATGGGACGACTTCCGCGGCCAGCTCGAAAAGCTCACCGACGCACTGCAACCCGGTGTTCCGGGCGGACCGAGCCCGATCGGCGAGTTCATCGACACCGCCGCGGCCAACCTGCGCGGCCGGGGCGACACCGCCCGGGACACGGTCATCAAGCTGTCCCGGGCGGCCGCGGCCCTCGGTGACCACAGCAGCGACATCTTCAGCACCGTGCACAACCTGCAACTGCTGGTGTCCGCGCTCTCGTCCAGCGCAGACCTGCTGGGCGCCTTCAACGACAACCTCGCACAGGTCAGCGCCGAGCTGTCCAACACGCCCGATGAAGTCGCGGCCGCCACGGCGGGTCTGGACGGGGCGGTTCGCGACCTGCGCGGGTTTGTCGCCGACAACCGGGAGGGCATCGGCACCACGGTGGACCGGCTCACCTCGATTACCACCGCGCTCAACGACCGGCAGGGCGACGTCAAGCAGATCCTGCACATCGCGCCGACGGTGTTCCAGAACTTCATGAACATCTACCAGCCCGCCCAGAGCGCGGTCACCGGCATCCTGGCGCCCGTCAACTTCGCCAACACCGTCCAATTCGTCTGCAGCGCAATACAGGCCGCATCCCGGGAGAACGCCGAGCAGTCCTCGAAACTGTGCGTGCAGTACCTGGCCCCGATCATCAAGAACCGGCAGTACAACTTCCCGCCGCTGGGGTTCAATCCCTTCGCCGGCGCGTCGGCCCGGCCGAACGAGATCACCTACAGCGAGGACCGGCTGCGGCCCGACCGCCCGCCGGTGGCCACCGATCCGGCCGCCGGGCTGCCCGGCCTGATGGTTCCCGGCGGCACACCGTGAAACGCCGCATCGCCGCCCTGACCGCGCTGGCGGCGCTCGCCGCGGTGCCGGGATGTGAATGGCGCGGACTGAATTCGCTGTCGCTGCCCGGAACCGAAGGACGCGGGCCGGGCTCCTACACCATCTCGGCGCAGCTGCCCGACGTCGTCGCGATTCAGCCCAACACCCGGGTGCGCGTCGGCGACGTCAACGTCGGCAACGTGACGAGGGTCGAGGTGGAGGCCGGCGCGCAGGACTGGCACGCCCTGGTGACCATGCGCATCGACGGCGGAATCCACCTGCCGGCCAACAGCACCGCCAAGGTCGGGCAGACCAGCCTGCTGGGTTCGATGCACATCGAGCTGGCCCCGCCGGCCGGCCTACCGCCCGAGGGCGAACTGCGCGACGGCGCGGTCATCGGGCTGGAGTCCGCGGGCATGTACCCGACCACCGAGCAGACCCTGGCCTCGGTGTCGGTCCTGCTCAACGGCGGGGGGCTGGCGCAGCTGCAGGAGATCAACCAGACCTTCGCGCGGGCCTTGGCCGGCCGCGAGGACCAGATGCGCAGCCTGCTCACGCAATTGGACACGTTCATCGGCAACGTCAACGCCCAGACCGACGACATCATCACTGCCACCGACCGGCTCAACGCGCTGGCCGGCCAGGTCGCGGCCCGGGACCGCAGCGTCGACACCGCACTGGCCACCATCCCGCAGGCGCTGGCCGTGCTGGCCGAACAACGCGGCAGGATCGCCGACGCCGTCGACGCCCTCGGCAAGTTCAGCGCCATCGCCGCCTCCACCGTGCAGCAGTCCCGGCAGGCCCTCGTCGACAACCTGCGCAACATCGCCCCGGTCCTGCGCTCGCTGGCCGACGCCGGGCCGGCCCTGACCCGGGGACTGGACTTCCTCTCCACCTACCCGTGGGTGAAAAGCACCGTGCCCAACTGGTTCCGCGGTGACTTCGCCAACATCACCCTGGTGGTCGATCTGACGCTGAGCCGGCTCGACAGCAGCCTGTTCACCGGAACCCGATGGGAGGGCGATCTGACCGAACTCGAGATGCAGTGGGGCCGGACCATCGGCCAGATGCCCAGCCCCTACACCGCCGGCAACCCGCTGATCGCGCCGTACCACTTCGGTAGTAACTGATGATGGGCGGTTACTGATGATGGGACTGCGGTTGTCCCGGCGGGTGTGGACCCAGCTGGCCGTCCTGGCCGCCGTCACCGTCATCGCTTTGGCGGTGATGGCGTTCGGCTTCGTGAAGGTTCCTGCGCTGCTGGGTATCGGGCGTTACACCGTGACCGTCGACCTGCCGGCCAGCGGCGGGCTGTACCCGACGTCGGTGGTGACCTACCGGGGCTTCGAGATCGGGCGGGTGCGCTCGGTCGACGTGGCGGATAGCGGGGTGCGCGCGGTGCTCACCCTGGAGTCGGGCACCCCGGTGCCGGCGGATGTCACCGCCGCCGTGCACAGCCGCTCGGCGGTCGGCGAACAGTTCCTCGAGCTGACCCCGCGGGCCGACGGAACCGGCACGGCGACGCTGTCCGACGGCGCCGTCATCCCCGCGGGCCGGGCCAGTGTGCCCGCCGACATCGGGAAACTGTTGGACGCCACCAACATCGCGCTGCAGGCGATCCCGCCGGACAACCTGAAGACCGTCGTCGACGAGGCGGCCCGCGCGGTCGGCGGGCTGGGGCCGGAGCTGTCGCGGATCGTGGACGGGTCGACGGCCCTGGCCATCGACGCCGGCCGCAACGTCGACTCGATCACCACCTTGATCGACGAGTCACCCGCGGTGCTGGATTCCCAGGTGCGGACCGCGGATTCGATCCGAACCTGGGCCAACCGGATGGCGGCGATCATCGGCGGGCTGCAGGCGCAGAACACCGCCTTCGCCGGGCTGCTCGAGATGGGCGGCCCGGCGCTGGCAGAGGGCCGCGCACTGTTCGACCGGATGGCCCCGGCGTTGCCGGTGCTGCTGGCCAACTTCGTGAGCCTCGGCGACATCGCCGTGACGTACCGGTCGGATCTCGAACAGCTGCTGGTGCTGTATCCGCAAGGGACCGCGGTGATGTCGGCGATCGCCCTGGCGAACTCGGGGACCAAACAGGTCTACCGGGGCATCTATCTGGACTTCAACCTGAACCTGAATCTGCCGCCGCCGTGCACCACCGGTTTCCTGCCGGCCCGCCAGCAACGCGCGCCCAGTGAGGTCGACGCACCCGATCGGCCGGCCGGTGAGCTGTACTGCCGGGTGCCGCAGGATTCGGCGCTCAATGTCCGTGGGGTGCGCAACATTCCGTGCGAGACGGTGCCGGGCAAGCGGGCCCCGACGGTCGAGATGTGCGAGAGCGATCAGCAGTACGTGCCGCTCAACGACGGCTACAACTGGAAGGGCGACCCGAACGCGACGTACTCGGGTCAGGACATCCCGCAGTACCCGCCCGGCGTCACCGCACCCGGGGAACCGCCGCCGGTGGTGATGGTGCCCTACGACCCGGCGACGGGCGGCTATGTCGGGCCCGACGGGAAGCCGGCCACGCAGCGCGATCTGGTGGTCGACGGGCCGCAGACCTGGCAGTCGATGGTGGTGCCGCCCAGCTGACGGCGACACGTACGTTTCGGCGTGGGATTCAGCGGTTGTCCTTGTGCTGCCTCTGCCAGTCGCGATATTCCAGGGTGATGAGCGCCGCGATCAAGGTGATCCCGGAGAGCACCAGTCCGCCCCAGGCGAACTGGTGCAAATGCCGAGCGCTGACACTTTCCTGGTCCGGACTGAACGTGGCCAGTAGCGAGACCCCGACTGCCACCACGACACCCAGCACATTGAGGACATGCAGGGCCAGCAGCCAGTGGCCCACCGGATGCTCGCGATTCTTGTGGATGGCGTGCGAGACCACCTTGGTGAACAACAGCACGGCTGCCACCGCGGCAACATTGTTGAAGAAGTCGTTGGGAATCTGTTGATCGGCCAACACGGCGTCTCCGTCGCTCAGATGTACATCGCGGGGTCGATGTAGGTGGTCGGGTCGACCAGGGGCTCACGCTGCTTCTCGGTGCGGTGCCGTACCACCGCCGGGATGCCGGTGGCAATCGAGTCCGGCGGAACATCATGGGTGACAACGGAATTGGCGCCCACTGCGCTGTCGTCGCCCACGATGATCGGTCCGAGTACCTTGGCTCCGGCGCCGACGGTGACCCGGTTTCCGATGGTGGGGTGGCGCTTGCCCTGATTCAGCGACCGCCCGCCGAGCGTGACGCCGTGGTACACCATGACGTCGTCGCCGATCTCGGTGGTCTCGCCGATCACCACGCCCATTCCGTGATCGATGAAGAACCGGCGCCCGATGGTGGCGCCGGGATGGATCTCGATGCCGGTGAGGAACCGGGTGAACTGGGCCAGCACCCGGGCCAACCCCTTCGTCGCGGGCCTGGCCCACAGTCGGTGGGCGATCCGGTAGGACCAGATGGCGTGCAGCCCCGAGTAGACGACCGCGTTCTCGACGTCGCTGCGGGCCGCCGGGTCGTGCTGCCGCGCATTCTCGAGATCCTCACGTAAGGTCGCGATCGTAGAGATCAACGCCACATCAGTCCCTGATGTGTTCGAAGAGTGCGGTGGAGATGTAGCGTTCGCCCAGATCCGGCACGACCACCACGATCAGCTTGCCGGCGTTCTCGGGTCGTTTCGCCAATTCCAGTGCGGCCCAAACGTTTGCGCCGGCCGAGATGCCACCGAGGATGCCCTCCTCGGTGCCCAGGGCGCGCGCGACCCGGATGGCGTCGTCGAACTCGACGTCGACGATCTCGTCGTAGACGCCGCGGTCGAGCACCTCGGGAATGAAGTTGGGGCCAAGGCCCTGGATCTTGTGCGGGCCCGGGTCGCCGCCGTTGAGGATGGGGGAGTCCTTGGGTTCGACGCCGACGATCTGCACGCCGGGCTTGCGCTGCTTGAGCACGTGCCCGACACCGGTCAGGGTGCCGCCGGTGCCGATGCCGGCGACGAAGATGTCGACGGCGCCGTCGGTGTCGGCCCAGACCTCCTCGGCGGTGGTCTTCTCGTGGATCGCCGGGTTGGCCGGGTTGGCGAACTGGTCGGCCGCCACCGCGTTGTGGGTGTCGGCGATGATCTGCTTGGCCTTGGCCACCGCACCGGACATGCCCTCCGACCCGGGCGTCAGCACGATCTCGGCGCCGAACGCGCGCAGCAGCACCCGCCGCTCGACCGACATGGTCTCGGGCATGGTGAGGACCACCTTGTAGCCGCGGGCCGCGCCCACCATCGCCAGTGCGATGCCGGTGTTGCCGCTGGTGGCCTCGACGATGGTGCCGCCGGGTCGCAGCTCACCGGATGCCACGGCCGCGTCGACGATGGCGACACCGATGCGGTCCTTGACGCTGTTGGCGGGGTTGTAGAACTCCAGTTTGGCGACCACCTGGGCGGCCAGGCCGTCAGTGAGGCGGTTCAGCCGGACCAGCGGGGTGCGCCCGACCAGTTCGGTGACGTTGTCGTAGATCTTGCCCATTGCTGGCTCCTCGTATCACACGGCACGGTGTCTTCGGCGGCTATAGCCCGTGAGAACACCGGGTTATTCCGATGTTATGCGCTTCCTGCTGCGCGACTCCCGCCGCCAGCCTGCTGAGATGCTCACGCGGTCAGATGGCACCCTCCGCGATGCGCCGCACCGCCCGGATGAACACATCGATCTCGTCGAACGTGTTGTAGAACGCGAACGACGGCCGCACGGTCGCCTCCAGTCCCATGCGTCTCAGGATCGGCTGCGCGCAGTGGTGCCCGGCCCGCACCGCGATGCCCTCGGCGTTGAGCGCCTTGCCGACTTCGAGGGGCTCATACCCGGCGAGCACGAACGACAACACGCTGGCCTTCTCCTCGGCGGTGCCGACCAGTCGCACCCCGGGGATGTCGGCCAACAGGGGGGTGGCGTACTCCAGCAGCGCGTGCTCGTGGGCCGCGATGCGCTCGATGCCGACGCGTTCGACGTAGCGCAGCGCCTCGCCCAGGCCGACCGCGTCGGCGATGTTGCCGGTGCCCGCCTCGAACTTGTTCGGGATGCCCTGATAGATCGAGCGCTCCAGCGTCACGTCGGCGATCATGTTGCCGCCCAACTGGTATGGCGGCGTATCGGCCAGCGCCTCCTCGGTGCCGTAGAGCACGCCGATACCGGTGGGCCCGAAGATCTTGTGGCCGGAGAACGCGAAGAAGTCCGCCCCCAGGGCCTGCACATCGATCGGCATGTGCGGGATGGACTGGGCGCCGTCGATGAGTACCCGCGCGCCGTAGCGGTGTCCGAGTTCGACGATCTGACGTGCCGGGGTGACCGTGCCCAGTGCGTTCGAAACATGGGTTGCCGCCACGAGTTTGGTGCGCGGTCCGAGCAACTGCTCGAACTCGTTCATCAGCAGGTTGCCCGCGTCGTCGACGGGCGCGACCCGCAGTACCGCACCGGTCTGCTGGGTGAGCACCTGCCACGGAACGATATTGGCGTGATGCTCCAGATGGGTGATGACGATCTCGTCACCGGGCCCCAGGTGCTTGCGCCCCCACGACGCCGCCACCAGGTTGATCGCCTCGGTGGTCCCGCGCACGAAGATGATCTGCTCGCTGCGCGGTGCGTTGATGAACCGCCGGACCGCCTCGCGCGCATCCTCGTAGGCGTCGGTGGCCCGCGCCGCCAGTTCGTGTGCGGCCCGGTGGATGTTGGAGTTCTCATGCGCGTAGAAGTAGCTCAGCCGGTCGATCACCGACCGCGGCTTCTGCGTGGTAGCCGCATTGTCGAACCAGATCAGCGGCTTGCCGTTGACCGTCTCGGTCAGGATCGGAAAGTCGGCGCGCAGCGTGTTGACGTCGAAGATCTCGTGATCGTCGGGAACCTGCGGCAGCACCGGGGCCGCCGCGCTCGACCGGGACAGGAAGTAGTAGTTCGGCTCGTCGCCCGGCCCGGGGTGGTCGGCCGGAGGAACGGGTTCGTCCACCCAATCCAGGCCGCCCAGCGACGGTGCGGACGCCGGCCAGCCGGGGGTGGCCAGCCCCCGTTGGGTGACGGGCGCCGAGGGACTGCCGCCGGCGATCACCCCGGGTGTGGTGGGCACGATTCCCGACGGCACGCCGAAGCCCGTCAGGTCGGCGACCCCGGCCGGCAGGTACGGGTTGCCCACCGGCGCACCCGGCATCTCACCGCGGGGCGCCACCGGAACCGATTGTGGCGGAACAGGTTCCGGCCCCGGGGAAGGTGGGACGGGGATCGCGGAAAACCCGGTGCCGCCCACCGGAACGAACGGCGCCGCCGGCGTGACCGGGTTCGCGCCGCCGAGGGCGGTCGAGCCCGCCGAGGAAACAGAAGTCACGTCGGGGACGCTTCCCCGTGGCGCCGGTGGGGCAGTCTGCGGTGGGGTGTCGGGTCCGGGACGGAAGCTCGCCGCCAGGAGCTGACCGGCCAGCGCGGCCAGGTCGGCCTCGCTGATCGGCGGTTCGCTCCCGGCGCCTAGCGAGCGGTGGTCACTTGTACTCATAGAACTTGTCCACCGCGACGTCATCGAGCACGGCAAGCGCGTCGTCGGTCAGCACCGCCAGCGACGAGTACAGCGTCACCAGGTAGGAGGCGATCGCGGAGCGGTTGATGCCGGTGAACCGGACCGACAGACCGGGCGCCTGCTCGCCGACCAGGCCGGGCTGGAACAGGCCGACCACGCCCTGGCGCTCCTCGCCGGTGCGCAGCAGGATGACCTTGGTCTTGCCCTTCTCCACCGGCACCTTGTCGCTGGGGATGATTGGGATGCCACGCCAGGTGAGGAACTGCGCGCCGAACAGGCTGACCACCACCGGCGGTACGCCGCGGCGGGTGGCCTCCCGGCCGAACGCCGCGACGGCCAGCGGATGCGTCAGGAAGAAGCCGGGTGTCTTCCACACCTTCGTGATCAGCGAGTCCAGGTCGTCGGGGGTGGGCCGGCCGTCGCGCGTCGAGATCGTCTGTTCGGGCGTGACCTGCGCCAGCAACCCGTACTCGGGGTTGTTGACCAACTCGGACTCCTGGCGTTCCTTGATGGTCTCGATGGTCAGCCGCAGCTGCTGGGCGATCTGGTCGTGTGGGCTGGAGTAGAGGTCCGAGACCCGGGTGTGGATGTCCAGCAGGGTCGAGATGGATCGCAGCGTGTACTCGCGCGGAGCCGTCTCGTAGTCGACGTAGGTCTGCGGCAGCGGTGCCTCGCCCTCCCCGCCCTCCTCGGTGTGGATGGCGACCCGTTCGGGGTTGACGACGCGGTTGACGCGGTAGATGCCGGCCTCGACCGGAACCCAGCTGAGCAGGTGCAGCAACCAGCGCGGTGTGATCGTCGAGAGCTGGGGGACCGTCTTGGTGGCATTGGCGAGTTGCCGTGCGGCGAGATCGCCGAGTGCCTGGGATTCGTTCTGTGCCGACGTCATGGAATTGGTCCTCTCCCGACCCGTGAATTTGTGCCTCCATGATCATGCACTCGCGCCGTGGCCGCACAACAGAACCGCGCAGCGTGAGCCGAAGTCTTTGCCGGTCGCCGGCGCGATGCCGTAGGGTGTGACGCATGCATCAGTCCGCACAGCCGCGCATGGTCTCCTCGCGCTGCCTCGTCGTGCGCTGTTGTTGTTGTTGATTTTCTGACTGTCCCAGTCCTTCTGCAGTCCTCTGCGTTCGCCCGCCGCGCTCGTCGGTCCGCTTGAACGCGCTGCTCAGAACCCAGAAAGTCAACCCGGCATGACCCTCGCACATCTCAGCGCAGTCCACCCCGCACCCGACGCCCCGTCGGTGACGGTTCGCCGGCGGGTACGTCCCCGCCCGACCGTCGACCTGACCCGGCTGACCCGCTACCGCGGCGGCACCTACTCGGCGACCGTCGACACCATCACGTTCGTCGACGGCAGCACGGCCCGCACCGATCTGATCCGGCTCAACCCCGGTGTCGATGCCTACTCGCTGGACTTCACCGGCCACGCCCCGACCCGGCCGTCGCGGTACCGGGCCGAGACGTGGTCGGCGGTGCCCAACCTGCGCGCCCGCGCCTACGAGCCGGAAGTGGATTGGATCCTGCGCAATTCCTTCCCGCGGCTGACCGTCGCCGAGCTGAGTCGGCGCCTGCGCGCGGCCGGCTACCCGCTGGGTGCGGCGAACATCAGCGAGCACGAGGCGATCGCCGGGACGCAGGCCGCCATCTGGCGGCTGACCAACTCGCTGGAGCTGGACGACCGGCCGCTCAACGTGCCGGTGTCGACGACGAGCACCGCCGGCGCGTTCACCGCGGAATTCGACGGTGAACGTGAACTCGGCGGGTACGTCGTGGAGGTTGCGGGTGACTCGGTCCGCGGTCCGGTGACGGTGCAACTGCACCGGTCGGATGACGGGCTCGACTGGGAACCGGTTGAGGGTTCGCGCTTGGAGATCGACGGCGCCGCGGGCACACACCGCAAGGGCCTGGGTGTGGGCTCGACCGTCTCCGGGGCCGCGCGCGGCGGCGGTCATGTCGGATACCGGTACTACCGGCTGACCGTGACCGGCGGCGCGGCGATCGTCGACGTGCAGTTCTGGCTGCACGGCTCGGGCAACTACCGCAACCCGGCCCGGATCGTGCACCTGTACGACTACCTGCTGGCCGGCGCGGCGCGGGCCCGCGCCCGCACCACCGGACCCCGGGTGACGGCGGCGCACGCGACGGCATCCGACGGACTGATCGGACCGTTCCGCCTCGCCGCGACCGACGACGTCGCCCTCGAAGCCGCCGGGGTTCTCCTGGTGGAGAACGCTTCCGGCGCCGAACTCACCGGCCCCGTGTCGCCGGGCGCGGGGTTCTATCTGCGGGCCGAGGCGGGCGTGACGTCGGCGACGGTCACCATGACCGTGCCGGGCAACCCCGACGGCTACGGGGGACGGGTGCTCACCGGAGTGGCGCGCGACGAATCGTCAAGTGCCTACACGCCGCTGGCGCTGGCGGTGCCCGCAGACCTGGTCGTCGATTTCGAGATCGACTGGTCGCGCTAACCGGGCGACTTGTATTGCCCCGCAGTCTTATTCATGGCGTGGGCGGGTCACGCGGTTGCGAGCGCGCCGGCATTGCGGCCCGCCGGCCACACGTCGTCCTGGAGAACGGAGGACGCCCTACATCGGGGCGTTGGCCGGCTGGAACACCCCGGAGCCGTCGGACTCCTCCTCGGCGCGGATGACGTGGACGACGGCGTTGATCAGCGCCAGATGGGTGAACGCCTGCGGGAAGTTGCCCAGGTGCCGGCCGGTGCGCGGTTCTATCTCCTCGGCGTAGAGATGCAACGGGGACGCGAACCCCAGCAGCCGTTCGCACAAATGCTTGGCCCGGTGGAACTCTCCGATCTCGACCAATGCCGAAACCAGCCAGAACGAGCAGATGGTGAAGGTGCCCTCCTCGCCGGCCAACCCGTCGTCGGTCTCCTCGACCCGGTAGCGCAGGACCAGGCCGTCCTCGGTGAGCTCCTCGGCGATGGCCAGCACCGTCGCCCGGATACGCGGGTCGTCGGGCGGCAGGAACCGGGTCAGCACGGCCAGCAGCAGCGAGGCGTCCAACGCGTCGGCGCCGTACCGCTGGGTCAGCACCCCGCGCGAATCCACGCCGTGGGTCAGGATGTCGGCCTTGATCTCCTCGGCGATCCGGCGCCACTGTTGGGCGTAGGACTTCTCGCCCTGCAACTCGGCCAGCTTCGAACCGCGGTCCAGCGCCACCCAGCACATGATCTTGCTGGAGGTGAAGTGCTGCGGTTCGCCCCGGACCTCCCAGATGCCGCGGTCGGGTTCGCGCCAATGCTTGATGGCCTCCTCGACCTGTTCCTTGAGCACCGGCCAA
>WBZP01002203.1_pt1 | contig 22704 bp, 18 predicted proteins | sample 5204301 | NCBI WGS metagenome assembly WBZP01 (sample SAMN12412401, study PRJNA552823) | activated sludge metagenome | isolation source: activated sludge from nitrification reactor of wastewater treatment plant... | place: USA: Pennsylvania | collected 2017 | reverse complement strand
GCCGCGACGTTCGCAGGGTTCATGGGCTCGTTTCCTCCGGGTTGGTTTGATGTGGGCGCGTGGCACGGATGAAGGCCTCTTCGAGGGACTGGCCTCCCAATGCAGCCGTCACTGCCGCTGGCGTGCCATCGGCCAGCAGTTTGCCCTGGTGCAGCACCAGCACCCGGTCGGCTTGCCGGGCTTCGTCCACCAGGTGGGTGGCCCACAGCACGGTGGTCTGGCGCGCCGCCACATCGGCCCGGATGGCGGCCATCAGGTCGCGGCGCGAAGGGGGGTCCAGCCCCACGGTGGGTTCGTCCATCAGCAGCAGGCCGGGGCGGTGCAGCAAGGCGCGCACCAGCTCCACCTTGCGGCGGTTGCCGCCGGAGAGTTCGCGCACGGGCCGGTGCAGCTCGGCAGCCAGGCCCAGCGCCGCGCAGCCCTGGGCGATGCGCGCCTGCGCTTGCGCACGCGGCAGGCCATGCAGGTCGGCATGGAAGCTCAGGTTGGCCAGCACCGTCAGGTCCAGATCCAGCGCCATCTGCTGGAACACCACGCCGATGTGGCGCAGCGCCCGCGTGGTCGCGCCGCGCAGGTCATGGCCGTGCACGATGGCGCGCCCGCTGTCGGCCACGAACAAGCCCGTCAGCAGCTGGAACAGCGTGGACTTGCCCGCGCCGTTGGGGCCCAGCAGAGCGACCAGCTGGCCCGCGGGCAAGTGCAGGCTGAGCTGGTCCAGCGCGCGGCGTTGGCCGTAGCGCTTGCTCAGATGTTCAAGGGTCAGCATGGGGCGGGCGACGGGCAGGCATCAAGTGGTGGTTTTCTTCGACACGGTGCACGCCCGCAAGCCGCGCATACCCGCAGCCTCGCCGGCACCCAGCGCTTCAGGTCTCGACATCCGATCCAACGCGAAGCTCAGGGGAAGTTGGCAATCGGCCTGCGACGGGGCAAGATCAAAGGCGTGGTTCTTCAAGGGATCTTCACAACACAGGCGGGCGCAGGCCAGCAAGCCTCCGCGCCGCGGGGCTTTCGGCAGCAAGAGGCGTGCCCTGCAGGCTGCGGCGTCGGATTCGCCATTTGGGCCTGGTCTGGCGCGGCCTGCTCCAAATGGCAACACCCGTCCGTGACAGCGACCTCGGGTGAACCCGGGTGCGTCGGCTTGCGCAAGGCCCGGACGTCGGAGCGTTCAGGGCCCTCGAGACCCTGGATGCCCACCGTTCTGCCGGCCCTGCTGGCATGTGCCGCGTTGATGGCTGGTGATGGCCAGGCCGCGCCGGCCATGGCCCCTCCGTCAGCTTGCTACATGAAGGACGGCGCCGCGGGCTCCGAGTTGAACTTCGTGCCACTTGCGCCGGGCCTGTGGTGGTTGCCTGCCAACCCGGGCGACGCCGATGCAGCCAACCAAGGGCGTGTGTCCAACCTCCTGCTGGCCGAGCAGGGCCAACGCATCTGGCTGCTCGGCAGTGGCCCCACACCGGCATTTGGCCGCGCCCTGGCTTGTCGTGTGCATCTGCAGTGGGGCCGCCCCATCACCGATGTCATCAGCCCCTGGCCGCACCCGGAACTGGTGCTGGGTGTGGCGGGCCTGGGCAACGTGCGGCATTGGGCGCATGCTGACGTCGCGGCCACCATGCGCCAGCGTTGCCCGCGGTGTGTGGCCCGCTTGCGTGAGCAACTGCTGGCCCCGCCAGCGGCCGCTTCGCAGCCGACTGCGCGGGCCATTGCCGCAGCCGCCGACCTGAACGCGCAGGCCGTGCGCGTGCCGCAGCGCCACCTGCATGGCAGCCAGGGGCGACTCGGCCCCTGGCGCTGGTGGCGCTTGAGCCGGGGCCCCGGCGCACCGGTCACGGTGTGGCAGTGGCGTGATACCAGCCTGCGCGTCGCACACGGCCTGCTGTGGGCCGATGGCGCGCCCGACGCGAGGGACGCCGATGTGCAGACTCTGGCACGCTCGACCCATGCCCTGGGCAGCCTGCCCGGCGACCGTTCCGCGCCCGCGCAATGGTTGGGTGAGCAAGGTCCGCCTAGCGTTGGGCTGCAGGCGCAGAACCAGCGCTACTGGGCCGAGTTGCTGCGTGACCTGCAGGCCGCCCAGTCGCGCGGCGAACTGGAAACGGCGGACCCCGCTGCGCCAGCCGGATTGCCCGCCAACGACCCGCGACACGCGCTGAACTGGCAGCGCGCCTGGCGTCAGCTCGAGGCCGGGTCCTTCCAGCGCAGCTTGCGGTAGATGGTGTTGCGGCTGACGCCCAACTGCTTGGCCGCTTCGGAGATGTTGCCGCCGGCCGCAGCAACCGCCGCCTTGATGGCGCGCAGTTCCATGTCCTGCATCGTGGCGCCGGGCAGCGGCACTGCGGCAGCGCTGCCAGGCCTGCCGTCAGCCGCAGTGTCAACGGGCCGCGCCGGCGCAGAAGCAGCCGTCGTCAAGGCCAGGCCCGGGCAGCTGCGGGCGTCCTCAAGAAAGTCGTCGGGCAGGTGGTCGGGCGTGATGACCTGGTCCGGCCCGGCCATCACGGCCGCGGTGCGCAACACGTTGTAGAGCTGGCGCACATTGCCTGGCCAGTTGTAGCGCTCGAACAGCGCCAGCGCCTCGGCCGACAGGCGCAGTTGCTGGCCGGCAACGCCGTCGTCCAGGATGCGGCGCACCAGGGCCCGCAAGTCACTGCGTTCGCGCAGCGGTGGCAGCTTCACGGCCAGGCCGTTCAAGCGGTAGTACAGGTCCTCGCGGAAGGCCTTGGCATCGATCATTTCACGCAGCTTGCGATGCGTGGCGCAGATGATGGCGACGTCCACCGGCACCGAACGCGCACTGCCCAGCGGCGTGACCTGGCGCTCCTGCAATACACGCAGCAGATGGGCCTGCAACGGCAGGGGCATGTCGCCGATCTCGTCCAGGAAGAGCGTGCCGCCGTGGGCTTGCAGGATCTTGCCGACGGCGCCCTTGCGCCGGGCGCCGGTGAAGGCACCCTCTTCGTAGCCGAACAATTCGGCTTCGATCAGGGTGTCGGGGATGGATGCGCAATTGACGGCCACAAAGGGCTGGCGGCTGCGCTGCGAGTCCTGATGAATGGCGCGCGCCAGCAGCTCCTTGCCGGTACCCGTTTCGCCCAGCACCAGGACCGGGATATCGCGGTCCAGCACACGACGCAACTTGGCCACCACGGCCGCCACCTGCGGGTCGCCGGTCTGCAGATGGGCCAGGCCGGCGGTGTGCGATGCGTCGCCGCGCGTGGCCGCAGCGGCCTTGGTGCGCACCGCACCGGGGGTGGCCGACCCCACGGCCTCCTCCGGCGCGGGCGCTGCGGTGGTGTGCTCTGCGGCGCCACCACTTTGCCGCCACACCGGCCAGTTGAAGCGGGCATGCAGGTACAACTGCTGGCCGCGTTCCGTGCGTACCGCCATCGGCGTGGCCAAAGGCGAGCGGAAGCCGTCCACCAGGGCTTCCACCGTGGTGCCAAACAGCGACACCAGGCTCTGCATGCGCAAGGCCGCGCCCGACAGGCCCAACTGTTCCAGTGCCCCGCGGTTGGCGCCCGTGATGCGCCCTTCGGGGGTGATGGCCAGGATGCCTTCCATCAGCGTGCCGATGAACTCGGGCCGGCTGTGGAAGTGCAGCCGCATGGCGTTGCGGAAGTCGTCGCTGAGCCAGTGGTTTTCGATCATGCGCGCCGACATGCGCACCAGGCCCATCGTGTGGCGGTGGTAGCTGCGGTGGTCGCCGGTGACGTCCAGCACGCCCAGGATGTTGCCGCGCGGGTCCAGGATGGGCGCGGCCGAACAGGTCATGAACTGGTTGGCGTGCATGAAGTGCTCGTCCGCATGCACGAGCGTGGGTACCTCTTCGATCAGCGCCGTGCCGATGGCGTTCGTGCCCTTGCTGGCTTCGGCCCAGTTCACGCCGGGCTGCAGCGCCACCTTGGCGGCGCGCGACAGGATGTCGTCGTCGCCGATGGAATGGATGATCGTGCCCGATGCGTCACACAGCACCACCATGCTCTGCGTGCCGACGATCTGGTCAAACAGCATGCCCATCACCGGCGCGGCGTGGCAGTGCAGCCGCTGGTTGCGCTCGCGTGCCGTGGCCAGGTCCGCGCGGCCCAGTGGCGCGAAGTCGGGCCGCTCGATGCGCGACAGGCCCAGCGCGGCGCATCGTTCGTGCGACTGATCGATCACGTCCGCATGCTCGGGTGGCAAGCCCAGGGACGCGCCCATGGGCCGTGCGCGCTGCACATCGCGCAGGTTGCGGCCGACCACGGTGCTGACCGGAGGTGCCATGGTGCCTTTGTCTCCAAGCGCAGGATGAACCGCCCTCTGTGGGGCTTGGGGCTTGTGCTCCGGGCCCGCACACTGCGGGCCTGAAGTGGGCGCGCCTGCCTGCTTGCGCGCCCTTGCATCGGTGTTTCAGGGCGGTATGTTAGGGCACGAACCTCGAACCCTGGCGCTCGCGCAGGCATCGACCCGGCGCAACCCCGAAGGTGGCCGAACAAGTCGCAGCCAGAATGGGCCGGTGCAGGGCAAGGTTCTGCACCGCATTAAAGGTGGCACGGCGATTGCAGATGGCCCGCTCCGTGCCTTACCCCTCCCTTCTTCTTCTGGAGAGCTTTCATGCGCCGTACGTTCAAGAGATCGATCGCCGTGCCCTGCGCGGCGCTGTTGCTGGCTGGCGCAACCGGTGCGGCCTGGTCGCACGGTGATGTCACGCCACAACTGGTGGATACCAAGGGTTTGCCCGCGCTGGGTTCGGACTGGAAGGGCGAGAACCCGTACCGGGGCCACGCCGAGGCGATCAAGGTGGGGGCCTCTGCCTACGGCCAGAACTGCGCCCGCTGTCATGGCCTGGAAGCCATTTCCGGCGGTGTCGCGCCCGATCTGCGCAAGCTGGACAATGAATGCGCCAGCCTCAAGGTGGCGGCCAAGAAGAACGCCTGCGTGGTCGAGATGGACAACTACTACAGCAATAGCGTGCGACGCGGCAAGGTGCGTAATGGCGCGGTCTACATGCCACCCTTTGAAGGCATCCTGAACCAGGAAGCAACCTGGGCCATCAAGGCCTACCTGGAAACCCGACGCGAAAAGGCGCTCTGAACCTGATACTGCGTTCCCGCCTGAACGCAATACCCACGAGGAAGACCATGACCCTGCCGCGCACCCGTCGCTCCTGTCTGCTTTGCGCCGCGGCCTGGGTGATTGGCGGCGGCGCGCAGGCGCAGGCCGAGTCCTCCGCGTTGGCCAGGATCAAGGCGCGCGGCCGTCTGGTGGTGGGCATCTACAACGAGATGCCGCCCTTCCATGCGGGCGGCCAAGGCATCGACGTGGAACTGGCGCGGCTGCTGGCCAGGAGCCTGGGGCTGGAGCTGAGCCTGCTGCCCTTCAATGCCGACGAGAACATGAACGACGACCTGCGCAACCTGGTTTGGCGCGGTCATTACCTGGGCTTCGGCCCTGCCGACGTGCTGCTGCACGTGCCGGTAGACAGGCCCTTGATGCAGGGCAATCCACGTGTCGAGATCTTTGCACCGTACTTTCGTGAGCGCATCCAGATCGCACGCAACCTGCAGCAGGTGCCGGAGATGGAAAGCCTGGCCGCATTTGCCGGCAAGAAGATTGCCGTGCCGGGGCAAAGCTTGGCCGGCTGGTTGCTGATTGGCGCCGACGGTGGTGCCTACCGCGAACAGCTGATCACCACCTGGAAGGACGGCACAGAGGCCGCACGGGCGCTGGCCCGGGGCGAAGTGGCTGCTGCCGCCGGCATGGCCAGCGAACTGGAAAGCGTGCTGGGCACGGACGCACGTTTTGCCATCGAGCCCCTGCCCTTGCCACGCATGCGTGACGGCTGGGCGGTGGGCATGGCGGTGAAGAAAGAGGCCAAGGATCTGGCCGAAGCCCTGCAGGCGGCGACCCTTGCGCTGGTGGCATCGGGCGAGATGATCAAACTCTTCGCGGATGGCGGGGTGGCTTGGCGCAAGCCCTGAGGCCGCGCCGAACGGCCACCTGCGTGGCCGTGAGAGGCTGCCGAAGGCCCGGGCGCATGCAGGCGACCGGGCTGAGCCCTGAAGTTCGGGCCCAGGGGTCGAGCGGGGCACCCGGCCTTCACGGGTGCTGACGCGGCGTGCATCGACCGCGTCTTACCTGCTGTTGCTTTCTGGCGCAGCCCCCGGGTTTCCCTTGCCTAGACCTTGCGCGCACAACGCATTCACATTGCGAGTCCTGACCAGCAGGTACCCGTGATGAGGTCTTCGTTGTATGCAATGCCCAGCCAGCCCCAGATGGGCCGGGCGCGAATCCGGCGCACGGCGTTGGCGCTGGCCGTCACGCTGGCAAGCGCGGCCAGCGCTGTCGCGCAAACCGTCGTTGTCACCGGCTCCACGCAACAGCGGCGCGTGGAAGAGGCGCCTTTTGCGATCACCGCGGTGGACGCGTCAGCCCTGCGTGTTGCCGGCCCGATGGTCAATCTCAGCGAAGCCCTGGTGCAGGTTCCTGGGCTGGTGGTCAACAACCGCGCCAACTACGCACAGGACTTGCAGATCAGCTCGCGCGGCTTTGGCGCCAGGGCCGGTTTTGGCGTGCGCGGCGTGCGGCTTTTGACTGACGGCATACCGGCCAGCGGGCCCGACGGCCAGGGTCAGGTCTCGCATTTCGACATCGCGGGGGCGCAGCGCGTGGAAGTGCTGCGCGGGCCATTTTCAGTGCTGTACGGCAACAGTTCAGGCGGCGTGATCGCGCTCTTTTCAGCACCGGCTGCCGCGCGCGAATTGCAGGCCGGCCTGGACTTCGGCAGCTTCGGGCTGCGGCAAGGCCGCCTGGCTGTGGCCGCGCCACTGCCCGCTGGATGGGACCTGCGTGCCAGTGCCTCACACCTGCAGACCGACGGCTTTCGCCCACAAAGCGCCGCCAGGAAGACCCAGGCCAATGCCCGGCTGGGCTGGCGCGGGGACAGCGACACCGTCACCGTGCTGCTGAGCCACCTGGACCAGCCCGCCGACGACCCGCTGGGTCTGACGCGGGCGCAGTTTGAAATGGGCCCCGAACAGACGGCGTCGGAGGCGGTGACATTCAAGACGCGCAAGACCACCGAACAGACCCAGGGCGGCCTGAGCTGGCGCCACACCTTCATGGACAGCGCGCTGCGTGACAGCCAGCTGGCGCTGTACAGCGGGCAGCGCAGCGTGGCGCAATGGCTGGCCATACCCGTTGCCACACAGGCCAATGCGCGACACGGCGGTGGCCTGATCCACTTCGACCGCCGGTTCACAGGGCTGGACGGCCGCCTGCGCTGGGCTTGGCCCGAGCTGGGCCTTGACCTGGTCACGGGCCTGGCGCTGGACCGCCAGACCGATGCGCGCCAGGGCTTCGAGAACTTCACCGGCACCGCACCCAACCAGGAGCTGGGCGTTGTCGGGCGCTTGCGCCGTGACGAAGTCAACCGCGCGAATACCCAGGACGCCTATGTGCAGGCCGAACTCGCACTGGGCCGCACGGTGACTGCCAGCGGCGGCTTGCGCAGCGGCCGTGTGCGCATGTCCACCACCGACGCCTACCTCAGCAACGGCAATGACAGCGGCAAGCTGGCGTTCAACTACAGCAACCCGGTGGTCGGTCTACGCTGGCAGACCGCGCCCGGCCTGAACCTGCACGCCAGCCTGGCGCGTGGCTTCGAGTCGCCCACGCTCGGTGAGCTGGCCTATCAGGTGGACGGCAGCGGCGGCTTCAACACCCGTTTGCTGCCGCAGACCAGCCGCCAGTTCGAACTGGGCGCCAAGTGGCGCTCCGCAGGCCTGGCCCTGGACGCGACGCTGTTTGAGGTGCAGACGCGCGACGAGATCGGCGTGGCCACCAACAGCGGTGGGCGCTCGGCCTTTCAGAACGTGGGCCGCACCCTGCGCCGCGGTGCGGAATTCGGCCTGGGCTGGCGGCCGGCGGGCGCCTTCCGCGCCCAGGTGTCGCTCAGCACGCTGCGCACCCGCTACGAAGACAGCTTCCTGGTTTGCGCCGGCGTGCCCTGCGCCGCACCCACGGTGCTGGTACCGGCGGGTGGGCGCATCGCCGGTGCGCCGGCGGGTGGCGCCTGGGCCGAAGTGGCCTGGGCGGGTGGTGCCTTGGGCAACTGGGCGCTGGAAGCACGGGGCCTGGGCCGCGTCGCCGTCAACGACCGCAACACTGACTTCGCCGGCGGCTATGCCGTGGCTGCCTTGCGTTGGAGCAAGCACTACACGCTGACCGGGGGTTTGCGCCTGGAGTGCCTGTTGCGGGTGGACAATCTCGCCGACCGTGCGCACGCAGGCAGCCTCATCGTGGGCGACGCCAACGGACGCTACTTCGAACCCGGCACGCCGCGCAGCGTCCTGCTGGCCCTGCGCCTTCTGGGCATGTTCTGAATGAATGGCGACGCATCGACATGATCACCTTGTTGTGCAGCGATTCGAGCACCGCCAGGGCGCGTGGGGCAACATGGGCATGCAGCTGCCTTTCGCTGTTGTTGTTTTTGTTGCTGCTGATGCTGATCGCCGCGCCGGCCGCCTGGTCGAACAACGACCCGCTGGCCGACGACCCCTACCGGTCCTACCCATGGCTGGACATGCGCAAGGCTTACCTCGACAACGCGCAAGTCAGCTTCGACAGCCGCGTGCAGGTGCAGGGCCCCGCCTTTGCCGAAGACCCGATGAACGTGCCCGTCAGCGTGCGCGTGGACCCGGCGCTCGGGGCGGTGGACCGCATCGTGGTGCTGGTCGACCGCAACCCCATTCGCAAGGTGCTGGACTACTTTCCCACCGACGCCTTGCCTTCGCTGGCATTCCGCATCAAGCTGGAGCAGGCCTCGCCCGTGCGCGCGGCCGTGAAGCTCAAAAGCGGCCAATGGCGGGTGGGTGGCACCTGGGTCGATTCCTCCGGCGGGGGGTGCACGGTGTCGGGCGCCACGCGCAAGGACGGCACCTGGTCGCAGACGCTGGGCGACGTCACCGGCAGACTCTTCAGCCGCGCGCCCGACGCGCCGGCGCGCCTGCGCCTGCAGGTCATGCACCCGATGGATACCGGGCTGGTCAGCGGTGTGCCGGCCTTCTATGTCAACCGCCTGTCGGTGCAGGACGGCAAGGGTCGTGAACTGGCGCGCCTGCAGGCCTATGAGCCGGTGAGCGAGAACCCGGTGTTCTCGTTTGACTTCAACGGCCCACCGGTGGGCGGTGTCAACATCGTAGGCACCGACAACAACGGCAACCGCATCAAGAGCAAGCTGCAATGAACTGCGGCTCTTCCGTCCCGATGCGCGCGCGGTGTGCGGGCCTTGGTCTTGTCGCCGTGCTGGCGGCGGCGCCGGTCCTGGCCCAGGCGCCGATGCAGGCACCTGCCAAGCCTGCTGCACCCGGGGCCGACCTGCGCAGGCTGGACTACCGGCTGCAGGCGCGTGAACTGGCGCCCGGTGTGTTTGTGGTCGAAGGCGACAACGACGACTTCACGCCGGCCAACGGCTGCAACATCATCAACACCGGCTTCATCGTCACCACGGCCGGTGTGCTGGTCATCAACACCGGCCCCAGCCGGCGCTACGGTGAACAGCTCCGCGCGCTGATCACCCGCAGCACCCGGCAGCCCGTGACCCAGGTGCTGCACCTGAACCTGCACCCCGACTACTTCCTGGGCAACCAGGCCTTTGCCGACCTGCCGCGCTGGGCCACGGCCAGCACCCGCGCGGGCATGGCGCGTGAAGCGGCGGCATACGAAACCAACCTCTACCGGCTGTGCGGCGACTGGATGAAGGGCACCGAAAGCCTGTTGCCCGACCGTGACATCGACGCCGCCGTCAAGGCCGGCCGCTGGACCCTGGGCGAGCGCGAACTGGAGCTGCGCGAATTTAAAGGCCACACCGACTCGGACCTGGTGCTGATGGACCGCAGCAGCGGGGTGGTGTTTGCGGGCGGCCTGGTGTTTGCGCAGCGGGTGCCCACCACGCCCCACGCGCAAGTGCACGCCTGGCTGCGCAGCCTGGACGAGGCCCGAACGCTGCCCTGGCGCACCGTGGTGCCCAGCCACGGGCCGGTGCATGCCGACGGCAGCGGCATAGAGGGCACACGTGCCTTTCTGCGCTGGCTGGACCGGGAGTTCCAGTCCCACGCTGCGCAGGGCCTGGACATGAACGAGGTGCTGCGCGCACCCGTGCCGGCTGAATACCGCAACTGGGCAGCGTTCGATACCGAGTACGTGCGCAATGTCGCGCACTTGTACCCCCGCTATGAGAAGGCAGTGTTGCAGGGTCGCGCTGTGCCCCGCTGAAGGCCGCAACGGCCTGCCGGTGTGAAGCAGGTGTACTAGCTTGTGACAGCCAACTCGGGTTAGCCCCGGGGTTCACCGGGGAACCAAAAGGCGTAACTTCCGCCCCGTCCGAGGCGGGAAGTTATCCCGGCCAGCCGAATCCTGGACTCGGCCCGATGCCCGGCAACTGTTACGCCCAATCCAGCCACGAGGAGACCCTTCCATGCGCGCCAACCTGCTCAGCCTTCTGGTCGCTGCCGCCCTGGCATCGACGGCAGCCAATGCCAACGTCAACGACCAGATGATCGCCAACGACGCCAAGTCCACCGACGACATCCTGTCCTGGGGCATCGGCACCGAGGGCCAACGCTATTCCCCGCTCAAGCAGATCAATGCCAAGACCATCGGCAGGCTGGTGCCGGTCTGGAGCTTTTCGTTCGGCGGTGAAAAGCAGCGTGGCCAGGAAAGCCAGCCGCTGATCCATCAAGGCAAGATGTACGTCACGGCTTCGTACTCGCGCATCTTTGCGCTGGACGCCAAAACCGGTGCCAAGCTCTGGAAGTACGAACACCGCCTGCCCGACGGCATCATGCCGTGCTGCGACGTCATCAACCGGGGCGCGGCCATCTATGACAACCTGGTGATCTTCGCCACGCTGGACGCCCAGCTGGTGGCGCTGGACAAGGACACGGGCGATGTGGTCTGGAAAGAGAAGATCGACGACTACGCCGCCGGCTACAGCGCCAGCGCGGCACCGCTGATTGCGGGTGGCCTGCTGCTCACCGGCGTGTCGGGCGGCGAGTTCGGCGTCATCGGCCGTGTTGAAGCGCGCGACCCCAAGACCGGCCAGATGGTGTGGATGCGCCCGGTGGTCGAAGGCCACATGGGCAAAAAATTCGACAAGGCCGGCAACGCCAGCGACAACGGGGTCTCGGGCACGGCCGGAAAGACCTGGCCGGGTGACCTGTGGAAGACGGGTGGTGCGGCAACCTGGCTCGGTGGCACCTATAACCAGAAGACCGGGCTGGCCTACTTCGGTACCGGCAACCCGTCACCGTGGAACAGCCACCTGCGCAAGGGCGACAACCTGTACAGCACCTCGACCGTGGCCATCGACATCAAGACCGGCCAAATCGTCTGGCACTACCAGAACACGCCCAACGACGGCTGGGACTTCGACGGTGTGAACGAGTTCATCACCTACGAAGACGGGGGCCAGATCCTGGGCGGCAAGGCTGACCGCAATGGCTTCTTCTACGTCAACGACGCCAAGACCGGCAAGCTGGTGAATGCGTTTCCCTTCGTGAAGAAGATCACCTGGGCCACGGGCATCGACCTGAAGACCGGCCGCCCGAACTTCGTGCCTGAAAACCGCCCCGGCGACCCGACTGCGGGCGCTGATGGTAAGAAGGGCAGCGTGGTGTTCAGCGCGCCTTCCTTCCTGGGCGGCAAGAACCAGATGCCGATGGCCTACAGCCCCGAGACTAAGTTGTTCTACGTGCCGGCCAACGAGTGGGGCATGGAAATCTGGAACGAGCCCATCACCTACAAGAAGGGCGCCGCCTACCTGGGCGCGGGCTTCACCATCAAGACCCTGTCGGATGGCCCCATCGGCGCGCTGCGCGCCATCAATCCCAAGACCGGCAAGATCGTCTGGGAGGTGCCCAACGACGCGCCGCTGTGGGGTGGCGTGCTGACGACTGGCGGCAACCTCGTGTTCTGGGGCACGCCGGAAGGTTTCCTGCAGGCGGCGGATGCCACGACCGGCAAGGTGGTCTGGAAGTTCCAGACCGGTTCCGGCGTGGTGGCGCCCCCCATCACCTGGTCTGACAAGGGCGAGCAGTACGTGGCCGTGGCTTCCGGCTGGGGCGGTGCTGTTCCGCTGTGGGGCGGCGACGTGGCCAAGAAGGTGAATTTCCTGGAGCAAGGTGGTTCGGTGTGGGTGTTCAAGCTCTTGAAGTGAGCCCCGGCCTGGCCTGAGGTGCGCAGCGTGTGGGCGCCGGGGAGAGCCCGGCTGGCGCTGCGCCCTTTGCGCAGCCGCCGCCGGGTTCAACTGTGCGTTACCCAATCCCGCCGCGCCGCCTGGTCCAGGTGCGGCACTTGGTTGAACACCACCAGCGCATAGCGCTTGGGCGTAAAGGCCAGTTCGGTGAGCGCGCTGTTGCGGATGCGCATGTTCAGCTCGATGGTGGTCGCTGCCGGCGTGCCCAGCACCTGCCCCACGATGGTGGCGATGGGACCACCGCTGCTGACGATCAGCACATCGCCGCTGTGCCGGCTGCGCACATGGTCCAGCGCGCCGGTGATGCCGGCGACCCAATCCGCGTAGCGTGGCATGCCCATGGGCGCGGATTCGCCGGCCATCCACTGCTGCAGGCCGATGCGCAGCAGGCGAAAGTGTTCGCGGTAGCCCTCGGGCGTGTGCGCGTCCGGCTTGGGGCCGTGGTGGATGGCGCGCAGCAGTGCGTCACCGTCGTATTCGTTCAGGCCCGGCCATTCCTGCGCCGCGGGCAGCTGACCGTGGCCTGCGGCTAGTGCGGCCAGTGACTGCACATGCCGGCGCAGGCTGCCGCGCAGCACGGCTTCGAAGCGCAGGCCGCGCTCGGCCAGGTAGCCGCCCAACGCGTGACACTGGCGCGTGCCCAGCGGGCTGAGCTGGTCGTAGTCGGCAGCGCCGAAGCTGGCCTGGCCATGGCGCACAAGGTACAAGGTTCCCATCGCGCCGATTGTGGCCAGTGCCCCGGTGGGCCGCTTGTCGCGTCCGCGACCCGGGCCGGTTGGGGCTGGCGCTGCGTTACGCTCAGACCATGAACACCGCGCCCCACACCGCCACTGAGCCGCAGGCCGAGCCCGTGCGCGTCTCGCTGGCCGAGCTGGTGCTGCTGGCCTCGGTCTTCGTGGTGGCGGCCTGCGGCCTGGTCTACGAGCTGACCGCAGGTGCGCTGGCCAGCTACCTGCTGGGTGACTCGGTGCTGCAGTTTTCCACGGTCATCGGCAGCTACCTGTTTGCGATGGGCATCGGCTCGTGGCTGAGCCGCTTCGTGCAGCGACAACTGGTGACGCAGTTCCTGCGCATCGAGCTGCTGGTGGGGTTGGTGGGCGGGCTGATGCCGGCGGCGCTGTTCGTCGCGCACAGCAGCCTGCCGGTGGGCTCGGGTGGCGCCTTTCGGATATTGCTCTACGCGCTGGTGGGCTTGATCGGCGTGCTGGTGGGGCTGGAGATCCCGCTCGTGATGCGCATCCTCAAGGCGCAGTTTGCGCAGCGCTGGGCGCTGAGTGAACTGGTCTCGCAGGTGTTGACCTTCGACTACCTGGGCGCGCTGGTGGTGGCGCTGGCCTTTCCGCTGCTCTTCGTGCCGCACCTGGGGCTGGTGCGCACGGGCGTGTTTTTCGGGCTGCTCAATGCCGGCGTGGCGGTGTGGGCGCTATGGCTCTTCAAGGGCCAGTTGCGGCGCTTTGGCGCGCACGCTGCGGCTTGCGCGCTGGTGTTGGGCGTGCTGGCCGCGGCGATGGCCGGTGCCGACCGGCTCACCACCTGGGCCGAAGACCACTTCTACGGTGACGACATCATCCTGCGTGAAACCAGCGACTACCAGCGTGTGGTGGTGACCAGCGGGCGCGCCGGGGTGCGCCTGTTCCTCAACGGCAACCTGCAGTTCCACAGCCGCGACGAGTACCGCTACCACGAGACCCTGGTGCACCCCGCGCTGGCCGCGCATGGCGCACCGCGGCGCGTGCTGGTGCTGGGCGGCGGCGACGGCATGGCGGTGCGCGAGCTGCTGCGCCACCCGGGCGTCGAACAGGTCACGCTGGTCGAGCTCGACCCGCACATGACAGGCCTGTTCGGCCGGCACCCGCTGCTCACGCGCCTGAACGGGGGTGCGCTGGCCGACCGCCGTGTGCACATCGTCAACACCGACGCCTTCACCTGGCTGGAGGCCAACCGCCAGACCTTCGACCTCATCGTGGTGGACTTTCCGGACCCCACCAACTTCGCGCTCGGCAAGCTGTACACCACCAGCTTCTACCAGCGTGCCGACCAGTCCCTGGCCGCCGGCGGCTACATGGTGGTGCAGACCACCTCGCCGCTGATCGCGCGCAAGAGCTTCTGGACCGTGGTCACGACGATCGAAGCCGTGGGCCTGGCCACCACGCCCCTGCACGTGCACGTACCGAGCTTCGGCGAATGGGGCTTCGTGATCGCCGGCCATCGCCCGTGGCGCATGCCGACAGCGCTGCCGGCCGGCCTGCGCTTCCTGACGCTGGAGGGGCTGCCCGCGCTGCTGCAGTTTCCACCGGACATGGCCCGTGTGGCGGCCGAGCCCAACCGCTTGAGCAACCAGGTGCTGGTCGGCACCTTCGAGGAAGAGTGGGGCAAGGTCCAGAACTGAAAGGCCTGAGCCGGCGCACGCTGCTGGCCACGGCCGCAGCTGCGCTGGGCCTGGCGGGCTGCGCGCGGCGTGAAGCGCCACCACTGCCCGCGGCCTGGGTCGGCGCACGGCACGAACGAGGTCATCGCCTGCGCGATCTGGCCAGCATACCCACCTGGCCGGCCGACGCCGCGCCGCGCCGCGCGGCCGTGCTGATCGCTGGTGCGGGCATTGCCGGCCTGGCCGCGGCGCGGGCCTTTGCACGCGCCGGCGTGGACGACGTGCAGCTGCTGGAACTGGAAGACCAGCCCGGTGGCAACAGCCGCGGCCACAACCTGGGAGGTCTTGCCTGCCCGCTGGGTGCGCACTACCTGCCGCTGCCGGCCCCTGAATCGCACGAAGTGGCCGAGTGGCTGCATGAGTTGGGCCTGCTGCGCCACGAACTGGGGCGCACCGTGGCCGACGAACGCCACCTCTGCCACAGCCCGCAGGAGCGCCTCTTCATCGCCGGTGCCTGGGCCGAAGGCTTGCTGCCCCCGGCTGAACCGGGCAGCACCACGGCCGTCCAGTATCGGCGCTTTGCCCAGGCCGTGGCTCAGGCTCAGCGTATTGGCGAAAGGTCCGGCCGGAGTGCCTTTGCACTGCCCGCGCATCGCAGTGTGTGGACGCCCGAGCTGGCTGCGCTGGATGCCGAACCCTTCAGTGCCTGGCTGGCGCGGCAGGGCCTGGACGATGCCCACCTGCGCTGGTACCTGGACTATTGCTGCCGCGACGACTATGGCGCCGGCCTGGAGAGCGTTTCGGCCTGGGCCGGCATCCACTACTTCGCCAGCCGGCACGGCTTTCAGCCGCCGGGCGCGGCCGAAGCCGAACGTGACGCCGTCTTCACCTGGCCCGAAGGCAATGCCTGGCTGGCGCAGCGCCTGGCCGCGCCGCTGCGGGGCCGTCTGCACACCGGGCGCACGGTGCTGCGCGTGGAAGAGCAGCGCCACCAGGTGCAGGTGTTGACCTGGGACGAAGCCGCCCGACGCATGGAACCGTGGACCGCTGGCACGGTGGTGCTGGCGATGCCGCTGTTCACTGCGGCGCGTGTGCTGCAGAACCCGCCCGACGCACTGCGCCAGGCCGTGCCGCTGCTGCAGTACGCGCCCTGGCTGGTGGCCAACCTGCAGCTCGACGCCCCGCTGGTGGACCGCCCTGGCGCCCCGCCGGCCTGGGACAGCGTGGTCTACGGCCAGCGCGGGCTGGGTTACGTGGACGCATCGCACCAGAGCCTGCGCCCCCATGCCGGGCCCACGGTGCTGACGGCCTACCACGCGCTGCCGGTTGCCGAACGCCCACTGCTGCTCGCCGATGACCCCGCGCCCTGGCGTGACCGCGTGCTGCAGGACCTGCAGGCCGCCCACCCCGACATCCACCAGCGCATGCAGCAGGTGGACCTGATGCGCTGGGGTCACGCGATGGCCATCCCGCGGCCCGGTGTGCAGCGCCATCCGGCGCTGGTGGCGCTGCGTGCGATGCGCGGGCGCGTGCGCTTTGCGCATGCCGATCTGGCCGGCTGTTCGCTGTTTGAAGAAGCCTTCACGGCGGGCTGCGAGGTCAGCGGCCGACGGCCCACCGCGTGACCCGGCCAGCCACGGGCGTCTGCGCTACGCTCACGGCACTTCCACACACCCAACGCGACCATGCAATACCGCCGCCTCGGCCGTGCCGGCCTTCGTGTCTCCATCCTGTCGCTGGGCTCCTGGGTGACCTACCACAACCAGGTCGACACCGGCCAGGCGCGCGAAATGATGGCCGCGGCCTATGACGCAGGGGTCAACTTCTTCGACAACGCCGAGGTCTACGCCAGCGGCCGCAGCGAGACCATCATGGGTGAGGCGTTGCGGCAACTGGCCTGGCCACGGCTGAACTACGTCGTTTCGACCAAGTTCTTCTGGGGCCTGGACCGCGCGGGGGAGGCCGTCAACCGCAAGGACACGCTCAACCGCAAGTACCTGATGCAGGCGCTGGACGGTTCGCTGCAGCGCATGGGCCTGGAGCACATCGACCTGATCTACTGCCACCGCCCCGATCCGCACACCCCGGTGGAAGAGACCGTGCGCGCGATGAGCGACCTCATCACCCAGGGCAAGGCGCTGTACTGGGGCACCAGCGAATGGAGCGCCGCCGACATCCGTGCGGCCTGGGACGTGGCCGACCGTCACCACCTGCACAAGCCGGTGATGGAGCAGCCGCAATACCACCTCTTCCACCGCCAGCGTGTGGAGCAGGAATATGCGCGCCTGTACGACGACATCGGCCTGGGTCTGACCACCTGGAGCCCGCTGGCCAGCGGGCTGCTGACCGGCAAGTACCGCAACGGCCTGCCGGATGACAGCCGCGGTGCGCTGGAGAACATGGCCTTCCTTCGCGAAGGCTTGCTCAGCCCCGAGAAGAACGCTGCCGTGGCCGCACTGGAGCCGATCGCCGCCGAACTGGGCGGCACGGTGGCGCAAGTGGCGATTGCCTGGGCAGCGCACAACCCGCACGTCAGCACCGTCATCACAGGTGCGTCCAGGCTGAGCCAGCTGCAGTCCAACCTGGGGGCGCTGAATCTGCTGGACCAGCTGACGCCCGAGGTGCTGGCACGCATCGACTGCGCGACACAGGCGCTGGCCGACTAGAGAATGCGCCGCGGATGGGCGATGCTCTCGTGGGCGGCGTGCAGACGCTTGACCAGCACGCCGATGAAGGCCTTGTCGAACAGGTGACGGGTGGATAGCGACAGCCGCTGCATGCTCTCGGGCGTGAAGGCCAGCGTGGTCGCCGGCTGCGAGACCAGGATGTCCACGCTGTGCACCCGCAAGTCGGGGCTTGGCGCGAGATAGGCCATTTCGCCCACCGAGCTGCCGGCACCCAGCGAGGCCACCGCCTTGCCATCGCGGTACACCTCGACCTGCCCCTGCGTGACGATGTGAAAGCTGTTGCCTTCTTCGCCCTTGCGGTACAAGGCCTGGCCATAGGTATGACGTTGCCACTGCGCGCGGTGCACCACCTCCCACAATTCCACATCACCAAAGCCTGAGAAGAAGTCCAGCGAACGCAGCAGCGTGAACCGTTCGGAGTCCATCACCTCCTGCAGCGAGCCCCGTGCGGCCTGGCGCTGCGCGACGAGTTGGGTCAGCGCCTGGGCAAATTCGTCCCAGTTGGCCGGGCGCAGTTCGCGCTCCTTGGCCAGGCAACGTTCGATCAGCGACTGCAGGGCTTCAGGCACGCCTTCGCGCAGCGCGGCGAGCGGCGGCGGGCTGGCGTGGTAGATCTGGTGCATCAGGGCCGGCTGCTGCTGCGCGTCGAATGGTGGCCGGCCGGTGATCAGGTGGTACAGCACGGCGGCCAGCGAGTACATGTCGGCGCGGCAGTCCAGCGTGTCGCCGTCGAGCTGCTCCGGCGACATGTAGGCCAGGCTGCCCACGCGGAAGATCTGCGTGTGGTCGGCGGCCTGGTTGAAGACGCTGCCAAAGTCGGTGACCTTGACGTTGCGGATCTGGTCGCCGTCCAGCGTGACCAGCAGGTTGGCCGGCTTCACGTCGCGGTGGATCAGGCCCTGCTTGAAGCAGTAGCCCAGCGCCATCGCACACTTGAACCCGACTTCGATGATCTGCGACAGCGGCAGCAGGCTGTCGGCGCGGCAGTAGCGCCGCAGCGTCACGCCTTCGACGTACTCCATCACCAGGTAGGGGGCCTCGGACTCGGCCACGGCGTCCAGGATCTCCACGACGTTGGGGTGGTGCAGCTGGCCGACGAGTGCCGCCTCGGCGGCGAAGAAGCGCTGCTGGTAGTGCAATTCCCGCGGGTCGGTGAGCACCCCGATGCGCACGCGTTTGATCGCCACCTCGCGGTCGCGGAAGGGGTCATGCGCGAGGAAAACCTCGCTCGTCGAGCCCTCGCCCAGCTTGCTCTTGACGCGGTACTTGCCGATCTGGGCAGGCAGCGTCATTCCCGGCAGGCTGGGGGCAAGGGCGGCAAGACGGGTGAGTGGCATGGCGGGAGGGCGCGGCAGCACTGAGCACCACGCCCGTGCATGGTGAGGGCCCGCGCCGGCGCCGATCCCGCGATCAGGCGGGCAAAGCCGGGGCATATCGAGCCCTGCTCGTGGCCCAGACGCCGGCCGGGTCCGCCAGGGGCAAAAAGTAGAATCGAGCGATGATCGAAACCAAGCGGGCCCTGCTCGGGGCGTTGCAGACGGCACTGGCCGAGGTGGCCGCTGCATCCGGGGTCGACGCACCGGCGGCTGCGTTCGAGTCCCCCAAGCAGGCCGCACATGGTGACCTGGCCATCACGGCAGCCATGCAGATGGCGCGTAGCCTCAAGAAGAACCCGCGCGAGCTGGCCCAGGCCCTGTTGGCCCGGCTGCAAGAGCAGCCGGCGGTGCAACGCTGGGTGCAGGCGCTGGAGATCGCCGGCCCCGGCTTCATCAACCTGCGCCTCGGTGCGGCCGCCAAGCAGGCCGTTGTGGCCGAGGTATTGGCTGCGGGCGAGCGTTTCGGCTGCCAGGCTTCAAGTGGCCAGAAGGTGATGGTGGAGTTCGTCTCGGCCAATCCCACCGGCCCGCTGCACGTGGGCCACGGTCGCAACGCGGCCCTGGGCGACTGCATCTGCAACCTGCTGCAAAGCCAAGGCGCCGAGGTGCTGCGCGAGTTCTACTACAACGACGCCGGCGTGCAGATCAGCAACCTGGGCCTTTCGGTGCAAAAGCGCCTGCAAGGCTTCAAGCCGGGCGACGAACAGTGGCCCGATCAGGCCTACAACGGCGAGTACATCACCGACATCGCAGCCGACTTCGCCGCGAAGAAGACTGTTCACGCCGACGACCGCGGCTTCACCGCCAGCGGCGACGCCGGCGACCTGACCGGCATCACGCAGTTCGCGGTGGCCTACCTGCGCCGCGAGCAGGATCTGGACCTGCAGGCCTTCGGTGTGCATTTCGACCACTACTTCCTCGAAAGCAGCCTGTACGCCAGTGGCCGCGTAGAAGACACCGTCAGGCGACTGGTTGCCGCCGGCAAGACCTTCGAGGAAGGTGGCGCGCTGTGGCTGCGCACCACCGAGTACGGCGACGACAAGGACCGCGTCATGCGCAAGCAGGACGGCAGCTACACCTACTTCGTGCCCGACGTGGCTTACCACGTCAACAAGTTCGAGCGCGGTTACACCAAGGTGATCAACGTGCAGGGCACCGACCACCACGGCACCGTGGCGCGCGTGCGCGCCGGGCTGCGGGCCCTGTCCGACGCCTTCAACCTGGGCATCCCGCCCGGCTACCCCGACTACGTGCTGTACAAGATGATCGCGGTGATGAAGGGTGGGCAAGAAGTGAAGATGAGCAAGCGCGCGGGCACCTCGGTGTCGGTGCGCGAACTCATCGACTGGACCAGCCGCGACGCCGTGCGCTTCTTCCTGAGCAGCCGCAAGTCGGACAGCGAATTCACCTTCGACGTCGACCTGGCGCTCAAGGCCAACGACGAGAACCCGGTCTTTTACGTGCAGTATGCACATGCCCGCATCTGCTCGGTGCTGGCGCAGTACGGCGGCGGGCGTGGCTTCGAGCGCGCCGAACTGGCGCTGCTGGTGGCCCCAAGCGAAGCGGCGCTGATGCTCAAGCTGGCCGAGTACCCCGAGATGCTGGCCCGCGCCGCTGCCGAATTCGCGCCGCACGATGTCGCCTTCTACCTGCGTGAACTGGCGGCGGCCTTCCACAGCTATTACGCCGCCGAGCGCTTCCTGGTCGACAACGCCGCGCTGGCCCGCGCCCGCATGGCCCTGCTGGCTGCCAGCGCCCAGGTCCTGCGCAATGGGCTGGCCCTGCTGGGCGTTTCCGCGCCCGAGGCGATGGGCCGAGATGCGGCCACCACCCAGGAGGTCACGGCATGAATCTGCAGCGCGGCGGTTTCGCCCTGGGGCTGGTGGCAGGCCTGCTGATCGGCCTGGCGCTGGCCCTGGGGGTGGCCTTGTACATCACCAAGGCGCCGGTCCCTTTCATCAACAAGGTCCCCCAGCGTACGGCCGAGCAGGACAGCGCCGAGACCGAACGCAACCGCAACTGGGACCCCAACGCGCCCTTGGGCGGCAAACCCGCGGTGAGGCCCGGGACAGGCGCCTCGGCAGCTGCCCCCGCCGCATCGGCTGCGGTGGTCGCGGCCTCGGCAGCGGCGCCTGCCCGGGATCCGGCGTCCATCCTGGCCGGCGGCAGCAGCCAAGCGGCTTCGGCACCGCTGGTGGTGCCACCAACCCCGGCCACGCTGGCCGTGGACGCCTTTGTCTACTTCGTGCAGGCAGGCGCCTTCACGCGCAACGACGACGCCGAGCAGCAGCGCGCCCGGTTGGCCCTGCTGGGCCTGACGGCCAAGATCACCGAACGCGAACAAGCCGGCCGCACGATGTATCGAGTGCGGGTGGGGCCCTTCCCGCTGCGCGACGAAGCTGACCGCCTGCAGGCGCGGTTGCAGGAACAGAGCATCGAGTCGCAGATCGTGCGTGTCGAGAAGCCATGAAGCCCGCCCTCGTACGGCGGCCCGTGGAACTCGCCCCAGGCGGGCCGACTCCACCTCCGACCCATCTTCCAGACGAAAGGATTGCATCCATGCAGCGGCGTGACTTCTCCAGACAACTGGCCGGTGTCGGCCTGGGCCTTGCCGTGGCGGGCCGCGCCGCTGCGCAGAGCGCGCCGGTGGAAGGCACGCACTATGTGAAGCTGAACACCCCGGCCCCGGTGACCCTGCCCACGCCGGACAAGAAGATCGAGGTGGTCGAGTTCTTCTCGTACGCCTGCCCGCACTGCAACGTGCTGGAGCCGCTGCTCGAGGCCTGGGCCAGGAAGCTGCCGGCCGACGTCGCCTTCCGCCAGGTGCCGGTGGGCTTCTCCGCCGTCTACCAGGTTCTGCAGAAGACCTACTACGCGCTGGAGGAGATGGGGCAGCTGCCGGCGATGCACCGCAAGGTCTTCGCTGCCATCCATCAACAGAACAAGCGGCTGGGCACCGAGTCCGACGTTACCGCGTTTGTCGCCGCCAATGGCGTTGACGGCGCCAAGTTCGCCGAGGCCTTCCGCGGCTTTGGCGTCAACAACAAGAGCAACCGGGCCAAGCAGCTGTCCGAAGCGTACAAGATCGATGGCGTGCCGGCGCTGGGCATCCATGGTCGCTTCTACACGGCTGCGTCGCTGGCCGGCACGCACGACCGTGCGCTGGCGGTGGCGGACTTCCTGATCCAGCGGGCCCGCCAGAAGACCTGACACCGCGCCGGTTGGCGGCGGCTGACAGAGCCTGCACCCGGGCCCGCAACAAGGCCAGCGACAGGGCTCGTCTTGCGCCTTTATCACGGGCCGGCACAGGGGTTGTGGCTATACTGCCTTGCAATTTCCGTGCCGAATCCATGCCGAGCGCTTCCCGCACCCCGTTGTTCACGCTTGTCCTGGCAACCCTCACGGGCCTGGCCACAGCGCCCCTGCCAGCCCGCGCCGAGAAGGCCGACCGCTACCAGCAGATGTTCATCGAGGCCGACCGCCAGGGCAAGGCCGACCTGCTGGGCCAGGTGATGGTCTACTCGGGCAACGTCGTCATCTCGCAAGGCAGCATGTTGCTGCGCGCCGAACGCATCGAGATGCGCACCATGGCCGATGGCTACCGGGCCGCGCAGGCGAGCGGCCTGCCAGGCAAGCCGGCCACCTGGCGCCAGCGACGCGACGGCGTCAATGAAACGGTGGAAGGTTCTGCCGACCGCATCGATTTTGACGGCCGCGCCGACACCCTGCGGTTCCAGGGCAACAGCATGGTGCGCCGCATCCGGGCGGGCGAGGTCGCCGACGAGATCACCGGCGGCACCATCCTGTGGAACAACCTGAGCGAAGTGTTCACGGTGGAGGGTGGTGCCAAGACCGCCACCAACCCCACGGGCCGCGTGCGCGCGGTTCTGAGCCCACGGGCCGATCCCGGTGAAATGGCGTCTGCCAGACCGCCCGCCGCGGCCGAAACCCTGATGCCCAGCCGGACGCTGGGGGACAAGCCTTGAGTGCCGCGCAGCAGATGAACACATCGCCAGGCGGCAGCCGGCTGGAGGCGGAACACCTGCG
>WBZP01002202.1_pt1 | contig 22706 bp, 22 predicted proteins | sample 5204301 | NCBI WGS metagenome assembly WBZP01 (sample SAMN12412401, study PRJNA552823) | activated sludge metagenome | isolation source: activated sludge from nitrification reactor of wastewater treatment plant... | place: USA: Pennsylvania | collected 2017 | reverse complement strand
TCTAAGGATGATGTTAATTCGGAAGTTGTCTGCCGATGGCTGGAAAAATCGAAAGGCATCCAATGGGACTATAAAAATCTGATCAAAAGAAAAGGCAAACTTGAAAAATTAAAGTAATACACATGAACAATTTAAACGTCCACAATGATCGAATGGCAAAGATGACTTTTTCGTCAGTTTATCCCCTTTACATCACCAAAGTTGAGAAAAAAGGCAGGACGATAGAAGAATTAAATCAAGTGATAAAATGGCTCACAGGCTTTGACGAAAAAAAATTGCAAAAACTGATAGATGAAAAAGCAACCTTTACATCATTTTTTGAACAGGCGACACTACATCCAAATGCTCACTTGATTACCGGATTGATCTGTGGCTACCGAATAGAAGATATTGAAAATCCACTGACACAAAAAGTGAGATATCTTGATAAGCTGGTAGATGAACTGGCCAAAGGACGCAAAATGGAAAAGATACTTAGATCTATTCCATAATGCACCCTTGCCGAAGTTTGTCACTTCAATCCAATACTACAAGAATTTTTAATTCATTGAATTGTAATTTATATAAAGTTGTAACTTCGTTAAAAAAATAATTTCATTAATACATTGCAATAAAATCATCAACCAGAATACCTTTCATTTCTTTAAATTTATCGTGGTAATTTAGAGTATTTTCACATCGGTACTTATCTTTTGTACTTGATAAAGATTCTTTGATATTGATCTTATCATTTTCTGAATTAACAGAATGATGATTATAATTTTGATTTTGCTTCTTTTACATTAACGGTTTTACCCAATGCGCCAAACTCATGCAGGTCCCCGAATACTTCGATGCGGATAGATTCGTCTAAACCGCCCACTTTTACAGCATCAAACCCATTGTCATGAATAAATTCTTCTACTTCAATATCAACGGATTTATCATCGGTTGCATAAAATAATACTGCTTTATCAGGAGAATGATAGGCGGCTCCGGCTAATGATCCTGCACCTAATGTTCCGAATGCTTTTACTAATTTTGCCCCGTTGGGTAATATCTGAGCATTCAATTGCCCTGCTGATTCTTTTTCACCAATGATTTTTTCGAAGCCACCGTTTTCGTCCGGTGCAATTGGGTTGGATGGATCTATAATTATTTTACCTTGGAGTTCAGTGCCATACTGTTCAAATATTTCTTGAATGGTATTAAACCAAACAGATAGAACAATAATGTCTGCGTTCTTTATAGCATCTTTTGTATTAGTTGCCTTAGCAAGGTCTCCTAATTCTTTTGCGTATTCTATTGCATCTTTCTCTCCACGGCTTGCAATAAATATTTGGCGATTACCTTTAACTGAATTTTGGGCGATTGTTTTCCCGATGTTTCCTAAGCCTATGATGGCTACTTTTGATTTTGTTGTCATTACTTTTCTTTTTTTGTAATAAATGATAAAATTTACAATGCAAAGGTATATCGGAAAGCAGTATCGCTCCAATGACATAATTTAAGAAATAGTATTGATCTGGATTAAGACTTTCGCGTGAATTGTTTATTGCGCAATCGACTTAAAAACTCAGGAGTGATACCCAGAAATGAGGCTATTTGTGTCTGTGGCAGGCGTAATGTGAGGTGATCGTAATTTTGTATAAAAGCCAAATATCGCTCCTCAGCGGTAGAGCTGATGTTTTGTAACAGTCGTTTCTGCAGTGACACAAAACTATTTTCGATCAGAACTCTGAAAATGCGGTCAAACTTTGGCGTTTCGGTATATAGCAAAAGTAAATTTTCATGACTTATTTGGAGCACCATCGTATCTTCCAAAGCATCAATATTCAATTCTGAAGGTTTTCGTTCATGGAAGCTTCCAATATCGCTTATCCACCAGTTTTCAACAGCAAACTGCAAAATATGTATATTGCCTTTATCATCCACCTTGTACATCCGAAGACATCCACGTACTATAAAATTAAATTGTTGGCAAACATCCCCTTCCTGCAAAACATACTGTCTTTTTCTATATAATCTGGGCTTAAACAGATCAATAACACGCTGCTTTTCCATATTATTCAAAGGAATCAGTTGGTGGAAATAATCAAGCAGGGGTTGAATTTGGGAAAGAAAAATATGGTCTTTGTCCATAAGTAACTTTAATTATAAACGCTCTTAATAAAAATGTTCATATATTGATTTACAATCAAATATACTAACAATATTGGAACGATAAAATAATTGTATAAATTTACAAGAAATAGTCAAAAATAAGCATTCAGTATTTCTTTTTTTGTTCATCAATTTATGGTGATATTAGTATTTCCAACATTTTATTCTCACTGTGCCCACTTTCAATAGATTTTCTTTTGCATAAAGCAGGTTTATTGATTTAATTGATCAATTTGGCAAAAAACATTGAGCCCATTTTCCAATTTTTACCTTCCTATACATAAATTTCTGTGACCATAAAATTATTGGTCACTTCATAGGATCCCACTATTGCAATACAAATCATTTTTAAGCCAAGAATTAAATTTTATTTCCTTATCAACAATAATTCCGCTTCCAAGGCAGTCATTGCAGATGATTGTTCAGATGTCAAAGTACCATTTAACAGATTTACAGATTCATAAGGATCATTGGTCAAATGATACAGTTGTTTAGCACCATTTGCATTGACGATAAGTTTATATTTCCCATTACTGATGGCCCACATATCATTGGTATCATCTTTAATCTCGGAGTATTGATAGTTTCTGGTTACATTACTACCCGTAAATAATGATTTGAAACTTTTACTGTCATGTATCTCTGTAGATTTAACTCCAGCGACTTCAGCGATTGTGCTGAACAGATCAGCAGCAACAATTAAGTTGTTTTCAAGACCAGTTTTTGAGACACCCTTACCTGAGATAAATAATGGTACATTGATTCCACCTTGGTAGAGGGTACCTTTTACTTTTGAACTTGAGTATGGATTTTGAGCAACCTGATTGACAGTGCCATTATCCCCAATAAAAATGATAAGGGTATTATCTCTTTCCTCTGCTGGAATATTGCTTAACAACCTTCCAATTTGGAAATCCATGGCTTCAATTGCCGCCATATAATAAGGCGTAGCATTCATACCATTTGTATATGCTGGCAAAGCTCCTTGACTATGCATATTACTTGGTGGAACGTGAAAAGGAGTGTGAGGTGCATTGTATGCCAACCACATAAACCAAGGTTTTGTTTGCTGGTTTATCCAATTAATGGAAGACGTAGTTAATGCGTCTGTAACATAACTGGTTTGCGTATTTGCAGATCCATCTTCAGTAAGTGTCCAATTATAATAATCTGTCACAGCACCTCGTATAATTCCTGAATAATAATCTATTCCCATCGTCTCTGGATTGAAGGCGGTATTTGTTCCAGCTAAATGCCATTTGCCAACGATTGCTGTGGCGTATTTATCACTAATGTTGTCATTGATGTATTTTTGTAGTGATGTTTCTGACTGAGATAAAATATCCGACGCGCCTTTTACATTAGTTCTGTACCCATATTTACCGGTAAGTATAGCCGATCTTGTCGGTGAACACACAGGGTTAGACCAAAAATTATTAAAAGTGAGCCCTTTTGATCTTATACCATCGATATTGGGTGTATTGGGCTTGATACTTCCTTCTGAATATCCCTTTATGGCATCTCTTCCCAAGTCATCTGCTATGATCAGTAAAATATTTGGGGAAGAATTTACTGCTGATGTATCATCTTCAGCATCTTTTTTACAAGATAAACATACCATTATAAATAGTGCTAAGCTAAGTATTTTTCTATTTTTGATCATGATTGTATTTTTAGTAAATTAATTTACAGGTGTTCCTTTATAACATCCTATGTTGTAAGGAAAATCATAAGTCCAGTGATAATGATAAATATCAACCATCTTACCGTCCCACATGACAGGGTGTTTGTGACCGTGGCATTCATCAAGGTCTTTTGAAGAGAGTAATTCGCCGTGTTCTCCATAAGGCCCATAGATGCCAAATCCGTCCAACATATATCCCATGAGAGCAGAATGTCCAGAAGCATGGGTATGAATGTGATCTTGCAAATCTTCAGCAGGAAAATGGTAATGATACCTGGATGTACCATCTGTATGTCCACCAAATCTGTCCAGCATTTCATGAGCTGCTGCATCATTACCTAAAGTGGATGCACCATGATAAATAGCACTACCCGTAAGTGAATAGCCAGCAGGTCCAAAACCGACACAACTTTTTGCAGCCGCTTCTTGTGGTACAGCTTTAAACGTAATACTGAGCGGTTGAACCGATATAATATTAGGGTTTCGATCGTATAAATATGGAATGGTACCGGGTTGGATAGGAAAAATACCAGTTGGATGATTCGGCAAACCATTACCTGATAAAATACGGTTACCCTTATCATCTAATGTTATAACAAATTCACCATTCCAGATGACGTTACCTGCCACTTGGGGTTTTTTAGTATAATCCCAAGTACCATCAGCGTTGGTCCAATCTTTAGCATTGTTAGCGCCGGCACCGTTTGCAGGAAGTCCACATAGCCATAAAGAAAGAGAGTCAGGGCTCGAACCGCCTTGATTTCTTATAATAATTCTGCTTGTACCAGTACCCCCAAATGGCAGAGAAGTTAAGTCAACCTTTGACGCAGGAGTGCTTTTATCAGGTTCGGATTTTTCACAGCTGATAAAAATTATTGATACAAATATTATACATAAAATACTTTTACTAGTTAAGATGCTTAATTTTCTGACCATTGTTTTAATTTTAATTTTTGTATTAATATGCTAATATGTTTAATCTGTTTGACCTGTTTGACCTGCATTTTAAATTTTTTGAAATTTAATTACCTGATGGTGACCAAATTTGCTACACTTATGTTGCCTGATTGATTATTGATGATTGATTGAATATTTCCATTCAGCTCACAAGATGATAAGGTTAAGTTACCTTCATTTCTTAAAATTGGCTTGGAAACTGAATTATTGTAATGGTTAAGCTTGATGTTATGTAAAGATACATTCACGTTTGATGCAATATTTATTCCATAGGTGGCATTCGAAAATCCACTGATATTAAAATTTGCTTTGATCACCACAGGACTTCCTATTTCATCTTTTAATGATATGTTTTTAAAAATATTTAATGGTATGTTTAAAAATACCGTGTCCACATTGGATGCAAATCTTATCGTATCTCCAATACCTGCACAATTCATGATTGATCTCAAGCTACCAATACCATTATCGTTTTGATTGGAGACAATAAGATTGGTATTATTTATGAATGGATTAGACCATTTTTCTGCGGTAGCAACTGATGCGTCTGTCAATGTGCGCATAAAAGCTACCAAGGCAGCTTTTTGTGTCGCTGTAAAATTTAATTGTATGGGATTATTGTTGGCATCCGAAAGGGCAGCCGACAATGTGGGATGAGGTTGGATATTTGTATTATAATGATCTATTACTTGCTCCAAAGTTTGGAAACGTCCATCATGCATGTACGGTGCAGTGAGTTCAATATTTCGCAATGTGGTAGTCTTAAATCTACCTTGAAAAATTGAGTTATTTGGAAAAGTCTCCCCTGCACCAAAATCTGTGGTGGAAACATTGTCAATTCCATTATTTTGTGGACCAGGATTAGCACTTACAAAAGCTTCGGTTGTATGACATGCAAAACAAGCACCACCACCATTCGGTATTGTTTGAAAAAATAATTGTTTTCCTTGATTTTCCTGTGCTGTAAAGTTAGGAAACGGGGCTCCGGGACCATTGACTTGTGCTCTTCCTGTGTCATACTTACTGTCATAACTAACTATACTCCTTACAAATTGTGCGATAGCTTTTGCTATACGATCTGTGGTAACGGTACTACTTCCAAAAGCATCTGTAAAAAGTGAAGGATAATAATATTGCTCGTTTACTCTATCCACCAATGTGGTCAGAGTTAAACCCATTTCTACAGGATCCTGAAAAGGCATTAATACCTGTTCTTCTAATGTAGCAGCTCTTTCATCCCAAAAGAATCTTCCTCTTTGATAATATCTGGCATTAATAAGTGTCATTGAATGCCGTCGTGTGTGGCCTCCTTCAAACCCAAAACTCAACGTATTGGGATCGCTAAAACCATTTCCAGCCTGATGGCATGAGGCACAAGATATCGTCCTGTTTTGACTGAGATTTACATCGTAAAAGAGAACTCTTCCCAAGGTTGCTCCAGCGTTCGTAATCGGATTATCAGCGGGTGTATTATCTAAACCATTTATAGATGTTGGTAAAGGACCAGGAGCATTATTTAAAAAATGTGGTGGTAAATTGACACTGTAATCCAATGGGATCGCAGGTAAGTTGAGTTCATTTACGAAGATATCAAAAGTCGATGAGATAAATGCCAATGACACAAAAACCAATACTATTAAAAATTTACGACTCATAAAGTATCTATTTCCATAAAAGAGTCCATTTATTTCATTTTGTACTCAAAATGAATATGTATATTTTCAAATATTAGTTTTTAATCCCATTTATTCTGAAATATTTAGACGAGAATTAGAAGATATATATTAACCTTTTACACACTCACGGCAACGCATCTCAAAGACTCATTTGAACGCATGATGATATGGAAGCACTCTAAAACAATCTTACTCTCATCAACGATGATGAACAAATCCACGAATACACCGACAGAGGGTTGAAGGTGGTTTAGTGACAGACATTTCTTTTAAGTTAAGGATAAGTTTACAAACTTAGTAAATGACATGGAGCCCATTTTCCAATTTTCAGTAATAATGGTATATATATCCGTAATTTGTATAGACAAAGCCTTATAACATTAAGATACCTTTGTGCTTAGTTAAAAAATATAGAAAAGTATGATTAGTTTTAAATTTTATCATCGTTTTTTAGTGATAGCGTTTGGTATTATATCTTTTGGGACATTGGTAGCTCAAAAGTCAAAAAAATTTAAACCAATTAAAATTATAGATCAAGGTTGTTTTAATATTTGAGGTACCATCATTACCAGTGAGTTATTCTTGGATCAGTTTAAACCAACAACATTCTACACAATGTCCAAATATCTGTTATTAAGTTATAATGGCTAAAAAGTAAAGATTTTGACAAATAGCATTCTTATAATAATACAAACACATAAAATGAAAGTTCCATTTAAGTTTTTCATACTATTAATTTTCGCAAAATTTATGACTATCGGTATTGCTTCACAAGCACAAACGGCCAATAATAATACATTTGGATTGGTGTATCAAGGTGCCATCAACCAAAATAGACCTGGAGAAGTGAACATTTATACAGTAAATTATAAGCTAAACGGCTTAGACATAGCTGCCAATGTATATATGCCTGCAGGCTTTGATCCATTAAAATCGTATGCAGCCATAGTTGTAGCACACCCAAATGGTGGAGTTAAGGAACAAGTAGCAGGTTTATATGCTCAACACCTGGCAGAGATGGGATATGTTGCCATTGCTGCTGATGCAGCATATCAAGGGGCAAGCGGTGGGCAACCACGCAATGTAGATAAGCCTGCTAATCGTGTAGAAGACATCAGAGGTATGGCTGATTTTATTTCCACATTTAAAGGAGTAAATGCTCATGAAATCGGATTGTTGGGCATTTGCGGCGGTGGTGGATATGCATTAAAGGCTGCACAAACCGATAAAAGGTTTAAAGCCATTGCCACGCTCAGTATGTTTAATTCTGGATTGGTGAGGAAAAATGGATTTATGAATTCAGGATTGACTACAATACAACAACGATTAAAACAAGCATCGGAGGCTAGGGCCATCGAAGCATCAGGTGGAGAAATTAAATATACTGCTAATGCCAAAATAACAGATGAAGATGCTGCCAAGATGCCATTTGACCTATATAGAGAAGGCCACGAATATTACAACAAGACACATGCACACCCTAACTCTACTTTTAGATATACGATGAGTAGTTTATTGGATTTGATGGCATTTGATGCAGTATCGAATATTGATTTGATTGATCAACCATTATTGATGATGGCAGGCAGTAAGGCTGATAGCTATTATATGACAGATAGTGCATTTCATTTGGCTACAGGCACCTCACAAAAAGAGTTGTTTTTGATACCCAATGCAACACATATACAGACTTATTATGTCCCTGAATATGTAGATAAAGCTACCAATAAATTGAAAGAATTTTTTGGTAAATATCTTAAAACAGATATAAAACAATAAGTGATGAAAATTTCAATTTTTGTCTTTTTCTATCATGCTTGACATACCAAACATTAATATAACAAATCAATAATATCATGACAAAGTACATTTCAGGATTTATAATGCTTCTTCTTATTTCATGTTCAGGTAAGGTAGCTTTTTCCCAATCTGATGATAAAACTGCACCCATGGTGAAAATTAAGTCAGGAATTATCAAGGGGATGAAGTCTGAAAATGTCAATGTTTTTAAAGGAATCCCCTTTGCTGCACCGCCTGTTGGCGAATATAGATGGCGGCCACCACAACCCGTAAAAAATTGGTCGGGTGAGCTTGATGGTACGAAATTTTGTTCCAACTGTGCTCAGGGAGGATGGGGAGCAGCGCCAGGAACAATGGCAGATGGTTCTTCTGAGGACTGTCTATATTTAAATGTATGGACACCAGCTTCTAGTACAAAAAAATCAAATTTACCAGTCATGGTATGGATCCATGGAGGTGGATTTACTGGTGGCAGTGGTTCAAGCCCGCAAAATTTCGGAAATGAATTTGCGAAGCAAGGAGTTGTTTTGGTTACTTTCAATTATCGATTGGGACGATTAGGTTTTTTTGCACATCCGGCATTGAGCAAAGAATTTCCCGATGAACCAAAAGGTAATTATGGGTATATGGACCAAATAGCGGCATTGAAATGGATACAAAATAATATTGCCACTTTTGGGGGTAATCCTAAGAATGTAACCATTTTTGGTTTCTCTGCAGGTGGAGTATCTGTTCATTCTTTATTATCGATTCCGGCAGCAAAAGGACTTTTTCATAAAGCCATCGGTCATTCTAGCGGTGGCCGGGATGGTGTATTGACCGGCAGACCCATCCATCAAGAAAATGGTGATGGTTTATATAAGGTATCCGCCGAAACCATAGGAATGAATTTTGCAAAGAAAAATGGCATTGAAGGTACTGATGCTGCTTCATTAGTTAAGCTCAGGGCTTTAACTGCTATGCAAATTGTTGACGGAGGACAGGAAACGGATGGTCAAGATGGTCCAAGAATTTATTCCGGTCCTATATTGGATGGCAAACTCGTTGTAGAAACTGCTGAAACTGCTTATATGGCAGGCAGGCAACCCAAGATCCCTCTGATGATTGGCAATTGCAGTGCCGAAATAGGTGGAGCATTTGTAAGTAATGCCAAAACGAAAGAAGATTTATTTGCTTCATTTGGAGCTTTGGAGCATGAGGCAAAAGTTGCATATGATGCTGATGGTAAAAAAAGTTTTGAAGAAATCGTCACCATGTTTAATACAGATTGGGTATGGACCGAACCGGCACGGATGACTGCAAAAGCATTTTTGGCAGCGGGAGTTCCGGTATATATGTTTCAATTTGGCTATGTTCCTGTTGCATCACAAGAGCGGTCACCTTATGGCGCTGGTCATGGGTCTGATATTTCTTTTGTATTCAACACCCTGAATGCTCGTTGGGGAGGACCTAAAGAAGCTAGTCCTACAGAAGTGGAATTGGCAAGAATTATGAATAATTATTGGGTTAATTTTGCAAAAACTGGAAACCCAAATGGCAAAGATGTGCCCATGTGGCCTCTTTACAACAATCAATCTCAAGAGATACTAGATGTGGAGTTGGATGGCAAAATCAGTACTAAGTCTGACTATCGGAAGGCAAGATTAGATGTTGTAGAAAAAGGAATGAAAATTAGAGAAAAAATTCAATCAAGAGGTATTTAATTTAAAAAAATAATAAATTATGAAATTCAATAAAAAAATCGCCATTATCATCGTTGCATTTTTATGTTTGGGTCAAATGGTAAGCGCTCAAAAAACAACCACAGAAGAAAAAATCCTTGAGCTATCTAAAGACAAATGGCAATGGATGGCTGATAAAGATGTGGTGAAGCTTGAAAAACTTTTTGATGAAAAATCAAAATTTGTTCACATGAGTGGTACATGGAAAAAAGATGAAGAATTGGAAATTATTAAAACAGGAAGCATTTGGTATAAAAAAGCAACTATACATGATACTGCAATTGAAATTATTGGAAAAACTGCAGTTGTTTGGAATAGAATAACATTGGATGCTAACGTAAGAGGCAGTGATGTTACCACTGAATTTACCGTGACAGAAGTGTATCATAAAAAAGGAAAAGACTGGAAAATGCTGGCGTTAACATTCAGCAGTGTAAGAGACACTCATCAAATAAAAAAGTAATTTATAAATCTAAAACCAGAAAAGCATGCAAAAATTAATATTGATAATCACAACTTTCATAATTACGGTAATGAATTTAAATGCTCAAAAACAAGCTGATGAAATCATCCAACTATCCAAAGACAAATGGCAATGGATGGCAGATAAAGATGTCGATAAATTGGGGAAATTGTTTGATAGCCAAGCCATGTTTGTACACATGGGTGGCTCTTGGGGCAAAGAACGTGAATTAGAGATTATTAAATCAGGCTTCATTCACTACAAAAAAGCTGATATTCATGAAGTACTATCTCCGATAGTTATCGGAAATACAGTCATTTTACTTAACAGGATTACACTAACAGCAGTAGTTGCCAACAATGAAGTAAGCAATCCTTTTATGGTAACAGAAGTGTATATTAAAGTTGGGAATGAATGGAAAATGGGGTCTCTTTCATTTTCAAAACTTATGACACCTCCTTAAGAAAGGTTGAAACCTTGGGGGTTAATTTTTTTAATTCGTTTAAAATCATAAAAAATGGAAACAGTAAAATTAAATAACGGTATAGAAATGCCTGTTTTAGGATTTGGCGTAATGCAAATTATGGGTGAAGCATGTGAGGCAGCCGTGATTGATGCAATAGAGGCAGGTTATCGTTTATTTGATACCGCTGAACTTTATGGGAATGAACAGGCAGTTGGAAATGCTGTAAAAAACAGTGGTATTGCAAGAGAAGAATTGTTTATTACAACAAAATTTGGTAGTAAAGAGGCAGGTTTCGAAAAGACAATGGCGGCTTTTCAAAAATCCCTTGAAGCATTGCAGCTTGATTATATTGATCTGTATCTCATTCACCAGCCCTTCGGCGATATTTTCGGTTCGTGGCAGGCTATGCAGGAGCTATATCATGCAGGAAAGATTAAAGCAATAGGTGTTTGTAACTTTTTGCCAGATAGGCTGATGGATTTAATTGTTAATAGTGGTTTTACACCAGCCGTTAATCAAATTGAAACACACCCGTACCAGCAGCAAATAGAAACGCAACAATTTTTACAAGATAATAATGTACAAATTGAAGCATGGAGTCCCTTTGCTGAAGGCATGAATGGTATTTTTACAAATGAAGTGCTGACTGCAATTGCGACAAAGCATAATAAAACAGTTGCCCAGGTCATCTTACGTTGGTTAACACAAAGAGGCATCATAGCTATTCCAAAATCAGCTCGTAAAGAAAGGATGATTGAAAATATCAGCATTTTTGATTTTAGACTGTCTGATGAAGATATTCAAAATATCCAAACTTTGGATACAAAACAAAGCTTGTTTTTTAGCCACCGTGACCCTGCTATTGTAAAATGGATGAGCGAATATGGATGGTTAAATAATTAAACTAAAAGAGCCACATTTATGGTTACAGAAGTTTATGTCAATGAAAATGGTAAATGGGTGATGGGTTCACTCACTTTTTCAAAGCTAATCAGACCAGTAAAATTAAAGTAATAACACACTTCAAAACATGCAATACCAAAATATAATACAACGATCTACTCCTTTTGTACTTTTTGCAATTCTCTTTTGCATGACACAAATGGCATGTCATTCAACTAAACAAATGATAGGCGACGGCCCACTCATCATTCAGCAACAAGGCAGTTTTGCCGTGGGTGGCACCGTCATCAAAAATGAAGGCACTTACGACAATATAAAACGTACACCAGAAGGACAAACTTTTCATGGTGACCATGCCTACATCACCTACCAAATACCTGCTAATCCTCGCAAGTTGCCTTTGGTATTTTGGCATGGCATCGGTCAATTTTCAAAAACATGGATGACTACACCTGATGGCCGTGATGGATTTAATAATATTTTTCTGAAACGCAATTATAGTGTTTATCTCATTGACCAACCCCGAAGGGGCAATGCCGGCAGAAGTACAACACCAGCGACCATCAATCCAACTCCTGACGAAATGCAGTGGTTTGACGTTTTTCGTATAGGGAGATGGCCAAAATATTATGATGGTGTACAATTTGCCAAAGACTCCAATACACTCAATCAATACTTCCGCCAAATGGTGCCCAACATAGGCCCTATAGATATAAATGTAACAACTGATGCTGCATCCGCTTTATTTAGCAAAATTGGGCCTGCTGTTCTTGTTTCGCACTCACACTCTGGTGGTATGGGTTGGCTTACAGCTATCAAAAATCAACATGTAAAAGCCATTGTATCTTATGAACCTGGAAGCGGATTTTTATTTCCTGAAGGTGAAGTCCCACCAGCTATGGAAAGCAGCAGCGGTGCACTTACAGCAACGGGTGTACCTATGACTGATTTTATGAAACTCACAAAAATTCCCATCATTATTTATTATGGTGATAATATTCCTGACAAGCCTTCTGATAACCCTGGTGCAGATGGCTGGCGGGTAAGATTGGCTATGGCAAAATTGTGGAGAGATAAAGTAAACAAATATGGTGGTGACGTTACGGTTGTTCATTTGCCAGAGGTAGGCATTAAAGGGAATACGCATTTTCCTTTTTCTGATTTAAATAATGTTGAAGTAGCTGATTTAATGAATAAATGGTTACAAGAAAAAAAGTTAGACTAATGGTGTATTCAAAAATAAATCATATTAAATGTCAAGATTAAATATTGGATTAAATCGTCGTGATTTTTTAATCAGGGCATCCATGGCTGGAGCTGGTGCAGTGATCGGAAACTCAATTTTTGCAAATGGTACCACTCAACCTATTTCTTTATCAACCAAAAGAAAAATTGGTACACTTACAGTGTCACCTATTGGATTGGGATGTATGAGTATGGCTGGAACCTATAATTTACCTATGAGTAAAACGGAAATGGCAAAGCTGTTTGAAAAAGCTGTAGAAAGTGGTGTTGATTTTTTTGATACTGCCGAAGTTTATGGCCCATTTCTTAGTGAGGAAATTGTTGGATATGGTCTTGCCCCTTTCAAAGGTAAAATAAACATAGCTACGAAATTCGGATTTGACGTCTCCACAGGAAAACGTGGAGGCCGTAACAGCAGACCCGAAAATATCAAAGCTGCAGTGGATGGCTCACTAAAAAGGCTAAATCTTGAAACAATTGATCTTTGTTATCTTCATCGTCTTGATCCAAATGTACCTATCGAAGATATAGCAGGTACCGTCAAAGATTTAATTCAACAAGGTAAGATACGTAATTTTGGTCTTTCGGAAGTATCCCCACAAACTATTCGTAAAGCTCATGCCATACAAACTGTTGCTGCTTTGCAAACAGAATATTCGCTAATTGAAAGAGTAGCTGAAAATACATTATTAGATACTTGTACAGAACTCGGAATCGCATTTGTTCCTTGGGGGCCTACATGTAGAGGTATGTTGACAGGTCGGTTTAATGAAAATTCAACATTTGAATCCTATGATAGACGTAGTAGTGTAGCCTATTTCACCCCTGATGCATTAAAGGTAAATATGGAAGTCATGAGGCTTATTGAAAAATGGGCAAAATCAAAAAACATAACACCTGTGCAATTTTCACTGGCATGGTTGCTGGCACAACGCGACAATATTGTTCCTATTCCGGGTACCACCAATATTAATCATTTAACTGAAAATATTGATGCATGGAATGTGAAATTAACTGCCAAAGAATTGGCCAATTTTAGGACTGAATTATCAAGTATCAAGGTAGCGGGAGTACGTAAACCTGAGTCTGCATTAATTGACCAATAATAGATTTAGTATGGTAAATAAAAATTTGCAAAAGTCTAGCAACAGTAATTGGGTTAAAAGTAAAAATATCCAATTTGTCGTGATTATAATGTTGGTTCAATTTGTCATCGGTTGCAAAGATTCAGAACCGGACAAAAGCTGGTCTTCATACAAAGGCGACGAAACCAGTTCCAGCTACTCGCCTTTGGATGACATTAATCTATCAAATGTCAGAAAGTTGAAAAATGCCTGGACTTTTCAAATGTCGGATGTACCAGATGGAGAAAAGCCTGCATCAAGTCAGTGTAACCCAATCATAGTAGATGGAGTTATGTATATCAATTCAGGGAAACAAACAGTGTATGCAATAGATGCAGCTACAGGTAAAGAAATCTGGTCTTGCAAAACTTTAGAAGACGATATGCCAAGTGCGGCAAGCAGAGGTGTAACTTATTGGGCAAATGGATCGGACAAACGGATCTTATATTCTTCTGGTAATTATTTAATGGCTATTGATGCAAAAACAGGGAAAATCATCCCTTCATTTGGAAATAATGGTCGTGTGAATCTCAACGAAGGGATGAGGGATGACCCTTCAAAAATTTCAGTAACACTTTCGACTCCGGGAAGAGTATATAAAGATTTAATTATTATTGGAGCAAGAACGCCCGATTTTTATGGAGCCCCTCCAGGATATATTAGAGCTTATAACTGCCAGACGGGAAATTTAATATGGACCTTTCATACCATTCCTCATCCGGGTGAGATGGGTTACGAATCCTGGCCGCCTGATGCATACAAATATGCAGGAGGGGTGAATTGTTGGGCAGGTTTGAGTATCGATTCGAAAAGGGGTATGGTTTTTCTTGCACTTGGGTCACCTTCTTATGATTATTATGGAGCAGACAGAAAGGGTAAAAATCTTTTCGGAAATTGTGTATTAGCATTAGATGCGGCAACAGGAAATTATAAATGGCATTTTCAAACAGTACATCATGATCTATGGGATTATGATTTGCCATCACCACCTAATCTGGTAACATTAAACCACAATGGAAAACAAATCGATGCAGTAGCCCAAGTTACAAAACATGGATTTGTATTTGTACTTAATCGAGATAATGGCGAACCGATATATCCGGTTGAAGAACGAAAAGTACCGTCTTCAAATATTCCCGGTGAAGAGACATGGCCTACACAGCCATTTCCTGTAAAGCCAAAAGCATTTGTAAAACAATCTATGACTGAAGATGACCTGAACCATTATTCTGATTCGAATTACATGGCCATTTTGGAAAAATTCAGATCTGTCAGATATGAAGGATTATTTACACCGCCCGATTTAAAAGGAACACTTTCACTTCCTGCTACTAGAGGCGGTGCTAATTGGGGCGGAGCTGCATACGACCCAAGCACTACACATCTTTACATAAGAGGAAATAACCTGCCGGAAATTCAAACCATCGTAGATGTTGACAAACATTTTGCTGCCCGAGACAACTCCATTTTTGAGTCAGGGCGTGTGGTCTATATGAAGCATTGTTCATCCTGTCATGGTCAGGATAAAAAGAGTATTGCTCCTACCATACCATCTGTATTAAATTTAAAAGACAGAATGGATGAAAAAATGGCAATTAAAAAAATAAGAATGGGTGGTGGCATGATGTCTGGTTACAAAGGTGTGATAACAGATGATGAAGAAAAAGCCATCATTGCCTTTTTATTTGATAAAAAAGGAGGAGTGGTAAATAATGAGATAAAAGATAAAAAAGTAGAAAATGGAATCAGATATGGCAATATCACAGGGTATCAAACCTGGTCTGATCCAAGCGGAAATCCTGCAATGAAAGGACCGTGGTGTACACTCAACGCTTTGAATCTATCAACAGGGGATTATGACTGGCAAATACCTTTGGGAAATGATGAAAAGTTGCAAAAAGCAGGAGAACCAATAACTGGTTTGTTGGGGAGAAGTGGCCCCATGGTAACAGCAGGAGGCTTGGTTTTCATTAGTGGTGCGGTAGATAAGAAGTTATGGGCTTTTGACAAGAGTACTGGCAAATTGGTATGGGAAACAGTATTACCTGAAGCGAATAATGCAAATGTGTGCTCCTACCATATTAAAGGCAAACAGTATATTGCACTATCTGTTGGTGGATCAAAAGAAGAACCATCAGGTTCCATAATGACATTTGCATTACCTTAAATTGCTAATGATATAGTTGAAATTACTTTTTGAGTCAAATGATAAATATTTTTTTAGTTAACAATCCTTTATAAATATATGCCAATAATAAAGCATTTTCTGACTCTGGTGCTGCTTTTGTTTTCTATAAACCAATTACTGCAAGCACAACCATTAACTGTTACAAAAAATACATTGTCTGCACAAGAAAAAAGCATAATCACTATTTCATCGCTAACGGCCAAAGGCGATTTAGTCAAATTAAAAAAAGCATTGAATGCAGGGCTAGAATCAGGACTGCCCATCAATAAAATAAAAGAATGTATTGTTCACTCTTATGCCTATTGTGGATTTCCGAGGAGTATCCGTGGTTTACAGACATTTATGGAAGTACTGGATGAAAGGAAATCAAAGGGAATCAAGGACATCGAAGGCAAGGCAGCGTCAGAAATCTTTGAAACAAAAAGCAAATATGAACGTGGCAGAGATAATTTAGAAAAGCTATCAGGTACGTATAAAGATGCGCCAAAAGCTGGTTATGCAGTATTTGCCCCTGAAATAGAAGTAATGCTCAAAGAACATTTATTTGCAGATCTTTTTGATCGAGATGTGCTGACTTATGCAGAAAGAGAATTGGTAACTATATCAGTCATAAGTGCGATAGGGGAGGCAGAACCTATGCTCAAAAGCCACTTTAACATTAGTCTCAGAAATGGTATTACACCAGATCAGTTACGCGAGTTTATCCATGTAATCCATACATCTGTAGGTAAAAAAGAAGCAAAAGCTGCTAAAGTTGTTCTTGAAGAAGTTTTAAAACAAAATAAATAGCAAAGAATGAAAGTTTTACCCTTATTATCAATAACACTTCTTTTGAGTATCGGATGCTCTAAAAACATGTCAAATAAAATGGAACAAGCTTCTACTTTTCCAAAAGGTGAAAAAGTTACCAATTTAAATTTTATTGGAACAGTATATGTACACATGATAGCAACTAGTGATACCATATACAATATAAATATGGGAAATGTCACTTTTGAACCAGGTGCAAGAACCAATTGGCATTATCATCCCGGAGGGCAGATTTTAATGATTACCGAAGGTACAGGGTATTATCAAGAAAAAGGAAGTCCCATCAGATGGATGCGGAAAGGGGACGTAATCAAATGCCCACACAATGTAGAGCATTGGCATGGTGCATCGCCAAAAACAGGCGTCACTCATTTGGCCATTGGTACCAATACAAATTTGGGTGCGGCTGTATGGTTGAGACCTGTGACGAATGAAGAATATAACACACCACCTGAAAAATGATTATAAAGTTTTACTTCATCAAATAAGCCGTGAAAACCCAGAAATATTTTTCAACATCTATTTTTTAATAAACTGATTTGCAAATTCAAAATTCACTCCAATGTTCCATGCAAATGGATCTGCCTTAATAGATGATTTAATTGCTGTGTTAAAGTTAGTAGAAATATTTAATGGAAAGTTATTTACGCAAAGGTTTAGCCCCATTGCTGAATAAATACCTGCATTTTGGTCGATAGAAAGGAAATAAATTTGAGGATTGAATCGTATGAACAAGCCCTTTGATAATTTGATTTTATTTATGTCAGCTCTGAGACTAATAAAATTATTTATTGATGAAACTTCTTTATCTATTCCTACGCCTAATAAATAGTATAAGCCGATTGAAGTTGACTTATTAATCTTAAATGTCGGTATAAGCTCGAGAGCTGGATAAAAACGACGTGCCTTGACTACATCAGTTGGAACTCCATTTTCTATGACAGTAGCAGATTTAAAATTGATGGCAGGTGCATGAGTTCCAACTGCAAAGGAAAAACGATTTTTGTTAGTTACTTTATACCTCCAAATAAAGATGAGTGACCATGGTTTGTAGTCCAGTAAAGAGTACCAAACCTGTGGGTGGAAGCTAAGCCTTGAATGGCTACCACTAAAATTAAGACCCGTTTGCAATGCAGGTTTTCCTAATGAAAATGTGGGAACTAGCGAAAATCCATTCGTATTTGCACTGACACTTCCACTGATGGTATAAATTTCAGAATTTAATGTGTCTGACTGACCAGTTAATAGATTTAGGTATAAACTCAAACTAAAAAATATTGGATAGAACCTCATTTAAACTAAATTTTCACAAAGATAATTTGATCATGTTTTTCACAAGATAGATGAATTACGCTATTTACTACCATTTTTACAGATTGCACTCTACATGTGGTGAAAGATGAATGAGTTTCCTTAATTTTGTAAAAAAATAAAAATTATGGCTGGCATATATCAGTTCGACACCATCGCATCATATAATGATTTCAATAATCATGAGACACTTCACCCATTAGTCAGTGTCATAGATTTCAGTAATGCAAAACCAAGATCATGGGACGGCAATACTTCTGTAAAGATCAATTACGGGTTTTATACAATTTTTTTGAAAGATGTGAAATGCGGTGATCTCAGATATGGTTGTAATTATTATGATTATCAGGAAGGTACCTTGGTATTTGTGGCTCCAGGCCAAGTGTTGGACGTAGAGACCGATGGCAAAATGTATCAACCCAAGGGATATGGATTAGTTTTTCATGAGGAGCTCATCCATGGTACTGCCCTTGGCAATGCCATTAAAGATTATCATTTTTTTGAGTACAAGGCCTATGAAGCTCTTCATCTTTCAGAGCGGGAAAGACAAGTGATTTTAGATTGTTTTGCCAAAATCAATTTTGAATTGCAGCAAGCTATTGACAAACACAGCAAGAAGCTAATTGTGTCAAATCTGGAATTACTTTTGAATTATTGTGTTCGATTTTATGACCGTCAATTTACCACCAGAGAAAATGTCAATAGAGGTATTTTGGAAAAATTTGAAAACATCTTGAATAATTATTTCACATCTGATGAAGCACAAGAGATCGGACTTCCATCTGTAGCTTATTGTGCTGATGCACTCCATTTGTCTGCCAATTATTTTGGTGATTTGATAAAAAAAGAAACAGGTAAAACGGCCAAAGAGTATATCCAAACCAAGATCATAAATGTTGCGAAAAACAGGATGTACAATCCAGAAACCAACATCAATGAAATCGCCTACGAATTGGGTTTTAAATATCCACAACACTTCAGTCGCATGTTTAAGAACGAAACAGGGTATACGCCTACTGAATATCGAACGTATAATTAATCAATCAATAATGTTTAATCCTATTAATAAATATTTCAAATGAAATTAAAAAGATAAATAATGTTTAAAATCAAACCAAACCAAGATAAAAAATCGAATATTAATTGGTTTTCGATTTAAATAGTATCTTTTTTGTATCGCTTATACTAATTATTTCAATTATATTTGTAATTGCAATTTTCCATTAATAGAAAATAATAACCATGGCGACTTTTAATCTTAAAATAAACGGGGCTTCCAAAAGTGTAGATGTAGATCCTACCACTCCATTACTATGGGTACTAAGAGATCATCTCGATATGGTAGGCACTAAGTTTGGTTGTGGAATAGCTGCTTGTGGCGCGTGTACCATTCACCTGGATGATACGGCTATTCGAGCATGTGTATTGCCAATCAGCGCTGTTGGGGATAAAAAAATAACCACGATAGAAGGTTTGGATCATCCCGTGCAGAAAGCCTGGATAGAGCACGACGTTCCGCAATGCGGCTACTGTCAGGCAGGACAGATTATGACTGCCGCTGCCTTACTCAAAGAAAACGCCAATCCAAATGATGACGAAATCGAATCAGCCATGAATGGAAACCTTTGCCGATGCGGCACCTACACCAGAATCAAAGCAGCCGTTAAATCCGCTGCAAAAAATATGTAATTGACGATAAAGAGTCGTCTGTATCCATTTTTTTGATAGAATAATTTTTAATGAAACATTAGGGACAGCAATACAAAACTGTTTGAACTGAAGAGATTCCTGATTTTATATGCCGCGAAAGCGGTGAAAGTGCGGTTAGGGATAAAATCGGGGAAGTGCGGAGAGTATAAGTCGTAAAATCTCAAAAGCGATGGTAACAATTAAATTGAGTTTTTTGTATTGGGAGTTTTTTTGTTTACTTTTTTTGCGGAAAAAAAAGTAAAAGCCCAGCCGGCTTGAGGCGAGCATTAATTTAAGAGGTTATTTATAAAACAGTATTAGAAACTTGTTTTGAACATTCAAATAAAAACAAAATGACACTTGTAAAAATATCACACGGCAGAAGATCATTCATCAAAAGCAGCGCCCTTGCAGGTGGTGGAATGATGATCGGATTCAGTTGGCTGGCATCTTGCAAACCTACCCCGGAACAATTGCTGACCATGCCAAAAGAGTGGTTTAAAATAAACGGTTTCCTGAAAATCGGTGAAAACGGCGTCGTCACCATCATGTCACCCAATCCGGAGATCGGTCAGAATGTCAAAACTTCTATGCCGATGATCGTCGCTGAAGAACTTGATGTCGATTGGAAATACGTCATCGTTGAACAAGCACCACTAGATACATCTATTTTTTCACGACAACTCGCAGGTGGGAGTCAGTCCATCCGTCATGGTTGGGAAGGACTCAGAATGGCAGGCGCAACAGCTCGTCAGATGCTCAAAGAAGCTGCGGCCAAAACTTGGGGAGTACCTGTGTCAGAAATAACTACAGAAGCCAGTGTGATTCACCATAAAAATAGTGGCAAATCAGCAAGCTACGGAGAAATGGCTTCAGCTGCAGCCAATATCGAAGTGCCAAAAGAAGTCAAACTTAAAGAAATCAGCGAATACAAAATCATAGGTACATCCAGAAATAATGTCGATGGGAAAAAAATTGTAACCGGCCAACCATTGTTCGGGCTGGACTATAAAAAAGAAGGGATGTTGATTGCAATGATTGTACATCCACCTGCTTTTGGGTTGAAACTCAAATCATTTGACGGCGCAGCAGCAAAAACGATGCCCGGCATAAAAGATGTTTTTAAAATAAATGTCTATAATGAAGGAGAGACACAGTGGTGCGATACAATATCCTTCAACGAATTGGTCGTAGTTGTAGGTAATACCACCTGGGAAGTCATGAATGCCAAAAAAGCCATCACTTGCGAATGGGAACAAATCAAGAGTAAAGAAATAGAAGTACCGTTTTTTGGCAGGACCAAAAAAATCTCCACGCCTTCCGGTCTCGAAAATACAGATGACCACTTGGCAAAAATGATTGCCGCTTCTAAATCTACTGCCACCGTTGTTAGAAAAGATGGCGATCCTGAAGCAGCTTTCAAAAAAGCAACCACTATTCTGGAGCGAAGTTATACCGCACCATTTCTGGCGCACAGTCCACTCGAACCGATGAACTTTTTCGCTCATGTTACTGCTGATAAAGCTGAACTGGTAGGACCGATACAGACTCCTGAGTTTATGGAGAAATCTGCATCTGTAAGACTTGGACTACCTATAGAAAAAATAGATATCCAAATGACCCGAATGGGTGGCGGATTCGGTCGTAGATTGTATGGGCATTTTTTGATAGAAGCTGCTGTCATATCGCAAAAGGTAAATGCACCTGTCAAATTGATCTACACTCGTGAAGATGATATGACCACAGGAATTTATCGTCCGGCGTATCATGCTACTTACAGAGCAGCACTAGACGAAAATAAAAATCTTATCGCTTTCCATGTGAAAACAGGTGGTGTACCGGAAAGTTCCTTGTCTGCCAATCGTTTTCCGGCTGGTGCAGTGGATAATTACCTTGCAGAAGAATGGACTATCGTGTCCAATGTAAGTGTAGGTGCATTCAGAGCGCCGGGATCTAATTTTATAGCAGGTGCAGAGCAATCTTTTCTTGACGAATTAGCAGAAACGATGGGTAAAGACCCGATAGATTTAAGGTTGGAATTGCTGGAAAAAGCCAAAACAAGTCCTGTAGGGAAAGACAATGATTACGAAGCAGAAAGATATGCAGGCGTTCTTCAACTAATCAAGGAAAAGTCAGGTTGGGGCAAAGATACCCCGGGATTGCACCGTGGTATAGCCGCTTATTTCTGTCACAATACCTATGTCGCGCAAATCGTAGATATAGAAATGAAGGACAATCAGCCGACCATACAAAAAGTAACTGCAGCTGTAGATTGTGGTCTGGTCATCAATCCTGTTGCCGCCACCAATCTAGCCGAAGGCGGCATCATCGATGGGATTGGTCATGGTTCGTATAGTGCCATCACACTCAAAGATGGCGTACCACAACAAAATAACTTTAAATCTTATTTCCGCACCACAACCGACGCCGAGAACGGCGTCCCTACGAAAAATACAGTGTTGTCGTAGGAACACCAGAAGCGCGTCCGCCTCCGTACACGGCACGGTCACCTGCTGCGGATTTCGGC
>WBZP01002201.1_pt1 | contig 22708 bp, 18 predicted proteins | sample 5204301 | NCBI WGS metagenome assembly WBZP01 (sample SAMN12412401, study PRJNA552823) | activated sludge metagenome | isolation source: activated sludge from nitrification reactor of wastewater treatment plant... | place: USA: Pennsylvania | collected 2017 | reverse complement strand
CGACCCGGACGTGCGGGCGTCGTCGGCCTGCAGTGCGGCCTCGCCCGCCAACCGGGTCGCGTCCCACGTCAGGCCATAGGCCGCCAGGCCCTTGGCGGCGGCGCCGACGTCGTCGGGGTCGACCTGGCGGGCCAGCACGCGCAACCACGCGCGCCCGGCCGTCGCCAGGACCGTCGCGAATCCGCTGTCCGTCGCGGCGCCCGCCAGTGCCTGCCCGTGCGGCGCCATCGCACCGGGCGAGCCCGCCAGGATCGCCGCGTGCACGCCCGCCCAGTGCAGCGGCAATGACCAGGCCGGCGGGTCACCCAGCGCGTGCAGCACCGCGAACGCCTGGGCCACCGCGTAATGGATCCGATCGCTGTGCTGCAGCCGCTCGGCGCAGATCCACAATTCGCCCAGGGGCAGCAGGCAGTACAGGTCGACGGAAAAGTCGGCCAGCTGCTCCATGGCGCTGAACCAGTGCTGCGGCAGCGCGCCCGTGTCACCGGTGCGCCTCGCCAGGGCGGCCCGCAATGTCGACGACCACAGGGCCTCGCGCCGATGCAGCGTGGCGGTGCCGGCTTCGGCTGCCTCGACGTCGAGCGCCGCGGCGCCCAGTTGGCCGTCCTGCATCCGCATCCAGGCCCGCAACAGCCGATGCCGCGGCCCGAACACCGCATCGTCATCGCCGAGCTCCACGGCCCGGCCGATCACGGCCCGGGCCCGCACGGCGTCACCGGCATGTAGCGCGGCCAGGGTGGTCAGCGCGGCGGCACTGTCGGGCATCGCCAGGTCCGCCGCCGCGGGCCCCAGCGCCTGTCCCAGCCGGGCCGCCGCGGTCGAGTACGGCTGGTCGAGGGTCATCAGCAGACCGTCGGCCAGGCTGCGGACGGCCCGCGCCGTCGATGTCGGCGGTCCGGAGCCGGTTCCGGCGGCGAGCTCCCGGGCCGGGCCGGGCTGCCCGGCGCCGACCAGGACGACGACGCCCGCGGCGCTCGTCTCCGGGCCGGGCGCGCCGCCGTCGGCGGCCAGCCAGTCGAACAGGTCGGCGGCATGGCCGGTGTTGCCGTCGTGGGCCGCGACGCTGGCGGCGACCCGGACCGCCGCGCCCCGATGCGCACCGTCGGCGGCCAGCAGGCCGTCGGCCAGGACGGCCGCAGCGGTGCAGTCGCCGCTGCGCGCCAGGGCATCCGCCAGGCGGACTTCCAGGTCCGGCCCGTCGGCCCCGGCCCGCACGGCGGCCCGCAGCAACCGAGCGGTCGCGGCGGGCCGGGTGGTCTGCCGGGCGCGGTCCTGCAGGGTCTGCACCAGGTGGGGGTCGCGCAGTCCGTGTTCGGCCAGCGCGAGCGCCAGATCCATTGAGAGAGAATGTTTTTCGATCTGGGTCCGCAGGAGTTCCGACTCGATGGCCCGGTGCCTGGTGGCGCCACACACCAGTGTCGCGCAGCGGTGCACCATCGCCGCGAACCGGGCTCCGTGCAACGGATCGAGCAGGCCCGTCGCGTGGCAGCGGTCCACCACATCGGCGGCCGTGTCGGCCGGCAGCTCCAGCGCCGCAGCCACGTCCGCCGCGCCCAGACCGGACGTCAGCGACAGGATCACCAGCGCCGAGAGCACATCGGCATCGAGTCGCCGCAGCCGCTCGGTGAGTGCGGTCTCCACCACGCGGGCCGGCCCGTCGGATGTCCAGCCGGCCGCGGCGGCCGTCACCAGGAACGGCAGGCCCGCCGTCAGCGCCATGACGTCGTCCATCGCCTCGGGGTCGGTGGTCGCCAGCCGACGGGCGACCTCGGGGCGCGGCCACGGGGCCAAGGGGATGCGGGGCTGCTCACGTTCGATGGCCGACATCAGCGCGCGCAGTTCGGGGTGCTGCTCCCGGGGTTCGCTCGCGACGATCACGGTTGCCGCGGGATCCTCCACCGACTCCGCGAGGTCGCGCAGCTGGGCGGACGTGAGCAGCTGCGCATCGTCGATCACGGTCGCCGCGGCGGCGTCGCCCGGGTGAGTGCGCACGGTCCGCCCGGCGGCTCGCAGCGCTTCCCGCACGGCGGCGACGACCGTGGACTTGCCGGTGCCGACCCCGCCGGTGATCAGCAGCTTGATCGGAGCGGCCGGATCTGCCGTGAGCGCGCCGAGCAATGCCTGCGCGGCCGGCGGCAACTCGGTCACGCCGGTAACTCGACCCCGGGCAAGGTCGTCACGATCTGCGGCGCTTGGACGGTGGGGGCCGCCGGAACCGTCAGCTCGGGTTTCGGCATCGAGATCGTCGTGGCGGGCGCCTGGGGGGTCGCGGGTGCCTGCGTGGTGACCTGCGCCTGGGTGGTCACGGGGGCTTGCGTGGTCACGGGTGCCTGTGTGGTGACCGGCTGGGTGGTGGTCGGGGGCGCCTGCGTTGTCGTCGGCGGGGCCTGCGTAGTGGTCGGCGGTTGCGTGGTGGTCGGCGGCTGGGTGGTGGTCGGTGGCGTCGTGGTCGTCGGCTGGGTGGTGGTCGTGGTCGGGGTGGTCGTCGTTGTTGTCGTGGTTGTGGTGGTCGTCGTGGTGGTTGTCGTCGTCGTCGTAGTGGTGGGTGACGTGGTTGTCGTGGTGGTCGGCTCCGTCGTCGTCGGCACGGTGGTGGTCGTGGTCGGCGGCGGTACGACCGACGAGGTGACCTCGCCGTTGGTCCCGGTGTACGTCATGGTGGCGCTGGTCGCGGAATCGAAGACGGTGGTCAACACCTCGCCGTTGGGCAGTGTGATGGTGGTGGTGACCGGACCCGAGATTCCACTGCTGCCGGAGGTGAGTGTCACGGCGAGGCCGCCGCCCGCCAGCAGCGCGGCCGCGGCCGCGGCGCCGAACAACAGCGCGGGCTTGCGGTACCAGGCGAGCGAGTCGGTGCCGGTGGCGTACTTCTCGGTCTCCTGCTCGAACTCCATGGGCGGGCGGGCGGCCGCGGTCCCGGTGGCTGCTTCGTAATCGAAATCTGGTTCAGGGCCCTGAAAATCATCGAATTCGCCCGGGTAGGGCGGTGCCGGCGGGCTGCCGGGTTCGTCATCCTGGGACCACGCCAGAGCGCGGAACGTCGCGGACGGCGAACCGTCGCTCGAGGATTGTGAGGCGGCGGCGCCGGCCGTGCCCGCGGCCCATGCCGCACTGGACAGTCCGGTCGGCATGTCCGCGGCCTGTGCGAGCCCCGTCGGCGCGTCCGGCGAGACGGCCGGGTCGGCCATCGCCGCGGCGCCCAGTGCGGCGGCCAGGCCGGGGTCGGGCAGGGTCACCACCGGCGCGCGCAGTTCCTCGGACAGCCGCTGGGTGATCAACGGGATCGCGGCACCGCCGCCGACCGTCGCCACCGCAGAGAGGCTGGCGGCCGGAATTCGGTTGCGCTCCAAGGCATCTGCGAGCGCGTCGAGGAAACCGGCCAGCGGCTGTTCGAGCAGGGCCTCCAGCTCGGGCCGGGTCATCCGGAAATCCGTTGTCACGCCCGGCAATTCGACCGGGATGACGGTGGCGGTCTCCGCGGACAGACGTTCCTTGGCGGCCCGGCACTCGCCGCGCAACCGGGTCAGCGAGCCCACCGCAGCGGTGCTGGCCGGGTCGGCGTCCGTGGCCTCGGCGGTGCCCTCGAGGACGTGACTCAGGATGGCTTGGTCGATCTGCTCACCGGAGAGGTCGCCGTACCGGACGATCTCCCCGATGGGCTGCAGCTGCGCACCCGCGTCGGCCAGCGCGATGGTGGTGCCGCTGCCCCCGAAGTCGCACAGCACGACGACGCCGTTGCCGGGCAGACCCGGGCCCGCCTGCAGGGCCGCCAGCGCGGCGGCGGAATCGGGGACCAGTACGGGGTCGGTGCCGTTGACCACCAACGCCCGTCGGGTGCGCAGCGCGCCGCGCAGTGCGCCCACGGTGGCCGGACCCCAGTGCGCGGGCACCGCGACCGTGATCCGGTCCGGTTCCGGAGGTGCGCCCGCGCCGACGTAGGTCCCCATCGCGGCCAGGGCGTCGGCGGCCAGTGCGTCGCCGCGATACGAGCTGCCGTCCTGCGCGACGAGCGGAATGGGGTCGCCGACGCGCTCGACGAACCCCCACATGACGCGTCCGTGTTCGGTGAGACCCGGGTTCTCGCTGGGCAGGCCGACCTCGGGGGGCCGGTGATCGAAAAGGGTCAGAACGGATCGCCGGCGGATCGGCGCGCGCCCGGCGCGGGCCGCGGCCAGGTTGGTGCTGCCGATCGACAACCCGAGTGTGTCGCTCATGCTGCGATTGCCCCTAACGTCATGTCCCGACACGCCACGATAACCGGCCGCGGGCCGTACTCATGGGAACCCGGACCTTCATCCCCCTATGTGGCGGCACCCCCTAACGGGCAATCCCCTAACGCGATGTCGACGAGGATGGGTTTCGCACCGATCCCTCGGGCGACGATCATCGCTAGCATTCGTGCCATGGCCAACGAGTTGCTGGACTTCGTGATGTCGCTGGTACGCGACCCCGACGCCGCTGCCCGTTACCACGCCGACCCCGCGCGGACCATCGCCGATGCCCACCTCAACGGTGTGACCAGCGCGGACGTCAACAATCTGCTGCCGATGGTGTCGGAGTCCCTGACCTCCACAACCCCGACCCCGGGTCTGTCCGGTCACGGCGACGCGAGCGTGTGGACAAGTGGCGCAGCCACGGCCGCGTTCGACGCGTTCACCCCACTGGTTCCTGCCGGCCACGACACCGTCGCGGTATCGGCGGTCGTGGACCCGGGTGTGCAGCCCGCCGATCTTCCTGCCGACCATGACCACGCCGCACCGTTCAGCGACGTCGCGGCGGTACCGGCAGGGTTCGACAGCGATTCCTACCAGCCCCCCGCCGACGGTCCGGACGCCGGTCATCCGGTGGACGGCGGCTGGGAGGCCTGGGAGCACGACGGTGCCCATGCGGCCGATTGGCCGGGCTCGCACCACGCTGCCCACCCCGGTTTCGACCACTTCGCATAGCCTCCGAGCTGCCTGAATTCGTAATTTCCCCCATGGCAGCCGTCTGCCCCCAGCAACCCCCTAATCCCCTAATGCTCCTCTCTGCAATGCCCCTAGGGATGGCCGTCGACGAGGGGCGGGAACCCCGTTTCAGCAAAGTTGCGGCGCCCATAACGTGGGTTTCACCGACGCCGGACGAGCCGGCGCAACCCGAAAGGCACTCCCGTGATCAACCTCATCGACTGGATCCTGAACCTCTTCCGGCACGAGGACGCCGCCCGGGCGTTCGTCGCGGCCCCCGAGCAGACCCTGCGGGATGCCGGCCTCGGCGGCGTGAGCCCCGCACAGCTCTCCTCGGTCGCGGCCACCGCGGTTCCCGGCATGATGCTGGGCGGCGGCGACCCCGTGGTCGGTCTGCAGCGCGCCGTGTCCAACCACTATGGTTTCGCGCCGGCCACCGAATGGGCCTCCAACAACGACTGGGCGCCGAACCTGCTGTCGCCCACCTATGCGCCGTCGCCGACCTTCGCGCCGCAGACCGATCTGGCCAGCCACAACCAGACCGACCTGCTGAGCCACAACGCCACTTCGATGCTCAGCCCCGAGCAGACCTCCGGTGCCAACGCCCAGCAGGGCGCGTTCAACCTCGGCTTCGGCGACGTCACCCTGTTCGGCAGCAAGACCACCGCCAGTGACGGTTCGGTCGTGGTCAGCGGACAGGCGCACGGCGACATCGTCAGCGGCGACGGCGCGGTGCTGGGCAACGGCAACGACGTCAACAACGGCCACATCTCGGCCGGCACCGGATCGAACGTCGCCGTCGGGCACAGTGCCATTCACGATCAGGGCACCACCAACACCGGTAGCGGTTCGGTGATCAAGGACAACGGCGGCCCGGTGTTCCAGGACGTCGACGCCAGTGGCGGGTCCGGTGGCAGCGCCAGCGGCGGGGACAGCCTGCTCGGCCTCGGCAGCGGCAGCGCTCACGCCGGCAACGCCGGCGGTGGCGGGATCGTCGTGGTCAGCAAGGAGACCAGCAACTCGACCCACGTCGGTGGCAACAGCACCAACGACAGCGGCAACACGTCGAGCTCGGTGATCACCCACTCCAGCACCAACACGTCGACGGATTCCGGGAACACCACCCATACCGCTACCACCACCACCGACGCGCACACCAGCGTCGACTCGCACGCCAGCACCGTGACCGACTTCTCGGATCACTCGTCGTCCACGGTGGTCGACAACTCCACGCAGCACAGCGCGTCGCTGTTCGACGGCGGACACGACACCTCGCTGGTGAACAGCACGGTCGACGCCAGCCACGACATGGCGGTCTCCGGCAACCACCTGCTCGGTTTCTGAGCGACACGCACCGCGGCGGCGGGGACCTCAACACGGTCCCCGCCGCATTCGGTTTACCGTGAACCAGACAGATAGGACCGGCCAGTGACGCAGACCGACGACCCCCGGCGGGTCACGGTGATCGTCGAGTTGATCGACCACACCGCCCGGATCGCCGACCTCAACGAGCGCGGCGACCTGCGGACCCGGCTCGACGTCGCCAGGACGCGCATCACCGACCCGCAGATCCGGGTGGTGCTCGCCGGGCAGCTCAAGCAGGGCAAGAGTCAGCTGCTCAACTCGCTGCTGAACATGCCGGTCGCGCGGGTCGGTGACGACGAGACCACCGCCCTGGTGACCGTCGTCGGATACGGCGCCACCCCGTCGGCGCGCATCGTCGTGAACGCGGGCGACGGGCAGACCGAGTCGATCGAGGTCCCGATCGAGGACGTGGCTCGCGATCTGCGCAATGCCCCTCAGGCGCGGGGCCGCCAGGTGCTGCGGGTGGAGGTCGCCGCGCCCAGCCCGATGCTGCAGGGCGGGCTGGCGTTCGTCGACACCCCCGGGGTGGGTGGGCACGGTCAACCGCACCTGTCGGCGACGCTGGGCCTACTGCCCGACGCCGACGCGATCCTGATGATCTCCGATACCAGTCAGGAGTTCACCGAGCCCGAACTGCGGTTCATCCAGCAGGCCGTCGAACTGTGCCCGGTGGGCGCGGTGATCGCCACCAAGACCGACCTGTATCCGCACTGGCGGCAGATCGTCGAGGCGAACTCCGCGCACCTGCGGCGGGCCCGGGTCGACCTGCCGGTGATTCCCGCCTCGTCGCTGTTGCGGTCGGCCGCGGTTGCCGCCGAGGACAAGGAACTCAACGCCGAATCCAACTTCCCGGCCATCGTGTCCTTCCTGTCCGAGAAGGTGCTCGGTCGGGAGAACGACCGGATCCGTGATCAGGTTGTCGACGAGATCGGTGCCGCCGCAGAGCATCTGACGTTGATGGTGCAGTCCGAGCTGGCCGCCATCAACGACCCCGACGACATCCGCCGGCTCACCGAGGACCTGGAGCGCCGCAAGCAGGAGGCCTCCGACGCCCTGCAGCAGACCGCGCTGTGGCAGCAGGTGCTCAACGACGGCATCGCCGACCTGACCGCCGACGTCGACCACGATCTGCGCGCCCGGTTCCGGGCGATCGTGCAACACAACGAGACGGTGATCGACGGGTGCGATCCGACGATGCACTGGGCCGAGATCGGCGCCGAGGTGGAGGACGCCGTGGCCACCGCCGTCGGCGACAACTTCGTCTGGGCCTACCGGCGAGCCGATGCGCTGGCCCGCGAGGTCGCCACCACGTTCGTCGACGCCGGTCTGGATGCGGTCAAGATGCCGGACGTCAGCGCCCGCGAGATGGGGGCCGCATTCGGCGGCCTCAGATCGCTGGCCCGCCTGGAGTCCAAACCCAGCGGCCTGGGCCACAAGGCGATCACCAGCATGCGCGGGTCCTACGGCGGGGTGCTGATGTTCGGCATGCTGACGTCGGTGGCCGGGCTGGGCATGTTCAACCCGATCTCACTGGGTGCCGGGCTGTTGCTGGGCCGCAAGTCCTACCGCGAGGACATGGAGAACCGGATGCTGCGGGTGCGTAACGAGGCCAAGACGAATCTGCGCAAATTCGTCGACGACACGTTGTTCGTGGTGGGCAAGGAATCCCGGGACCGGCTCAAGGCCATCCAGCGAAAGCTGCGGGACCACTACCGCGAGATCGCCGACCAGACCACGCGTTCGCTCAACGAGTCGCTGCAGGCCGCCGTCGCCGCGGCGCGTCTCGAGGAGACCGAACGCAACACGCGCGTGCGGGAACTGGAACGTCAGCTCGACATCCTGACGCAGGTGCGCGACAACGTCGTCAAGCTCAGGGGCTGAACGTCCGGGTCTGGTTGAGCCGCGGCCGTTTTCGGGTGGTGGTTTCCTCGTCGCCGGGGGTCACCGGTGCCGTCGTTGCCATGGTGGTGGTGGTCGTGGTGGTGGTCGTGGTCGCGCTCGTCCCGCTGGTGTCGGACGTCGTCGTGGTGGTGGTCAGGTCGGTGGGTCCGGCGATCTCGGTGGTGGACACGGGGACGCTGGTGGTGAACGTGGTCGAGGTACCCGAGGGCGTGATGACGAACGGTGCCCGGCCACTCTCGGTGCTCGGGGCGGGCGGGGGCGTGCCCACCGTGGTCAGCACGGTGGGCGCCGGGTTGGTCCAGTCGTCGGAGAACTGCACGATGGCGTACACCAGAGCGGCCAGCAGCACCGCGCCCAGACCGCCCGCGGCGACGGTGGCGGCGGTGGTCCGGTACCAGGGTTGATCGCCCTGCTCGCCATGTCGCGCCACGGGCGCCGATCCTAGCCGGGGCCATCTGCGTCCGTACACTCGACGACCGATGAGCACGAGCGATCAGGTGCGCGCCATCCTGGGCGGCACCCTGCGCGCCTACCAGGACGATCCGGCGTATCAACGGCGTGGCGACGTGTTCGCCGAACTCGACCGGATCAACGCCCGGTTGGCCGAACCGATCCGCATCGCGCTGGCCGGTTCGCTCAAGGCGGGCAAGTCGACCTTGGTCAATGCGCTGGTGGGGGAGTCGATCGCTCCCACCGACGCCACGGAGGCCACCCGCATCGTCACGTGGTTCTCGCACGGGCCGACGCCGGCCGTGACCGCCATCCACTACGGCGGCGCCCGCAGCAACGTGCCGATCACCCGGGACCCCGGCGGCGCACTGGGCTTCGACCTGGCCGAGATCAACCCCGCCGACATCGCCGACCTCGAAGTCCGATGGCCGGCCGCCGAACTCGCCGACGCGACGATCGTCGACACGCCCGGCACGTCGTCGCTGTCGCGGGACGTCTCGGCGCGCACGCTGCGGCTGCTGGTGCCCGACGACGGGGTGCCGCGCGTCGACGCGGTGGTCTTCCTGCTGCGCACCCTCAACGCCGCCGACATCGGCCTGCTCAAACAGATCGGCGAACTGGTCGGCGGGTCGGCGGGCGCGCTGGGCGTGATCGGGGTGGCCTCCCGCGCCGACGAGATCGGGGCCGGGCGGATCGACGCGATGCTCTCGGCCAACGACGTCGCCGCACGGTTCACCGCGGAGATGAACAAGACCGGGATCTGCCAGGCCGTGGTGCCCGTCGCGGGACTACTCGCGCTGACGGCGCGCACCCTGCGCCAGGACGAGTTCGTCGCACTGGAGAAGTTGTCCGCCGTCGACGCGGCCGAGCTGAGCAAGGCGATGCTGAGCGCGGATCGCTTTGTCCGGCCCGTTGTCAGCGCTGATGTCACACTGCCCGTCGCTCCCGAGGTCCGGGCCAGGCTGCTGGACCGATTCGGGATGTTCGGGATCCGGATGTCCGTGGCGGTGCTGCGCTCGGGGGTGTCCGACGCCGACGGCCTGGCCGACGAACTGCTGGACCGCAGCGGGCTCGTGGCGCTGCGGGACGTGATCGACCAGCAGTTCGCGCAGCGTTCGGAGTTGCTCAAGGCGCACACCGCGCTGTTGTCGCTGCGCCATCTGGTGGAGGTGAACCCGATTGCCGCGACGCCGCGGATCATCGCCGACATCGACCCGCTGCTGGCCGATACCCACGCGTTCGAGGAACTCCGGATGCTCTCCCAGTTACCTTCTCGTCCAACAACTTTGAACGAGGAAGAGATGGCGTCGCTGCGCCGGATCATCGGCGGCTCGGGGACGGACGCGGCCAGCCGGCTCGGCCTCACGTCCGAGGCGCCCTATGACGGTCCGCGGGCGGCGTTCGCGGCGGCCCAGCGGTGGCGGCGCCGCGCCGAACATCCCCTCAACGACCCGTTCACCACGCGCGCGTGCCGCGCCGCGGTGCGTAGCGCCGAGGCGATGGTCGCGGAGTTCGCGGCGCGCGGCAGGTAGCGAGTTCGCTCACTGCCCGTCGCGGGGGCGCGGCAGCGTCGGCAGCGTCCAGACCGGCCGGGTCTGGGTCACCGTCTCGGTGACGGTGCTCGTACTGGTGCTGGTACTCACCGGCGGGGTGGTGGTCGTCGGTGTGGTGGTGGTCGGTTCCGTCGTGGTCGGTTCCGTGGTGGTTTCGGTGGTGGTCGGCGTCACCGTCACCGTCTCCGTGGGGCCGGGCGGCGGAACCACCGACGTCTCGGCCGGGGCCTCGGTGGTCGCCGTGGTTTCCGTGGTTTCCGCGGGGGCGGTGGTGGTGGTCGCCGACGTGGTTCCGGTCGGTGTCGTCTGGCCCGAGCGGCCGAACAGACTCACCAGCGCGTAGATCACGAGTGCCGCGATCACCACCGCGAGCGCCCCGAGCGCCATCAGGCCGGCCGGTTTGCGGTACCACGGGTCTGGCGGGGGCTGGTCGGGGTAGGGGGTCTGGCCGGTCGGGTGGGAGTAGCCGGTGTTCTCGGCGTATTCGCTGTAGGCGCGGCCGGAGCTGTAGTCGGCGGACTGGGTGGGCTCGCCGTAGCCGGCGTACTGCGTCGGTTCGCCGTAGAGGCCGTCGTCGTAGCTTCCGTCGTCGGGGTTTCCGTTGCGAGGCACGGGTTCCGATCCTAACGCGGGTTCCTAGGAGAGTTGGCGGACGACGTCGGCGAAGAGGTCCAGATGATCCAGGTCTGCCAGGTCCAGCAGCTGCAGATAGACCCGCGTGACACCGGCTTCGGCGAACGGTGCGAGCTTGTCGACGATCTCCCCGGGTGTCCCCACCAGCGGGCTGTTGGACCGTAGTTCGTCGACGTCGCGGCCGATGGCGGCGGCCCGGCGGGCGATCTGGCCCTCGTCGCTCCCGGCGCACACCACGAAGCAGGCCGAGTAGGTCATCGAGTCGGCGGGGCGGCCGGCTGCAGCGACGGCGTCGCGAACCCGCTGGTACTGCGTGGTGACGGTGTCCAGCGGCGAGAACGGAACGTTGAACTCGGCCGCGTACTTCGCCGCCAGCGCCGGGGTCCGCTTGGCGCCCTGGCCGCCGATGATGATCGGCGGATGCGGATCCTGCGCGGGTTTGGGCAGTGCGGGCGACGCGGTGACGGTGTAGTGCGAGCCGGCGAAGTCGTAGGTCTGCCCCGCCGGCGTGGTCCACAGTCCCGTCAGGATCTCGAGCTGTTCGGTGAGCCGGTCGAACCGCTCGCCCAGTGGGGGGAACGGGATGGCGTAGGCCGCGTGCTCCTGTTCGAACCAGCCCGCGCCGATGCCGAAATCGACTCGGCCACCGCTCATTTCGTCCACCTGGGCCACGGAGATGGCCAGTGGCCCAGGGTGGCGGAAGGTGGCCGAGGTGACCATGGTGCCCAGCCGGATGGTCTCGGTCTCGCGAGCCAGCGCGCCCAACGTCACCCACGAGTCCGTCGGCCCCGGCAGGCCGGCACCGCTCATCGCCACATAGTGGTCGGAGCGGAAGAACGCCGAGTAGCCCAGCGCTTCGGCCGCTCTGGCGACGGCGAGTTGATCGGCGTACGAGGCGCCCTGCTGCGGTTCGACGAAGACCCGGAAATCCATGGCCCCAGCCTACTTAGAACGCGTCGACACCCCCGGTGGCGACGAACATGCCGTGGCCGGTGGCGACGTTGGTGAACCGGGTGCCGGCGGCCGCTGCTCCGGGGCGAAGCCGAGGCGCGCGAATGACAGCAGGGTGCGCTGACTACCGCCCGCACACCGGGCGGCCTAAAATTCCACGGTTCGTCGTTGTGAGGAGTGCCATGGCTGAGAAGTTGAACGTCGATGTCGACGGCTTGACCCGCGGCAGTTCCGATATCGGTGAGCAGGCGACAACCCTGTCGGCGTCGCATCGGCAGTCCATGGTCGGCCTCAGCGACGCCGAAACCGGATGGGTGGGCTCGTCTGCCGACGCGCTGGTGCAGATGGCTGACGCCTGGCAGCAGGTGGCTGACGGGCACCACGCCGCGCTGACCCGGCAGGCCGGTCATATCGCGACGGCCGCCCAGCGGTTCCAATTGTCGGACGAGCGCAGCGCCGCCGAACTCGAACAGCTCCGGGCTCCGTCAGCTGAGTAAGAGAAACGGCACGAAGACCACCTCGAACACCAGGATGCCCAGGCATGCGTAGGCGGCGCCGCGAGCGACCTGCCGATGGTTCTTGAACGGCAGCACGAAGGCGATCGCCGCGACCACCGCCGGGAACAGCGGAGCCACCGGCCACAGGTATCCGAGCGTCAAGATGATCGATGCGAAGCCGGCGAACAGCCCGGCCAGCAATGCAACCGGACGTTGTTCGGCAATCGGTGCACCCATCGTCGTCACCCTCTCCATGAGATCGCTTTGGAAAACACGCCGAGGACCCATACGGCGAGAACCGGTGCCACACCGGTGAGGGGCGCAAGAATCAGGCCCACGCCGACGGCCCGAGTCGGTGGACGACCACCCCGGCGAACCAGCAACGCGCCCACGATCACCAAGGCGGCCGCGGCGATGACGATCGCAGTGACCGCGGCGGTCGAAGCCTTCGAGGCGTAGATCACCCCGGCGGCCAGACCCCAGAAGACGCCACCGGCCAGCGCGCCGATCAGTGTGGCCCTGTGCCAGTCCATGAGCGGGCCTGAGATCTCGGTCTCCGTAGAACTTGCCATCGGCAGAACCTCCTCGTACATGTCAACGCTGGGCATTGCGGGTTGCCAGGTCAGCGCGGCGGCAGGAACTCGTTGCCCTGCAGCGGCTGGTAACTGCGTACCACCGGGGCGTCAGCCACGGTCGGCGGCCCGAACGGGGTGAAGTTGCCCGGCGGCACGATCGACATCGGCGGCATGATCTGGATGGGCTGGGGGCCATGGGTGGGTCTGAGCGGCGGCTCGAGCTGCGGGACGACGCTGTTGAAACTCGGGATAATGCCGGAATCGCCGACATCCTTGTGAGGCAGCAGGCCGATCATCGGTCCCGACGCGTCGTCGGTGAAGCTGGGCCACGACTGCAGCAGCGGGATGGCGCCGCCATTGCGGTCGCTGTAGACCTCGAGGGCAGGGAACGACGTGACCTCGCCGCCGACTCGCGGACCGCCGGCTCCGGGGGCAATGCCCAGCGATCCGTTGACGCTGAACGGGATGGCTTTGGCCAATCCCTGGCCGCCCGGAGAAAAGGGGTCCGCCGCGTTGTAGTGCAGCAGCACCGCGCCGTTCGCCTGCTGGACCGCCGATATGTCGGGTGTGCCGGTCTTGACCTGTCCGGTGTCGGCGTTCACCGAGGGGTTCTGGCGGGCGACGATGATCCCGTTGTCGAAATCGGTATAGATCGAAACGCGCGAGTCTTCGGGCCCGGCGTAGGGGTCGAAGCCCCGGTTGTCGCCGAGGTTGTTGTCGTAGGGCAGCAGCTGGCCGTTGCCGACGTCCGGAATCTCGACGGCGGGCGCCCATACGTCCTTGCTGGGAATGAACATGTTCGTCCGCACGACGCCCTGGCCGGGTACGGGCTTGATGCGGGCGACGACGATGTTCGGCGGCACACCCTTGTTCTTCGGGTTGTAGCTGTGCGGGTCCAGGGCGGCGGCCGTCGTCCAGTCATTGTCGCTGACCGGGTCGCGGCCGAAAGCCTTCCGGAATGCCTCGATCTGGTTGCGGCGCCGAACGGAGTCCGGAGCCTGCGGTGTTTCCTCGGCGGCACCGGCAGCCATATCCGAGGTCGCGGCGGAAACCGCCGCGGCCAGGTGCCGATCGGTGGCGTCGGCGCGGCGCAGTAGGTCGACGATTGCGTCGTGAACGATCTGGAGGTGGCGCTGGTTCTCGGCCTCCTGCGCGGGATCCGACGAGCCCGAGCAATGTAGCGAGTCGGTGGCAACGTCGATCGTGATGCCCCAGCGGTCGGCCATCCGCTGAATGCGGGTCCATTCGGCCTTGATGGACTCCACTTCGGAGGCGGCTGAGGAGACGTCACGTGCGGCCTGATCGCATTCGTCGGCGTGCCTGAGCAGGCTGGTGCTGATTGCCTGAGCGCGTGCGGTAGCGGCTTCCTGGGATTCGCCCTGCCACACCAGCTTCGCGACGATTGCGCGCTGGTTATGCGCGACATCGCGAAAGTGGGAGGCGCGGCTCGTCGCTGCCGAGGCGACGGCGCGGATCGACCCAGGATCCCACCTGCCCAGGTCGGCCAATGACATCGTCACGGGTGGCAAATTACCGGTATCTCCGCGACGGCGAAATTCGCCCGGGCGTAGGGAGTCGCCGTAGCTCTCGGATTTGTCGGCTGTGACTTGGCGAGCATCGCGATCGGGTCGCGAGGCGATCCTCGCGAACGTGCCGGATCCTCAGCTGAGGTTCACCGGTTCCGATGCGGACTCGGGTGGGGCAGGCGAATCTCACCGTCGTTCCAGCGCTCCGCCCACTCCTCATCCTGCTGAGAGCGCTGTTTGGCTCAGAACGCGTCGACACCCCCGGTGGCGACGAACATGCCGTGGCCGGTGGCGTCGTTGGTGAACCGGGTGCCGCTCGGGTCGGCCGTGATGGTCCAGCCCGCAGCCTCGTAGGTCTGGTAGTCCAGCGTCACCGCGGGGATCGCGCCGAGGTTGCCGACCACCCAGGTGAGGTCGCCGCCGGCGGTGACCTTGACGCCGTTGGCGCGTTCCCCGTCGATCTCCGGCGAGTTCTCGAACTCGGACTCACATCCGACGGCGTCGCTGCTGAGTTGGCAACGGGTCTTGCCGGACTTGGTCTCGACGTACACCAGGCCCGAGTCGTCCGTGGGCAACGTCTGCTCGCCACCCGGACCCGGGGCGGCGGTGGCGGTGGGCCCGGCGGTCGGCGTCTCGGGGGTGGTCGGGGTGGTGGGAGTCGACACCGACGGTGCCGGTGTGCCGAAGCTGGGTTCGGAGGCGGTGCCGCAGCCTGGGCAGACGCCCCGCCCGCCGACGGTGCTGCTGCAGCTGACCAGGCCGGCCACCGCAATAGCGGTGACGCCGACCAACGCCAGGCGTGTGGTGGTGGGTGCGCGCACAAGAACTCCTCGAGCCGTGCGCCCACGATACCCAGCCTGTTGCTCGAGTTAAACAAGTGACAGTCGATGTTTATGAAGCTGTGAGGAATCAGGTAGTGGGCTACGCGTGCCCGCCCCCGGCAGCCGGACCTACTTTCGGGACTCAGCAAACTACCCGCAATCTCACAGGGAGAAGTTCATGGAATTCATGGAGGTAGGCGTTCGGGTGCAGCTCGACAAGCTGAAGGTCAGTCGGGTGGACGACGGCTTTCTGGCCGGGTCGGCCGACGAACCGTATCTATGGTTGATCGCCGCCAAGGTCGACGGCACGACGATCTTCGAGAACTCACCGGACACCGCCAGCGTCGCGGTGCTGAGTACCTCGGCGGCCCCGGGCAATCTCGGACCGGCCAGCCAGGGCGTGGAAGCGGGAAGGACGATCGCTATTCCCAAGTCGGTCGGGCGGATCGACACCACCCTGCGCGGCACCACCGGCGGCGTGCTGACGCTCACGCAGTTCGCCACCCTGGTGGTCGCCATCGCCGCACTCGAGCACGATGACAGCAGGGTCGGCGACATCGTCGACCTGCACAACGTCGTCATCGCCGAGTCCAAGCGGCGGCTCGAGAGCGAGCTCCGCGAGATCGTCGCGGAGGTGCTCGCCGGGGACATTCCCACGGCATCCGAGGTGCGCAAGCGCCTGGAGGCGCAGATCGACGAGGACACCCTCGAGGACATCATCGACGATTTCGGGCACGGTCTGATCGGGCAGCCGGTGAACCTGCTGAACCAGGATGTCTTCGTGGGGCACAACGTCGACACCGTGCTCACTTTCCCTCGGGTACTGGCTAATTCGATCGACGGCTTCCCCATCAAGGCCCGGCTGCGGCGCGGCAAGCCGGACGAGGACCGGCCGGTGTACTGGGTGACCGGCGGCGTCACGCGCACCGATATCCAGGAGCCGCCGACGGTCGGCCTGGTCCTGCTCGGCGACAACCGATTGCGGCTGTGTGGCCGCAGCGTCGGCAAGCGGGTGTTCCTGCACGAGCGCACTGCCGCCGGAGAATGGAAGGGCGACAAGCCCTTTGGCAACGGGGTGATGAGCTCCGGGGTGACGATGGCCGCCAGCGCCGACGGCGCCCGGGTGTACGCGGTGGCCCGCGGCGTCGACAACAGGCTGCATCTGAAGCATCCCGCGTCCGGTGACACCTGGCCGCAGCTGTTCAGCCGGACCTTCGCGACGGGCGGGGCGATTACCTGTTCGGCGGACGGTCAGCAGGTGTTCGTCGCGGGCACCGGGACCGACGGCAAGGTGTACGTCACCACCAGTACCACTGGCGGACAAGGGTTCACGGGCGACTTCACCTCGATCGGCGTCGCCAGCGTCGCTTCGCCCGCGCTGGCCTGCAGCGCCGACGGGCGCAAGTTGTTCGTCGCCACCCTGGGTGCCGACCGCAAGATCTGGCAGACCATCGTCGACGTGACGGACGGCAAGGTGCACGCCAAGATCTCCCTGCCGCTCGACAGCCTGCGGTTCAAGTCGGCGCCGGCGGTCGCGTGTTCGGACGACGGCAAGAAGGTGTTCTTCGCGGGACTCGGCGAGGACGGTGTCATGCGCATCCTCGAGCCCGAGGTGGCGAAAGGCAGCACCGACTTCTGGCGCGAGCTGGACAAGGTGCACGACGACTGGCACGTGTCGGCGCCCGCGCTGGCCTGCTCGCCGGACGGCAAGATCATCCACATCGCGGCCATCGACAACGCCCTGCGACTGACGCACCGGTTCTCGCCCGACGGCGGCAAGACCTGGCCGCATCAGGGTGGTGAGCGCTGGCACGTCGTTCGGGAGAACGCCGCCTGGTACTAACCCAGGTGCAGCGCCCGGCCCGCCGCGGTGGCCACCTCACCGGCCAGTTTCGTGATCGGCGGGCCGCCGCGCTGGTGGATCACGTTCGCGAGCACCACGACATAGGTGTCCGAGCCCGGATCCATCCACAGCGACACCCCGGTGAAGCCCGTGTGGCCGAAGCTGCCGACGGGGAAGACCAGACCGCGCGGTCCGGACAGCGGGGTGTCGATGTCCCAGCCGAAACCACGCTGGGCCGTGATGGGCGGGGGCTGCTGCGGTGTCGTCATCGTCAGCACCGAGGACTGGGTCAGCGGGAACGCACTGGCGCGGCCGGCCCGTCGATCGAGCAGCGCCTGCGCGAACCGTCCGACATCGTCGGCCGTCGAGAACACCCCGGCATTGCCGGCCACCCCGCCCAGACGGCGGGCCGTCGGATCGTGCACGGTGCCGCGCAGCGGCCGGCCGAAGTCGGGATTGAGCGCCGGGTCGGCCTGGTTGTCCTCGTCGAGCGCCGTCGGTGCGATCCGGGCCAGCAGATCGGTGCTCCAACTCCCCGGCGGGCAGTTGGCCGGCTCCGGCAGGTTCTGATCCAGGGCGGTCGCGTTGCCCCGGATTCGTTCGGGTCCACAGGCTTTCGCGGGTGGCAGATAGCGCGTTTCGGTCATTCCCAACGGCCCGAACACGTGCTCGGCCACGTACTGGTCCTCCGGTTGCCTGGTGATCTGCTCGAGAATCTCGCCCAGCAGGATGAAGTTGATGTCGTTGTAGTGGAACCCCTCGCCCGGCCCGAACTCCAGCGACGAGACCTCGGCCAGGTGGATGCCCGCGGCCTTGTCGGCCGGGTTCAGGCCCCAGGGGCCCTGCATGCTCAGATCGCCGCCGATTCCCGAGGTGTGGGTGAGCAGCATCCGGATGGTGACCTGGGCCCGGCGGGGATCATCGGTCGGGTTGAAGCCGGGCAGGTAGTTCTGCACGGGCTGGTCGACGTTGATCCGGCCCTGTTCACGCAGTTGCATGATGGCGGTCGTGGTCGCCAGCGCCTTCGTCATGGACGCGAGGTCGAAGATCGTGTCCGTGGTCATCGGCTCGGCGGGGGCGGGGTTGCCGTCCGGTCCGGGCTCGCCGGGCAGCTTGCGTACGCCGAACGCCTGGCGGTAGATCACCTGGCCGTCGTGGCCGATCAGGACCACCGCTCCGGGCAGGCGATGGTCGGCGATGTCGGCGTTGACCAGATCGGCGATGGGCGCGAACTCGGCCGGGGTGATCGGGGGTGGCGGGGGTAGCGCCGGCGGCGGCGGCGGTGTCGTGGTGGTAGTAATGGCCGCCGGCGTGCTGGTGACGATCGGCTCCTGGGTCGCGTGGCCGCAGGACGTCACCGCGACCGCGACGAGGAACAGCGCGCGGGCCCGGATCACGCCGTTGACGGGTCGAGGCCGACATCGACGCGGTGATGTTCGAGGTCGTGCAGGGCGTAGGCGGCGAACGATTCCACGGTGAACGCCGAGCCGTTGCTGCGCAGTCCGCGACGGTTCCACTGATCGCCCTGTACCGCACCGTAGGCGAGCGCGAATTCCGCTGCAGCGGTGCCTATTTCGTCGGCCACCACGGCCGGATCCTGTACGCCGTACCGGTCATCGACGGCGGTGGCGTCCTGATCCCAGTTCTCGAACGTCGCACCGTCGGCGCTGGCCTGGTCGTAGGTCAGCATCAACCCGAGACGGGTGCGCATGATCCGGAGCACATCGCGGACGTGACAGCCGTACTCGAGGACCGACCAGGTGTGTTCGTCGGGCCGCACCCGGACGTCGGGGCGGGCGAGCGTGTCGCCCCAGCCGGCGGCCGAGCGCGCGATTCGGTCGGCGACGTCGGCGTGGCGGACGGCCGACGGATTGAATCCACACTCCGGGCAGGGCTGCGTCATCACCCATGTCCAGTCCTTGGTGTCCGGCGGGATCGCCACGTCGGTCACCCTATCGGTTGTGCCGACGCGCTTGGCGGGATAGTTGAATCGATGGGTGATGTGAGGAAAGGGTCGCAATGGGAACCGCGCAGCCTCATGTACAGGTCAAACGGGTCTACGACGCCCCCGACGGCGCCGACGGCACGCGGGTCCTGGTGGACCGGCTGTGGCCGCGCGGGATTTCCAAGGACCGCGCCGCGCTCGACGAGTGGTGCAAACAGATCGCGCCGTCCACCGAGCTGCGCAGGTGGTATGCCCACGACCCGGCGAAGTTCGCCGAATTCACCAGGCGTTATCAGGCCGAACTCACCGGACCCGAGCGGTCGGAAGCTCTGACGCACCTGCGCGAACTGTCTCGCACGTCGACGATGCTCACGCTGTTGACCGCTACCAAGGACTTCCGGATCAGTGAGGCCGCGGTGCTCGCCGGAGAGATCGAGCGAATGGGGTAGTCGTTCGCGTAGGTGCCCTGCGTAAGCCTGGTCGCGACAAGGATTTTCATCAGAACGGTGGCGGGTCGTCGTGATCGGGCGCCGCCGGCGGAGGGGGTGGCACCCAGTCGGCGCTGATCTGTGCTTCTTCGGATGGATCGTTCACCCACGTGCACCAAGGACTGGTGCTGGGTTGGCCGCCCTTGAGGACGAGGAGCTTGGCCCGCATCTCGTTGCGCCACTGGATCAGATCGATCCGCTGACGCCGTCCATCGTTGATCCGGCGTTGTTCGGCGTTGGCCGGTCGGAGGGCGGACAGCTTTCGCCGATCGACGGTCCTGCGCGCCGATTTCTCCCGGTGCCGGTTCCGCTTTCGTGGAGCGGGTTCGGCGCACGCCGGCCGCAGCTGGGGGAAGAGGTCAGCTCCGGCCGGGGTGCCGCGGTAGACGCGGCCAGTCGGTGATGTCCACACGACGGTGCCGTCGGGCAGCTGTTGGTCCTGCCAACCGCCCGGTCCGCCGTGAAATGTCTTGAGGCGGTGGTGTTCTCGGCAGTAGCACTTGATATTGCCCAGAACCGTGCGGCCCCCGGCAGTGGGATCTGCATGGTTGAATGGTTTGGTGTGGTCGATGTCGGCGGTCCAGGCCGATCGATCACAACCGGGGAAGCAACAGGTCAGGTCGCGCGAGCGAACCCAGCGTTCCACCGCGGCCGACGGCTGGTAGCGCAGCGCCGCCGCGTCATCGACCGTGGGTTCGGTGAGCAGACGCAGGGCAGCGGTTTCGGCCAACTGCCGGATCTGCTCGGCGTCGATCACGCCGTAGCCCTCCAGGTAACCGGGCTGATCGCTTTCCCCGTCGATGGTTTCCTGGCTGGCAATGACGTTGATGACGATCTGGACGCCGCCGGGCGCGGATGAGTCGCCGGAGTGCTTTGCGGGACAATCCGATTCGCCGCAGTCGCAGTCGAGTGACCGGCCCTCGCTCAGCGCCAGCAGCGCGTCGGCGCGCCGCTGATCGAGGGTCCGGGTGTCGTGTTTGCACACCGACATCGCCATCGCGGAGAGTCGCTTGTCGAAGATCGATGCGGCAGGGGCCGTCAGTGCACCATGGAGTCGGGCCATCCCGTTCGGCAGTGCGATCACACCGACGTGGCGGGCGTTGTCGGCGGTGACGCGTCGCTCCTTGGCGCCTTCGGGATCAAGTACCCGCACCACGGCATCTACCGCGTTGATGACCCGGCGGCGAGACCAACTGTGCCAGTTGATGATTCTGTCCGCCAGTGACTGATCCAACTGCGCGATCAAAGAGTCGTCCACCGCCCCCGTTCGAGCGATGATCACCGCGACGGTGCGCCAGTCGGTCTTCCCCTGCGCCAGCAGGGCGCCGATCTTGGGTAATCGGGTGTCCAGCGTCTCGGCCTGACCGACCGCCTGACTGGCGACGCGGGCGGACAGATTGAGCGCTGCCGCGACTTCGGCGGACGTCCGCGCGAAGCCGGTGATGAGCGCGTATCCCGGACCCGTGGACGGCACGCCCTCGGCCTGCCCGGTCCGGTGATAGAGCAGGGCCGCGATTGCGGCCATCCGCCGGGCGATGAGCATCGACTCATCTCGCTGGGTTTCCTCGATCTCGCCGAGGAGAGCCCCGGGATCTATTGATTCGAACATACTTTCGATCGTACTGTGACCGTACGACAAATCTGGCGGCGGGAATGAAATCCGCGACCCGGCCGTTGACACCTTCGACAACTTGAGCGCACCAGACTCAACTATGGCTTGACAGCCCCCGCTACGGGGGAGCAGTCTTGAGCGAGGTTCACTCAAACCTAACAATCAGGCTAATCAGGAGGCAGTAACTATGGCTCGTGCGGTCGGTATCGACCTCGGGACCACCAACTCATGCGTCGCGGTCCTGGAGGGTGGCGATCCCGTCGTCGTCGCCAACTCCGAGGGCTCCCGGACCACCCCGTCGGTCGTCGCGTTCGCGCGCAACGGTGAGGTGCTGGTCGGCCAGCCCGCCAAGAACCAGGCGGTGACCAACGTCGACCGGACCATCCGTTCGGTCAAGCGGCACATGGGCACCGACTGGTCCATCGAGATCGACGGCAAGGACTACACCGCTCAGGAGATCAGCGCGCGCGTGCTGCAGAAGCTCAAGCGCGACGCCGAGAGCTACCTCGGTGAGGACATCACCGACGCGGTCATCACGGTCCCCGCGTACTTCAACGACGCCCAGCGTCAGGCCACCAAGGAAGCCGGCCAGATCGCCGGCCTGAACGTGCTGCGTATCGTCAACGAGCCCACCGCGGCCGCGCTGGCGTACGGCCTGGACAAGGGCAGCAAGGAACAGACCATCCTGGTCTTCGACCTCGGCGGCGGCACGTTCGACGTCTCGCTGCTGGAGATCGGCGACGGTGTGGTCGAGGTCCGCGCCACCTCCGGTGACAACCACCTCGGCGGCGACGACTGGGACGATCGGATCGTCGAATGGCTGGTCGACAAGTTCAAGGCCACCGCGGGCATCGACCTGACCAAGGACAAGATGGCCATGCAGCGGCTGCGTGAAGCGGCCGAGAAGGCCAAGATCGAACTGTCCAGCTCGCAGAGCACGTCGATCAACCTGCCCTACATCACCGTCGACGCCGACAAGAACCCGCTGTTCCTCGACGAGCAGCTGACCCGCTCGGAGTTCCAGAAGATCACCCAGGATCTGCTGGACCGCACGCGCCAGCCGTTCCAGTCGGTCATCAAGGACGCCGGCATCGCGGTCGGCGACATCGACCACGTCGTGCTGGTCGGCGGTTCCACCCGGATGCCCGCGGTCACCGATCTGGTCAAGGAACTGACCGGTGGCAAGGAGCCCAACAAGGGCGTCAACCCCGACGAGGTTGTTGCCGTGGGTGCCGCGCTGCAGGCCGGTGTGCTCAAGGGTGAGGTGAAAGACGTTCTGCTGCTGGACGTTACGCCGCTGAGTCTCGGTATCGAGACCAAGGGTGGCGTGATGACCAAGCTCATCGAACGCAACACCACCATCCCGACCAAGCGCTCGGAGACGTTCACCACGGCCGACGACAGCCAGCCGTCGGTGGAGATCAAGGTCTACCAGGGTGAGCGCGAGATCGCGGCGCACAACAAGCTGCTGGGTTCGTTCCAGCTGACCGACATCCCGCCGGCTCCGCGCGGCGTGCCCCAGATCGAGGTGACCTTCGACATCGACGCCAACGGCATCGTGCACGTCACCGCCAAGGACAAGGGCACCGGCAAGGAGAACA
>WBZP01002039.1_pt2 | contig 22708 bp, 21 predicted proteins | sample 5204301 | NCBI WGS metagenome assembly WBZP01 (sample SAMN12412401, study PRJNA552823) | activated sludge metagenome | isolation source: activated sludge from nitrification reactor of wastewater treatment plant... | place: USA: Pennsylvania | collected 2017 | reverse complement strand
TACGCCAGGATGACGCGATCGGACATGGTTGAAGCTCCTTTGTGTTCGGTTCAGTTACTACTGCAGGTTTTCGAAGGTGTGGGCGAGCTCGGAGCCCGTCATCGGTTCGCGGGCGACAACCATCACCGTGTCGTCACCGGCGATGGTGCCGACCACGTACGGCAGGGCCGCGCGGTCGATGGAGCTGGCCAGGTACTGGGCGGCGCCGGGCGGGGTACGCAGCACCGCCAGGTTGCCGCTGGCGTCGGTGGACACCAGGAGCTCGCCGAGCAGTCGCGACATCCGTTCCGTGCCACCGGATATGCCCTTCACCGGGCTGCCGTCCTCGGGCACCACGTAGATGCCCGTGCCCCCGTCGGCGCCGCGGAGTTTCACCGCACCGAGTTCCTCGAGATCGCGTGACAGGGTGGCCTGGGTGACGTCGATCCCCTCGTCGGCCAGCAGTGCCGCCAACTCGGACTGGCTGTGCACCTCGCGCGCCGACAGCAGCGCGACGATCCGGGCCTGCCGGCCCGCGCGGGTGGCAGCGACCTCGGGGGTCGCCTTGGAGCTCATGCGCTGTCCCTGGCGGCGTCGAGGATGCCCGGCAGCGCCCCGACGAAGCTGCCCAATTGATCCTCGGTGACGATCAGCGGTGGCGCCAGCCGGATGACCTCGGGGGCAGCGGCGTTGACCAGGAAGCCAGCTTCCCGCGCCGCCGCCTCGGCGGCCTTGGCCCGGGGCTCCGTCAGCACGATGCCCTGTAGCAGGCCGCGCCCGCGGACGTGATCGACCAGCGGATGGCCGAGCGCCTCGATGTCGTCCACCAAGGTCTTGCCCAGGGCGGCGGTGTGTGCGACCAGGTCGTCGGCGGCCAGCGTGCGCAGCACGGCCAGCGCGGCGGCGGTGCACACCGGATTGCCGCCGAACGTGCTGCCGTGCAGTCCGGGGGTCATCAGGTCGGCGGCGGCGCCGATCCCGATGCAGGCGCCGATCGGCAATCCCCCGCCCAGACCTTTGGCCAGGGTCATCACATCCGGCGTGATGCCGTCGTGCTGGTGGGCGAAAAACGTTCCGGTGCGCCCGATTCCGGTCTGCACCTCGTCGAGGACCAGCAGTGCCCCGTGTTGGGCCGTGACCTCCCGGGCCGCGGCCAGATAGCCCGCCGGTGGGACGACGACGCCGCCCTCCCCCATGATGGGTTCCAGGAACACCGCCGCCGTCTCGTCGGTCACCGCGGCCCGCAGCGCGCTGGTGTCCCCGTAGGGCACGAACGTGACGTCGCCGGGCAGCGGTTCGAACGGTGACCGTTTGGCCGGTTGGCCCGTCAGCGCCAGGGATCCCATGGTTCGGCCGTGGAATCCGCCTTCGGCGGCAACGAGTTTGGTGCGGCCCGTGAGGCGACTGATCTTGAAGGCGACCTCGTTGGCCTCGGTGCCCGAATTGCAGAAGAACACCCGGGCCACGTGGTCGGGCCCGAGCTGGGCGACCAGCGCCTCGGCCAGCGCGATGCCGGGCTCGGTGGCGTACAGGTTCGAGGTGTGACCCAGGGTGTTCAGCTGGGTGGTGACGGCCTCGATGACCGCCGGATGCCGGTGCCCCAGCAGGTTGACGGCGATGCCGCCCAGCAGGTCGAGATAGGTCCTGCCATCCGGGTCGGCCAGCACCGCGCCGTCGCCGGTGGCCAGCGCCAGCCCCGGGGTGCCGTAGTTGTCCATCATCACCGCCGACCAACGGTGTTGCAGTTCTTCGGTTTTCGTCATGATGACGGGACCACCTTGGTGCCGGTTCCCTCGTTGGTGAACAGCTCGACCAGGACGCAGTGCTCGACGCGCCCATCGATGACGTGCGCGCTGGGCACCCCGCCGGCCACGGCCCGCAGGCAGGCCTCCACCTTGGGCACCATGCCGGACTCGAGCCGGGGCAGCAGTTGGGCCAGCGCACCAGTGTCGATCTCACTGACCAGCGAGTCCCGGTTCGGCCAGTCGGTGTAGAGACCCTCGATATCGGTGAGCATGACCAACTTCTCCGCCTCCAGCGCTTCGGCCAGCGCGGCCGCGGCGGTGTCGGCGTTGATATTGTGCACCACACCGTCGGCGTCCGGGGCGATGGTGGACACCACCGGGATCCGGCCCGCGGCAATCAGATCGACAACCGCGTCGGTGTTGACGTGATCGACGTCGCCGACCAGGCCGATGTCGGTTGCCACCCCGTCGACGGTGACGCTGCGCCGGACCGCGGTGAACAGCGCGGCGTCCTCGCCGGTGATGCCGACGGCGTAGGGTCCGTGCGCGTTGATCAGGTTGACCAGTTCACGGCCCACCTGGCCGAACAGCACCATGCGCGCGACGTCGAGCACCTCGGGGGTGGTGACCCGGAAGCCGCCCTTGAAATCCCCTTCGATACCAAGGCGTTTCAGCATCGCCGAGATCTGGGGGCCACCGCCGTGCACCACCACCGGATGGATCCCGCAGTTGCGCAGGAACACCATGTCCGCGGCGAAGGCCGCCTTGAGCGCATCGTCGGTCATGGCGTTGCCGCCGTACTTGACGACGACGATGCGACCATGCAGTTGTTTGAGCCACGGCAGCGCTTCGGCCAAGACCGCCGCCTTCGTGGTGGTGGTGGCGGTCATGAGCTGTACGCCGAATTCTCTTCGACATAGGCGTGCGACAGGTCGGTGGTCCGGATGGACGCGGACGCATCGCCGAGCCCCAACGAGACGGTGACGTCGACGTCGGCGCCGGACAGGTCGACGTCCCGGGCCCCGGGCGCACCGGCACCGTCGACGCACACCGGTGAACCGTTGAACGACACCGAGATCCGGTCCGGTTCCAGCGCGACCGGTGCGATGCCGACGGCGGCCAGCACCCGGCCCCAGTTCGGATCCGAACCGAACAGCGCGGTCTTGACCAGGCTGTCGCGCGCGATGGCCCGGGCGCACACCACGGCGTCGTCCTCGGTGCGGGCACCGGTCACGGTGATGGTGACCCGCTTGGTGACGCCCTCCGCGTCGGCCTGCAGCTGGGCGCACAGGTCGTCGCAGACGGCCCTGATCGCGCCGTCCAGCTCGTCCTGGCTGGGGGTGATCGCGCTGGCGCCGGAGGCCAGCAGCAGGACGGTGTCATTGGTCGAGCAGCTTCCGTCGACATCGAGACGGTCGAAGGTGAGCGCGGTGGCCCGGCGTAGCGCGGTGTCCAGTGCGGCACTGTCGGCGACGGCGTCGGTTGTGATGACCACCAGCATGGTGGCCAGCGACGGGGCCAGCATTCCGGCGCCCTTGGCCATGGCGCCGACGGTCCAATTGTTCCTGTGGTGCAGCGCAACCTGTTTCGGCACGGTGTCGGTGGTCATGATGGCCCGCGCGGCTTCGTCACCGCCGGTGAGGCCGCCGGCCATCTCGTGCACGATCTCGGTGACGCCGGCGAGCACCTTGTCCATCGGCAGCCGGTCGCCGATCAGGCCGGTGGAGCACACCGCGACCTCGATGGCCCCGGTCTCGGTGCCCCACTCCGACAGTGCGGCGGCTACGGCCTCGGCGGTGGCGTGGGTGTCCTGGAAGCCGCCCGGTCCGGTGCAGGCGTTCGCCCCGCCGGAGTTCAGGATGACCGCCCGCAGCCGGCCGGTGGTGAGCACCTGCTGGCTCCACTGCACGGGCGCGGCCTTGACCTGATTGCGAGTGAACACGCCTGCGGCGCCGTAGTCGGGGCCCTCGTTGAACACCAGCGCCAGATCGAGATTGCCGGATGCCTTGATGCCGGCGCTGATTCCGGTGGCGCGGAAGCCCTCCGGCGCGGTCACACCCTGGGTGCGCAGCAGCCGGGACGCCGGCGTGCTGTCAAAGGTCGCTCCGGTCACGGTGCCACTCCCACGGTCGACAGTCCTTCGGTCTCGGGCCACCCCAGTGCCAGGTTCATCGACTGAACCGCTGCTCCCCCGGTGCCCTTGGTCAAGTTGTCGATGGCGCACACCGCCACCAGTACCCCGGCATCCGCGTCGACTGCGATCTGCAGTTGCGCCGCGTTGGACCCGATCACCGCGCTCGTCATGGGTAGCCGGCCCTCGGGCAGCAGATGGATGAACGGCTCTGCGTCATAGGCCTTTTCGTAGGCAGCCCGCAGTTCGGACAGCGTTGTGGAGGTGGGTGCCGTACAGGTCGCAAGAATACCCCGGGAGGTCGGGATGAGCACGGGGGTGAACGACACGCTCACTGCGGCATCGGTGACCGCCCGTAGCCCCTGCGCGATCTCCGGGGTGTGCCGGTGTGCACCGCCGATGTTGTAGGCCCGGGCCGATCCGATGACCTCGGCGGCCAGCAGATCGACCTTCGCGGATTTGCCTGCACCGGAGGTGCCGCTGACCGCGACGACCGTGACCGCGGGCTCGACCAGACCGGCCGCCACGGCGGGCACCAGGGCCAGCAGTGCCGACGTCGGGTAGCAGCCCGGGACGGCGATCCGCTTGGTGCCGCGCAGGGCGTCGCGGCCGCCGGGAAGTTCGGGCAACCCGTAGGGCCAGCTGCCGGCGTGCGGCGAACCGTAGAACCGCTCCCAGTCGGTGGCGTCGGTGAGCCGGAAGTCCGCACCGCAGTCCACCACCAGCGTGTCGGGCCCGAGTTGCTCGGCGATCTCGGCGGAATGTCCGTGCGGCAGCGCCAGGAACACCACATCGTGGCCGCGCAGTACGTCGATGTCGGTGGGCTCGAGGGTCCGGTCGGCCAGCGGGAGCAGATGCGGATGATGTTCGGCCAGTGTGGTGCCGGCGCTCGCGGCGGCGGTCAGCGCGCCGATGGTCAGCCGGCCGTCGGTGAGCGCCGGATGTCCCAGCAGGAGCCGCAGGATCTCACCGCCGGCGTATCCGCTCGCCCCCGCCAGGGCCGCTGTGGTCATTTCGAGCATTTTGCATGATTATGCAATCAGATGCAAATAAATTGGAGATTTCGGTGCATTGACCGTCGCTCACCGCCGGGTAATGCACCGAAATCACTGATCCGCGACCAATCAGGCGCGCAGTGTGGCACCGAGTTCACGACCGGCGACGGCCACCGCGGCATCCCGGGCCGCGCTGGCCTCGTCCTCGGTCAGGGTCCGGTCGGCCGCCCGGAATCGCATCGCCAGGGTCAGCGACGTGCGGCCTGCGCCGATCTGCGGTCCGGAATAGACATCGAACAGTTCGACGTCCTCGAGCAGCTCGCCGGCTCCGGCGCGCACCGCGGCGATCACCGCATCGGCGGGCACCGTGTCGTCGACGACCAGGCTGAGGTCCTGGAACACCGCCGGGAAGGGCGACACCCGGGGCGCGGGAAGCGTCTCGACGATGGGAATGGCGTCCAGATCCAGTTCGGCGGCGCAGGTGCCCTTCGGCAGACCGGCACGTTCGACGACGGCGGGGTGCAACTGCCCGGCGAACCCGACGCTGATGTCACCGACGAAGACCTCGGCGCAGCGCCCCGGATGCCAGGGCAACTCCTGAGCTGGTCGCAAGCTCACGTCGACACCGCACGCCCGGGCGACGATGCGCACGGCCTCGAACGCGTCGGTGGCCTCGGCCCGACGGCCGGGGCCCCACGGGCCGCGCGGCTCACGCAGGCCGGTGAGCACCACCCCGACATGCTGCGGCTGCCGGGGCAGCGAGGCATCCAATTCGGCGATCTCGGACTCGGTGGGCCGGCGGTCGGTCGAAATGCGTTGCACCGGGCGCGTTTCCGTGGTCGGCAACACCACCTGTGCGACGGAGAACAGTGCCACGTCGGGAGCTCCGCGGGAAACGTTGCGGCCCAGCGCTTCCAGCATGGCGGGCAGCAACGTGGTGGCCAGATGCGGCCGGTCGGCCTCCAACGGGTTGACCACCCGGGTGGTGTCGCGCCGCGAATCATCGGCGGCCAGGCCCCAGATGTCGAACACCCCGGCCGGCAGGAACGGGGTCGGCAGGATCTCCACGTAGCCCGACAGGGCCAGGGACTTGCCGACCGCACGGCGGCGTTTCTGGACGGCGCTCAGACCGCGACCGGCCGGCGCCGTCGGCAGGACCGACGGAATCACGTCGAGACCCTCGAGGCGCAGCACCTCTTCCACCAGATCGGCGGGCTCCACCAGGTCCGGGCGCCAGCTCGGCGGGGTGACCTCGAGCAGGCCGCCGGCAACCTCGTCGACCCGGGCGCCGATCTGACGTAGCCGAGCCACCGTCGCGCCGTCGTCGTAACGCACTCCGGCCATCCGGTCCGGAAGATCGGCGGGCATCGTGACCGGCGGGTAGGACCAGTCGTCGCGGGGCGGGTCGCCACGCCAGTCCGTCAGGGTGGGTTCGACAGTGCCGCCGGCAATCTCGGCGAGCAGCGTCGCGCACCGGTCGATCGCGGCAACCGAGATGGCCGGATCGACCCACCGTTCGTACCGGCGACCGGCCTCGCTGACCAGATGCAACCGGCGCTGGGTGCGGGACACCGCGGCCGGATCCCACACCGCGGCCTCGAGCAGCACGTCCGTCGAGCCGTCGTGGATCTCGGTGCTGCCGGCACCCATGACGCCGCCGATCGCGGCCGTACCGGTGTCGTCGACGATCAGCACGTCGGCGGTGTCGAGTTTGCGTTCGACGTCGTCCAGGGTCAGCACGGTCTCGCCCGGTTCGGCGAAGCGCACGCGGAAGGCTCCGTTGATCCGGTCGCGGTCGTGCGCGTGCATCGGATGGCCGAGTTCGAGCATCACGTAGTTGGTCACGTCCACGGCCGGCGAGATGGGCCGGATTCCGCACAGCATCAGCCGACGGCGCAGCCACCAGGGCGACGTGGCTCCGGGATCGATGCCCGTCACCGGCCGCAGGGCGAATCGACTCACGCCGGTGCCCTGATCCACTGTCAGCGGCCAGGCCTGGCCCTCGGCCGGCAGCGGCGGCACTCGGTCCGGATCGAAGGCCGGGTCGACGAAGTCGAGGTCGTAGGCGCAGGCGATCTCGCGTGCGATGCCGCGGACCGACAACCCATACCCCCGGTCGGGGGTGATGGCCAGGTCGAATACGACGTCGTCGAGGCCGAGGACCTCGATTCCCGATGCGCCGGGCTCGGCGGTTCCGGGTGGGAACACCATGATCCCGGAATGGTCGCCGCCGAGGCCCAATTCAGCTGCCGAGCAGATCATGCCGTCCGAGGTGCGGCCGTAGGTCTTTCGGGTGGCGATCGTGAAGTCACCGGGCAGCGTCGCCCCTGGGAGCGCCACCACCACCAGGTCACCGACAGCGAAATTGGTTGCCCCGCAGACGATGTCGCGCTGTTCGGCCTCGCCCACGTCGACCTTGCACGCCCGGATGGGCTTCTTGAACTCGGCGAGCTCCTCGATCTCGACGACCCGTCCCATGGTCAGGGGACCGCTGACCGGGCCCAGGGCGACGACATCCTCGACCTCATGGCCGATTCGGATCAGGGCGGCCTCGAGGTCGGCGGGCGTCACATCCCAGCCCGGAGCGCCGGCCTGGACGGCTTCACGCAGCCAGCTGTACGGAACGTGCATCAGGCCCCCACCCCGAACGGCAGCGAGAACCGGACGTCACCCTCGACCATGTCGCGCATGTCGGGAATTCCGTTTCGGAACTGCAGGGTGCGCTCGATACCCATCCCGAACGCGAAGCCGCTGTATTCCTGCGGGTCGATTCCGGCGGCCCGCAACACATTCGGGTTCACCATTCCGCAGCCGCCCCACTCGACCCAGCCGGGGCCGCCCTTCTTGTCGGCGAACCAGACATCGAACTCGGCCGACGGCTCGGTGAACGGGAAGAAGTGCGGCCGGATCCGGGTCCGCGCCTGCGCGCCGAACTCCGACCGCGCGAACGCGTCCAGGGTGCCCTTGAGATGCGCCATGGTCAGGCCCCGGTCCACGGCCAGGCCCTCGACCTGATGGAAGACCGGGGTGTGGGTGGCGTCCAGCTCGTCGGTGCGGAAGGTGCGTCCGATCGAGACGACGTAGACCGGCAGCTCCCGGGACAGCAGTGCCCGGACCTGGACCGGCGACGTGTGGGTGCGCAGCAGCTGCCGCGAACCGTCCGGCGCGATATAGAACGTGTCCTGTTCACTGCGGGCCGGGTGATCGACCGGAAAGTTCAGCGCATCGAAGTTGAACTGCTCGGTTTCGACCTCCGGGCCCTCGGCGAGTTCCCAGCCCATGGCGACGAACGTGTCGGTGATGCGCTCGGCCAGGATCGTGATGGGATGGCGGGCCCCGACCGGCTGCCGGGTCGACGGCAGGGTGACATCGATCCGCTCGGCCACCAGCACCTCGGCGTCGCGGTCGGCACGCAACTGCGCCAGCCGGTCGTCGAAGAGCCGCTGGGCCTCGGAGCGGGCGATGTTGACCCGTTTGCCGGCCTCGGCGCGTTCCGACTTGTCCAGCGTGCCCAGGGCCTGGCGCGCCAGTGCCAGCGGCGCCCGGTCGCCGAGGTGGTCGGTCTTGGCGCGGGCCAGGTCATCGAGGTTGCCGGCGTCGGCGAACGCAACCCGCGCCGCGTCGACCGCCGCACCGAGCGCGCCCTCCGAAAGATCAGCCACGCGGCCAGCGCCTCCTTGCTCGATCCCAACAACATTCCCCGGTAATGCAAGTGCCGATCATAGGCGGTCGGCACGCGATACCCTCTCGCGGTGGTGAGGGCATTGATCGTCGCTGCCTTCGGGCTGGGTGCGGCGGTGCTGGGGGTTCTGGCGATGCTGGTCGATCATCGGTGGTTCGTGGTCGCCGTCCCGGTCGCGCTGCTGGCCGGGGTCGGGATGTGGGACCTGGTCCAGACACGGCATTCGATCCTGCGGTCGTTCCCCATTCTCGGGCATGCCCGGTTCCTGATGGAGACCATCCGCCCGGAGATCCAGCAGTACTTCATCGAGTCCAACACCGACGGCACGCCGTTCGACCGCGAGACCCGCGACATGGTGTACGAGCGGGCCAAGGGCACCAAGAGCGACGAGCCCTTCGGCACCGAACGCGATGTCAACGCACTGGGCTACGAGTTCGTGCGGCATTCGATGCGGGCGCGGTTCGCCACCGATGTCGCGCCGAAGGTGCGGCTGGGTGGGGCGGACTGCAGCCAGCCGTATGACATTGCGCTGCTGAATGTTTCGGCGATGAGTTTCGGGGCGCTGTCGTCCAACGCCATCCTGGCGCTCAACGGCGGGGCGGCCATGGGCGGCTTCGCACACGATACCGGCGAGGGTGCCATCAGCCCGTACCACCTGCGTCCGGGTGGGGACCTGATCTGGGAGGTTGCCTCCGGCTACTTCGGCTGCCGGACCGACACCGGCGGCTTCGATCCGGTCAAGTTCGCCGAGAAGGCACAGCTACCGACGGTGAAGGCGATCTCGATCAAACTCTCCCAGGGCGCCAAGCCCGGTCTGGGCGGCGTGCTGCCCGGCGCCAAGGTCAGCGCCGAGATCGCGGCGACCCGCGGTGTGCCCCAGGGCCAGACGGTGATCTCACCGCCGGCGCACACGGCCTTCCGGACCCCGCTGGAGATGATGGAGTTCATCTCGACGCTGCGCCGACTCTCGGGCGGCAAGCCCGTCGGCGTCAAACTGTGCGTGGGCACCCGCAGCGAGTTCCTGTCGCTCTGCAGGGCCATGCTGGCCACCGGGATCACCCCGGATTTCGTCATCGTGGACGGCTCGGAGGGCGGAACGGGCGCGGCCCCACAGGAATTCGAGGACCACGTCGGAATGCCGCTGACCGAGGGCCTGATGCTGGTGCACAACGCACTGGTGGGCGCCGGGCTGCGGGACCGGGTCAGGATCGGCGCGTCCGGCAAGGTCGCCAGCGGGATGGACATCGTCTCGCGCATCATCCAGGGCGCCGACTTCACCCTGTCGGCGCGCGCCATGATGTTCGCGATCGGCTGCATCCAGGCCCAGAAGTGCAACACCAACACCTGCCCTGTCGGCGTCGCCACCCAGGACCCCGGCCTGATCCGGTCGCTCTACGTTCCGGACAAGGCCAAGCGCGTCTACAACTTCCAGCGCGCCACGGTCGCCAGCGCGGCCCAGATCGTCGCCTCGATGGGGCTCGGCGGTTTCGGCGAACTCGAGCCCGCGATGCTCAACCGCCGCATCGAGGGCGGTCGCAGCCGGACCTACGCCGAACTCTATGAGTGGCTCACGCCGGGCGCATTGCTCGATGACTCCGGCCCGGACTCCTGGCGGGCGGACTGGAACATCGCCACCGCGGCCGAGTTCCGCTGAGTCACAATCAGACCCGCGCCCAGCACACACGCCACCCCCGATGCGCCGGCAACCGCGAACGCCGCGGCGCCGTCGGCCAGCACCAGGAATCCGAATGCCGCGGCCACCGACAGCATCGCCCAGCGCAGCGGAGTCCACCGGCCGGCCGGCCCGAACGCGGTGGACACCAGCATGCCCAGTGCCAGCGCGATGCCGTGGCCGACGGAGGTGAAATCCCGCAGCACCGCGGCGGCACCCACCACGACGCCGATCCAGCCGGCGACCCACAACGGGCGGGCCGGCCGCGGGATCGCGGCGCTCAGCGCGCCGAGCACGCCGACGGCACCGTAGCTCATGCCCACGTCCTCGGCCCGGGACACCGCCGGCGGCAACAGGCCGTGCCGGACCGCGATGAGCAGCCCGACCGCCACCAGGACGGTGGCGCCGAGGTGGGCCGTCGCGAAGGCCACCACCAGTCGGGCGCTCCGGAACTGCAGCTCGCCCAGGGCCAGCAGGCACACCAGCCCCGGCAGCCAGTAGATGACCGGGCCGGCGTCCACCACGAACGCGCTGTCCAGCAGCGTGCCCAGGTGGCCGCGGTGCAGATTGTGCAGATTGGTACTCGCGTGCCGGATCACCGAGTGTTCGGCGGCCGGACCCAGCAGGATGAAGGCGATGCTCACCGCCGTCAGGGCCGCCGCATAGATCACCGTGACCCGGACCGGGGTCAGACTCGAGACGGTGCGCGACAACATCGTCACTCCACTATGCCGACGGCCGGTCCTCGGTGTCCGCGTCGTCACCTGTCAGATCCCTGCGAATTCCCAGCCGGTACATGACCAGGTCAGCCGGCACGCCGGTGGGGCGTGCGCCGAACACCTGGCGGCGCACGCGTTTGGCGGTGACGCCCATCTCGGCCAGCCGTCCCGGTGGCAACAGCTCCAGGGTGGGTCCGGAGACGATGATGCCGCCCTTGGTCGCCCGTTCCATCACGCGCGCAGCGATGTTGACGTCGACGCCGAGCCAGTCCGAGCCGATCCGTTGCGGGTGGCCGGTATGTATCCCGATCCGCATTCGCGGTGTGTAGCCGTCGACGGTGACGTCGTCGATCGCTGCATTGGCCGCCAGCGCGGCGGTGATCGCGACGTCCGGCGTGTGGAACACGGCCATCAGGCCGTCCCCCATGCGTTTGACGATGTGCCCGCCGCGGTCCAGCATGGGCGGCTCGACGGCGGCCGAGACACGTCGCAGCAGCTTGAGGGTGGCGTCGTCGCCGACGCGCAACGACCAGGACGAGAATCCGACCAGGTCGGTGAAGACGATCGTGGTCTCGGCGGCCGCCCGTTTGCCCGAAATCCGTTCGGTCAGCGCCTGCCACACCTGCAGGCCGGCGAAGCTCACTTCGCGCGATGCGGCCTCCCGGTCGGGTAGCAGCCGGTCCACGCCACGGGCGGCGGCGCTGGGGCCGCCGACGCCGGCCGTCGACAGGGGGTCACCGAAATCCGGATCGCCCGGCAGGTGCCGGCGCACCCGGCGGATGAACGAGATCAGGCCGGGGTTGTGGTTGGTGTCCACCAGCCAGGTCCGTGCGCCGTCGGGCTCGGTGTCCGATGGTTCGGTGTCCGATGGTTCGATCGCGGCGGGTCGGGCGCCATCGGAGTCCACCGCGTCAGGGTAGGTCCCGGCGCGCCGGCCCGGCAACGACGCCCCGGTCGGTGTGGGGAATCAGCAGGTCACAGCCATGATGCGGTGCGGTAGCCGGCCGATAACGGCACGGCGCGGCGACCGCCGAAATCGTAGACAACGATGGTTGTCACTATTATCGTGAGAACTCTTCGCCTGCATCAGGAGGACCGATGAAGACACAACGTGGTGTCCCCGGATCCAACCGCGGCACCGGTGCCGCGGACCCGCTCGGCCCGGACTCGTTGACCTGGAAGTACTTCGGCGACCTGCGGACGGGAATGCTGGGCGTCTGGATCGGCGCGATCCAGAACATGTACCCCCAGTTGGGCGCGGGAGTCGAGGAGCATTCGATCCTGCTGCGCGAACCGCTGCAGCGGGTCGCCCGCTCGGTGTACCCCATCATGGGTGTCGTCTACGACGGTGACCGGGCCGCGGAGACCGGCGCGCAGATCAAGGGCTTCCACAACACCATCAAGGGCGTCGACGCGCAGGGACGCCGCTATCACGCGCTGGACCCCGACACCTTCTACTGGGCGCACGCGACCTTCTTCATGCTGATCCTCAAGGTTGCCGAGTATTTCTGCGGCGGGCTGACCGAAGCCGAGAAACGGCAACTGTTCGACGAGCACGTGCAGTGGTACCGGATGTATGGGATGAGCATGCGGCCCGTGCCCGAAACCTGGGAAGCGTTCTGCGAGTACTGGGATCGCACCTGCCGCGACGAGCTCGAGATCAACCGGGCCACGCTCGACATCTTCACCATCCGGATCCCGAAGCCCAAGTTCGTCATGCTGCCGACCCCGCTGTGGGATCAGTTGTTCCGGCCGATGGTCGCCGGGCAGCGGTGGATCGCCGCCGGGCTGTTCGACCCGGCCATCCGGGAGCGCGCCGGAATGCGCTGGACCCCCGGCGACGAAGCGCTGCTGCGACTGTTCGGCAAGGCCGTCGAGATCGCGTTCTGGGCAGTGCCCGATGAGATCCGGTTGCATCCACGCGCGCTGGCCGCGTATCGGCGCGCCGCGGGCCGGGCGCCGGCCGACGCCCCACTGGTCGAGGCGCCGTTCTTCATGGATCCACCCCGCGACCGCAAGGGCATGCCCATGCACTACGCGCCCAAGCGCAAGCTGCCCTTCCCGGTGCCGCCGATCCCTGCCCCGCCGATCCCGAAGGTCATCGCCGAGCGGGCCGGCTCCCTGGTCCACACCACCTTCTCCCTCACCGGACTCCGTCCCGCTCGCGGCCGACGACCGGCCGCCTGAAATCAACTCTCCGACAACCGAATCGAGTACTGAATGATCGAGTGGTCCGATGTGGACCTCGCCGTGCGCGATGCCGTCCGCCAGTTCGTGGACAAAGAGGTCCGTCCCCACGTCGACGCCCTGGAATCCGGCGAGATGGAGCCCTACCCGATCATCCGCAAGCTGTTCGCGACCTTCGGGCTCGACGCGATGGCCCGCGACTCCCTGGAGAAGCGCCTGGCGAAGCTGCGCGACGGATCGTCGTCCGGCGGCGGTAACGGCGGCGGCATGCTGGGCGGTGGACCGGAAACCGCCGGCATGGGCTTCATGATGATCAGCGAGCTGTGCCGGGTGTGCATGGGAATCGTCACCGGCATGGGCGTCAGTCTCGGACTGACGGTGCCGACCATCGCCGGCCGCGGCACCCTGGCCCAGCAGGAGCGCTGGCTGCCCGGGCTGGTGACCTACGAGAAGATCGGCGCCTGGGCCATTACCGAACCCGACTCCGGCTCGGATGCGTTCGGTGGCATGAAATCGTACGTAGTTCGTGACGGGGACGATTACATCCTCAACGGTCAGAAGACCTTCATCACCAACGGCCCCGATGCCGACGTGGTGGTCGTCTACGCCAAGCTGGATGAGGGCGATCCGAGCATCGATAAGCGCAATCGCAAAGTGCTGACGTTCGTGCTGGACCGCGGGATGGAGGGATTCGAGCAGTCGAAACCGTTCCGCAAGATGGGGATTCACTCGTCGCGCACCGGCGAGTTGTTCTTCAGCAATGTCCGACTGGGCCGCGACCGGCTGCTGGGCCAGGCCGAGGGAGACGGCGCCAACGAGTCCGGCGATGGCCGGGCCAGTGCCCGTTCGAACTTCTCGGCCGAGCGCATCGGGGTGGCCTCGATGTCGCTGGGTGTCATCGAGGAATGCCTGCGGCTGTGCGTGGACTACGCCAAGAGCCGGACACTGTGGGGTCAGGAGATCGGTCAGTTCCAGCTGATCCAGCTCAAGCTGGCCAATATGGAGGTTGCGCGAATGAATGTGCGCAACATGCTGTTCCGCATCATCGAGGCCCAGCAGAGCGGCGTGCAGATCTCACTGGCCGAAGCCTCGGCGATCAAGTACTACTGCTCACAGGCCGCTACCGATGTGGCGATGGAGGCCGTGCAGTTGTTCGGCGGCAACGGCTACATGACCGAGTACCGGGTGGAACAACTCGCCCGTGACGCAAAGTCACTGATGATCTACGCCGGCAGCAACGAGGTCCAGATCACCCACGTGGCCCGGGGACTCCTCAGCGGATAGCCCTCCATCGCCGAGCGTGCGCAGAAGTACGCGACACGCCGCGCAGATGTGAACCAACACGCACGGTCGCGGTCAGCCGCGCTGGGCGCGTGCACTCCGGTAGAGGCAGATGGCCGCGGCCGCCGCGACGTTGAGACTTTCTGCGTGCCCGGGCATTTCGATGCGCACCCGTCGATCAGCCCGGGCGGCGACAGCGGCGGGCAAGCCATGGGCCTCGGACCCGAACAGCCAGGCCGTCGGTCCGCTCAGGTCGGTCTCGGCCAGATCGACGGCATCATCGAGCGTGGTGGCCAGCACGGTCAGGCCGGCGTCCCGCAGTGCATCCAGTGCCGCGACGGTGTCGGGTTCGACCACGACGGGCAGATGGAAGATGCTTCCGGCCGAGGCCCGCAGGCATTTTCCGTTGTACGGATCGACCGCGTGCCCGGCCAGCATCACGGCATCGGCGCCCATCGCGTCGGCGATGCGAATCACCGTTCCGGCGTTACCCGGTTCGGAGATCCCGACCGGCACCGCGACCAGCTTCGGGGTCGCGGGGAGCGCATCGGCGGGAACGTCGCACACCGCCAGCAGACCCGCAGGAGTCACGGTGTCCGACAACGCCTTTGCCGCACCTTCGGTCACCAGATGCACCGGGGTGTCCCCGATCAGGCCGGCATGCCGGTCGAAGGCCGCCTCGGTGGCGAACACCTCGACGGCACACCCACGGCTGACCGCAGCCGCGACGAGGTTGGGTCCCTCGGCCAGGAACCTCCCGACACGACGTCGGCCCGCGGGGCGCAGCAGTTTGACTGCCGCGACCACGCGGGCCGATCGTTCGGTCAGTGGCGGATTCAGGCGGCCTCACCGGACGGTGCGTTGACATCACTGGGCAATGCCGCCTTGGCGACCGCGACCAGCGCGGTGAACGCCGCGGCGTCGCTGACCGCGATCTCAGCGAGGTTCTTTCGGTCCACCTCGACTCCGGCGGCCTTGAGGCCCTGGATCAGGCGGTTGTAGGTGATGTCGTTGGCCCGGGCCGCGGCGTTGATGCGGGTGATCCACAGCTTGCGGAAGTCACCCTTGCGGGCCCGGCGGTCCCGGTAGGCGTAGGTCAGCGAATGCAGCTGCTGCTCTTTGGCCTTGCGGTAGAGCCGCGAGCGCTGGCCGCGGTAACCCTTCGAAGCCTTGAGGACTGTGCGCCGCTTCTTCTGGGCGTTGAGTGCGCGCTTTACGCGTGCCATGGGGTATTCCTATCTCGTTGGTCTCAGGTCTGGCTGGCTGCTGGGCCTCAGCCGTTCAGCATCTTGGCGACACGCTTGGTGTCGTTGGCGGCCACCTCGGTGCGACCGTCGAGGCGACGGGTGCGCGTGGTGGGCTTGTGTTCCATCAGGTGGCGACGGTTGGCCTTCTGGCGCACGATCTTGCCGGTTCCGGTCTTACGGAACCGCTTCGATGCACCGCTGTGGGTCTTGGCCTTGGGCATGTGTCCTCAGTTCGTTGCTCAGGTGGTGGTGCTCAGGTGGTTTGCGAGTTGTCGTCGGCGGGCGCCTCCGCCTCGGCCGGCTTTCCGGCTGGGCCGGGCGTCGGCGCGTCGGCGTCGTGCGCTGCCTTGGCGCGGGTCTTCGCGCCGCGGTGCGGGGCCAGCACCATCGTCATGTTCCGGCCGTCCTGCTTGGCGGACGTCTCGATGAAGCCGTGTTCGGCCACATCGGCGCCGAGGCGCTGCAACAGCCGGTAACCCAGTTCGGGGCGGGACTGTTCGCGACCGCGGAACATGATCGTCACCTTGACCTTCGACCCGGCTTCCAGGAAGCGGATGACGTGACCCTTTTTGGTCTCGTAATCGTGCGGGTCGATCTTGGGACGCAGCTTTTGTTCCTTGACGACGGTCTGCTGCTGGTTCTTGCGAGACTCGCGCTCCTTCAGAGCCGTCTCATATTTGAACTTGCCGTAGTCCATGATCTTGCATACCGGCGGCTTGGCGTCGGGGGCTACTTCGACAAGGTCGAGGTCGGCATCCGCGGCGACGCGGAGGGCATCTTCGATGCGCACGATGCCTACCTGCTCCCCACCGGGGCCGATCAATCGGACTTCAGGTACGCGAATGCGCTCGTTGACGCGGGTCTCAGTGCTGATGTGGCCTCCTGGGTGTGTGTCCTCATTAGAGGCCCAACCCACCAGCACCTGTTCATCGGAACAGAAAAGCCCTGCTCGGAGCAGGGCCCAATGCCGACCAGTCGCGGTGTGAACCGCCCGCGCACGAGACGCAGACCCGGCATCGCAGTTATCCTGCAATACCGGTGACCGGACCGCCGAACCTGTAGGGCAGGCGGTGGGAGTGGGACTCCACTTGCTGTCCCGGCGTCAGCCGGAACGGTCGCGCATGCGAGTCTAACAGGCATGACCGACAATCCAAGAATCCGCGAACTGGCCGAGATTCCCGCGGTCGAGGTCATCAGCCGGTCCGCGGTCATGCTGATGAGCGCCGCGGCGGAGAAGCTCGGGCTGTCCGAGGCCGATCCGGACGGCAGTCCCCATCGTGATCTCGACGAGGCGCGCCGGCTGATCACCGCGCTCGCCGGTCTGGTGACCGCATCGGCGGAATACCTCGGCCCGCACGCCGGCCCGCTGCGCGACGGCCTCAAGAGCCTGCAGCTGGCCTTCCGCGAAGCCAGCGCCGAACCCGAGGAGCCCGGTCACGGTCCGGGTGAGAAGTACACCGGCCCGGTCTGGTAACCGTCCCCTCCCCCCGTCGGACCTTCACCGCATATCCTCGCCGCATATGACCGTCACGACCCGGCCGCTCAGCCGCCCCACTACGCCGTACCCCTGGGTTCCTGCGGCGACGGGGTGGATCGTCGGCGTCGTCGCGACGCTGTCGCTGATCGCCAGCGTGTCACCGTTCGTCCGGTCCCTGGTCCGCATCCCTGCCGAGTTCGTCAACAACTACCTGTTCAACTTTCCGGACACCAGCTTCGCCTGGGCATTCGTCCTGGTCCTGCTGGCTGCCGCGCTGGCCGCGCGCAAGCGAATCGCCTGGTGGATCCTGCTGATCTACATGGTCGCCGAAATTGTCTGGAACGGTGGCGATCTGCTCACCGGTGGCGAATCGACGCTCGACGAAGCCGGCGAACTCATCGGCCTGGTGGTGCACGTCGTCCTCATCGTGCTGCTCCTGCTGGCGCGCAACGAGTTCTGGGCGAAGGTGCGCCGCGGGGCGTTGTTCAAGGCCGCCGCGGTCCTGATCGTCGGAATGGCGATGGGGACCCTGATTGGTTGGTCCCTGGTGGAGCTGTTCCCGGGTTCACTGGCCCGCGAGGACCGATTCCTCTACACGGTCAACCGCGTCAACGCGTTCTCCGGCGCGGGTCCCGAGCAGTTCAGCGGCCACCCGCACATCCTCATCAACGTGCTGCTCGGCCTCTTCGGCGCCTTGGCCCTGATGGCCGCGGCCATCGTGTTGTTCCAGTCGCAGCGTTCCGAGAACGCATTGACCGGGCAGGACGAGTCCGCGATCCGCGGCCTGCTCGAGGTCTACGGCAAGAACGATTCGCTGGGTTACTTCGCGACCCGGCGCGACAAGTCGGTGGTGTTCGCCCCCAACGGCCGGGCCGCGGTGACCTACCGCGTCGAGGTCGGTGTCTGCTTGGCCAGCGGCGACCCCCTCGGCGACCCGCGGGCGTGGCAGGCGGCGATCAAGGTGTGGCTCGAACTGTGCCAGACCTACGGGTGGGCGCCGGGTGTGATGGGTGCGAGTTCGGCGGCGGCCCAGGCTTTCCGCGAAGCCGGGCTCAATGCGCTCGAACTCGGCGACGAGGCGATCCTGTACCCCGACCGGTTCACGCTGTCCGGACCGGAGATGAAGCCGGTACGACAGGCCGTCACCCGGGCACGCCGGGCCGGACTGAGCGTGCGCATCCGGCGGCACCGCGATCTCACCTCGACGGAAATGTCCGCAACCATCGAACGCGCCGATGCCTGGCGGGATTCCGAGACCGAGCGCGGCTTCTCGATGGCGCTGGGCAGGCTGGGCGACCCCGCGGACGGCGAGTGCCTGTTGGTGGAGGCGGTCCAGGGCGATCCCGACGGCGCTGGCGCGGTGGTGGCGATGCTCTCACTGGTGCCCTGGGGCGTCACCGGGGTTTCGCTGGATCTGATGCGGCGCTCCCCCGGTTCACCCAACGGCACCATCGAACTGATGGTCAGCGAATTGTGCCTGCAGTCGGAAGCCCTTGGCATCAACCGAATTTCACTGAACTTCGCTATGTTCCGGTCGGCCTTCGAAGAAGGCGCACAGCTCGGTGCCGGTCCCGTCGCACGACTGTGGCGCGCGGTGCTGGTCTTCTTCTCCCGATGGTGGCAGCTCGAAACGCTGTACCGCTCGAACATGAAGTACCTGCCCGAATGGGTGCCACGCTACGCGTGTTACGAGGACGCCCGGCTGATCCCGCGGGTCGGTGTCGCGTCGGTGATCGCCGAAGGATTCCTGGTGCTGCCGTTCGGCCGGCGCAACCGCCAGCACACCGGTCACCACCCCGCCGTTCCGCAGGCACTCGTCGACTCGGGGCGCCTGCACGGCGACGGGTCGACGCCGGACATCTCCGGACTCGCCGTCGACCTGACCCACGGCACGGCCGCGACCCGGTTGCCCGAGCAGGTCCGGGTCCGGATGAACAAGCTCGATGCGCTGCGCGCCAAGGGAATTGACGCCTATCCCGTCGGGCAGCCACCCAGCCACACCGTCAGCGCCGCGCTCGCCGAAGCCGACGGGACCGCCGTCAGCGTGGCCGGCCGGGTCCTTCGGATCCGCGACTACGGGGGTGTGATCTTCGCCCAGCTGCGGGACTGGTCCGGCGAAATCCAAGTGCTGCTGGACAATTCGGTACTCGGACCAGGCTCGGGCACCGGATCGTTCACCGCGGCGATCGACCTGGGCGATCTCGTCGAGGTCACCGGCACGATGGGGGTCAGCCGGACCGGCACCCGTTCGGTGCTGGTGCGGGACTGGCGACTGACCGGCAAGTGCCTGCGCCCGCTGCCCGACAAGTGGAAGGGCCTGACGGATTCCGAGGCCCGCGTGCGGTCCCGCTATGTCGACCTGGCCATCAACACCGAGGCCCGCGAGCTGATCCGGGCCCGCAGCCAGATCCTGCATTCGATCCGGGAGACGCTGTTCGCCAAGGATTTCATCGAGGTGGAGACGCCCATCCTGCAGCAGATCCACGGCGGCGCCAACGCCCGCCCGTTCCTCACCCACATCAACGCCTACGACCTGGATCTGTACCTGCGAATCGCCCCAGAGCTCTACCTGAAGCGGCTGTGCGTCGGGGGCGTCGAGCGCGTGTTCGAACTGGGCCGGGCGTTCCGCAATGAAGGGGTCGACTTCAGCCACAACCCCGAGTTCACCCTGCTGGAGGCGTATCAGGCGCATGCGGACTACCTGGTCTGGATCGACGGCTGCCGCGAGCTGATCCAGAATGCCGCCGTGGCCGCCAACGGGGCCCAGGTGGCGATGCGGCCCGGGCCCGACGGGAGGCTGGGCCCGGTGGACATCTCGGGCCGGTGGCCGGTCAAGACCGTGCACGACGCGGTCTCCGAAGCCCTCGGCGAACACGTCCACGCCGGGACCGAGCTCGCCACGTTGCGCAGGTTGTGCGATGCCGCCCAGATTCCCTATCACCGCCAGTGGGACGAGGGATCCGTCGTCCTCGAGATGTACGAGCACCTCGTCGAGGACCGCACCGAGGCGCCGACGTTCTACACGGAGTTCCCCACCTCGGTGTCGCCGCTGACCCGTCCGCATCGCAGCAAACCGGGTGTCGCCGAACGCTGGGATCTGGTGGCCTGGGGCGTGGAGCTGGGTACGGCCTACAGCGAGTTGACCGATCCGGTCGAGCAGCGCCGGCGCCTGCAGGAGCAGTCCCTGCTCGCCGCGGGCGGGGACCGGGAGGCGATGGAACTCGACGAGGATTTCCTGCAGGCGATGGAGTACGCCATGCCGCCGACCGGCGGCATGGGGGTGGGTGTCGACCGGGTGGTCATGCTGATCACCGGTCACAGCATCCGGGAGACGCTGCCGTTCCCACTCGCAAAACCGCGATAATCGCCGTTCACAGCAATTTTCCAGATTCGCGGGTGAGGATTGTGCGGTGACAGTGATGTCGGCGCCCTTCGGCCTTTTCCAGCAGCACATTTCGTTGATGCACGGCTGGGTGCCGACGACCGTGCAGGCCCTGGCCGCTGCCGCCCTGCTGGTTGCGCTGACCGGCCGTCGGCGCCGCTGGTTGCCGCTGGCGGCCCTGCTCGGGGTCGTCGCCGTGGCGGCCGCTCACTGGGCCATCGCCAGCAACGGGCTGGCCAGCGAGCCCGCCCCACGCCAGCTGTGGCTCTGGGTCGCCGCCAGCGGGGTCGCGGTAGGCGTTGTGGGGCTGGGCTGGCGCACGGCCCGGTGGTGGCGACGTGGCGTGTCGCTCCTGGCGGTCCCGCTCTGCCTGCTGAGTGCAGCCCTGGTGGTCAATGCGTGGGTGGGCTACTTCCCGACGGTGCAGAACGCGTGGGGTCAGCTGACCTCCGGCCCGCTGCCCGACCAGACCAGCCGCGCCGCGGTGACCGCGCAGGCGGCACAGGTCCAGGCCCATCACGTGCTGCCAGCGCGGGGCAGCGTGGTGCCGGTGACCATCTCTGCGACCGCGTCGGGCTTCAAGCACCGCGGCGAACTCGTGTACCTGCCGCCCGCCTGGTTCGCCACCAGTCCGCCCCCGAAGTTGCCCACCGTGCTGATGCTCGGCGGCGAATTCAACACGCCGGCCGACTGGCTGCGCGCCGGGAGCGCAGTCAACACCGTCGACGCCTTCGCCGCCGCCCACCACGGCAACGCCCCGGTGTTGGTCTTCGCCGATTCCGGCGGCGCGTTCAACAACGACACCGAGTGCGTCAACGGCCCCCGAGGGAACGTCGCCGATCATCTGACCAAGGACGTCCGGCCGTTCATGACGGCCGAGTTCGGCGTCAGCGCCAACCCCGCGAACTGGGGTATCGCTGGCTGGTCGATGGGCGGGACCTGCGCGGTCGACCTCACCACCATGCACCCGGATCTGTTCAGCGCGTTCGTCGACATCGCCGGGGACAGCGCACCGAACTCCGGAACCAAGTCGCAGACCATCAACCGGCTGTTCGGCGGCGACCCGACCGCCTACGCGGCCTGGGATCCGGTCAACGTGATCACCAAACATGGTGCTTACCAGGGAATTTCGGCCTGGTTCGCGATCAACGCGAACACCGGTAACGCGGCCCCGCAGCCGCGGAACATCCCGACGGCCAACGGCACGACCCCGATCGGCTATCACGCCGGCACTGGTAGGCCCAGCGACCAGACCACGGCGGCGAACACCTTGTGCGCCCTGGGTGCGGCACATGGCATCCAGTGCGCCGTCGTCGCCCAGCCCGGCAAGCACGACTGGCCGTTCGCCGCCCGGGTCTTCGCCACCGCGTTGCCCTGGCTCGCCGGCGCCCTGCACACCCCGGGCGTACCGGCGCCGACCCTGCCGGCCGCTGCACGCTCGGCCGCCAATGTGCCGGTCACCGGGATGACGCACGGCGCGGAAACATCCACCGAGGCCGCGGGCCGGTAACCGATCGATCGGCCGCATCGTCGGCGGTACCGTGGCGGAATGGCCGACGAAACGAAGGCGCCCGCACCGTCCGGCGCCGCCCCGGTTCCACCCGTTGAGGACGTCGGCTATACGCCCGACGGTGTGCCCACCTTCGACTCGGTGCGCGAGAAGATCGAGACCCGGTACGGCACGGCGATCGGCGCGCACGAACTCGCGGCCGATACCCCCGAGGGTCACACCGTCGAGGAACAGTACGAGGCCAGGCAGAAGGCCGCCGCCGAACGGCTCGCGCAGATCCGGGAGTCCATGCGTTCCGATCAGTAGTCCGACTCGGCCGCGAGTACCTCCGCCAGGAAGGCATCGGCACCGGGTTGGCGCAGGCGCGCCCGCGCGAGTGCCCGGACCCGTTCCCGGACCTCCGCGGACTCGTCGACGCCGGCGCCGACGGTAACCTCGACATTGCGCCAATCATGGTTCCAGGCAACCGATTCGGCGATCGGAACGTTCTCACCGTCCAACAGCTCCAGCACGGCCCGACCGGCGACGTCCAGCTCGCCGGCGCCGTGCAACGCCCCGGAGCACACCAAGACCGGGATCCCCTGCGACGACGCCGTGCCCGACAATCCGACGCCGACCTCGGCACTGACAGCGGCACCGTCGATCGCGATGCGCCAGTCGACGGTGCCCTCGGCCGCGTCGAAGATCCCTGGCGGCACTCC
>WBZP01002200.1_pt1 | contig 22718 bp, 8 predicted proteins | sample 5204301 | NCBI WGS metagenome assembly WBZP01 (sample SAMN12412401, study PRJNA552823) | activated sludge metagenome | isolation source: activated sludge from nitrification reactor of wastewater treatment plant... | place: USA: Pennsylvania | collected 2017 | reverse complement strand
TGATCTGCAATCCGATGTGGTTGTCGACCAGCTTCTCCCAGAAGCCGGTGACACCATCGCGCAGGAGGTGTTCGACGCCCTTGCCGGGCACCAGCTCCGGGCGGAGCGCATCGGAGATGTCGCTGATGACCCGGGTGATGACCGCGTGGAGCAGCTGATCCTTGGCCGGAAAGATGTATTGCACGGTCCCCAGCGACACGCCCGCCTCGGCGGCCACCGCGCGCAGGGTCATGGCGGCCACACCCACATTGCTGAGCACGGTGACGGCCGACGCGACGATCTGGTCCTCACGCTCGGCAGCCTTGAGGTAAACCACGGGTTCTCCGATCTGGACAGCGGTGGACGTCCAAACATTGTCATACAACCGACTTATTTATGCAACGTCGTACGGCACGATGAGCGTCTGGTTGTCGTACCCCGCTGCGATAATTGCTCATGACGAAAACGATCCATCACCGTCTGCACATTCTCGAGGCCGCCGACTGGAAGGCCGGCGTGATCACGCTGCTCGAACCCGGTTCGCCCTATCGGCCGTGGCGCTACGCCTTCGGGGAGACGCGCCCCGGCGACCGCGCCCTGCTGGTCCTGGGCACCGACCCGGTGTCGGTACTGACGGTGCTCGGCCGCATCGACGACCAAGGCGGCCTCGACGGCTGCACGCTGTCGCAGCGACACCGGCTCAATCTGGTGGACCTGACCACCCTGGCAATGCTGGCCGACGCGTCCGCGGTATTCACCGACTGGCGTCTCGATGACGAGGTCGCCGAACGAATGATCCTGGCGCTGCACGAGAGCCCGGTGTACGGCGAACCGTTCTATTGGTGGGGGCACTCGTCGGTGGCGGCGGCGCGGACCCTGCTGCACTTCGGCAGCCAGTGCCACGGCTGCGGTCAGCAGATCGACCTGAGCGAATCCCATGCCCGCGAGCAGATCTTCGTGCACACCACCGATCCATTGCGGCGCCCCGATCCGGGATCGCCGATCAGACCCACGGACGGCCCGCCACCCGGGCGTCCGTACCGGGCCAGGCTACGCAAGTCCGTCCGCGACTGGCCCGCCGTCCTGTGTCGCGAATGCGACGGCCGGATGCGCGACGGCGGCTTCACGTCGATGGTCGACTTCAAGTTCGCTCTGCACCCGGAATGTCCACTGTGCGAAGGGAAGCGGACCCTGAGGATCCGATATGGAATGCCGGCTGACCCCGAGAGCTGGCAGCCCTGGCTGGGTATGGGCGGCTGCTGTCAGAGTGACGAGAAGTGGCGATGCGATCTGTGCGGCCATAGTTGGGCGTGACCCGTGGATCACATTGGCGCACAGCTGTTCAGTGACCGGGTTCCTGCTGCGTGGTGCAGTGGATGCCACCGCCGCCGGCAGCGATGGCATCGATGTTGATCTGCACGACCTGGCGGCCGGTGAAGAGCCGTTCGAGGGTGGCCCTGGCGGCGCCGTCGGCGTCGGGGTCGCCGAATTCGGGGGCGATGACGGCGCCGTTGCAGACGTAGAAGTTGATGTAGCCCGCGGCGAAGTCGTCGTCGTCGAATTTCTCCCGGACTGTTGACGGACCCTCGATCACCTCGATCTGCAGCGCTCGATCGTGCACGTCGGTCGCCGCGTGCAGGATATCCAGGTGGCGGCGGGTGACGTCGTAGTCGAACGACGTGGGATCGGCTTCCCGGCCGGCGACAACCACACCCGGACCGGCGAAGCGGGCATAGAAATCGGTGTGTCCGTCGGTGATGTCGTGCCCGGCGATACCCGGCAGCCAGATCACCTTCGTGATGCCGAGCACGCGGTGGAGTTCCGCTTCGACATCAGGTTTGGTCCGGCCCGGGTTGCGGTTGCTGTTGAGCACGCAGCTCTCGGTGATGATGGCGGTGCCCTCGCCGTCGACCTCGATCCCGCCGCCCTCGAGCACCAGATCCGTGCGCACCGTCTGCACCCCGGCCCGGCCCGCGACGAACTGGGCGACATTGGCGTCGTGGCGATGCTCCTGCTTGCCACCCCAGCCGTTGAAGTTGAAGTTCACTCCACCCCAGCCACTGTCACCGTTGACGAACACCGGTCCGGTGTCGCGCATCCAGAGGTCGTCCACCGGCGCGGCGATCAGTTCGACGTTCGCCGCGCCGATCAGACCACGAGCCAGGTCCATCTCCTCCGGGCGCACCAGCATCGATACCGGCTCGAACCGCGCGATCGTGACGGCGATCGTCGCGAGGTCATGGCGCACCTGCGGCAACAGCCGCCTACCCCAGATCGACTCGCTGGCCCCGAATGCCATCCACGTCCGCGTGTGCCGATCGCCTTCGTCCGGCATCACCCATCGACGGCCGTCGCTTGCATCATCGCGACCGGGGGGCGAGGCAGGTTCGTCACATCCCGCGAGAATCAGGCCGCCGATCGCGGCCGTCCCGGCCTGGATTAACCGCCGCCGCCGCATTGCATCCACCTTCTGTCGCCGTCCTGTGTGCTTTTCACGAGCTGGCTGGATTACGTTATTTCATGTGGAACAGTCAGCGGGCAACGAAGTGGCGTCGTTGGTGGATCTGGCCGGCGACCTGGCCGGCACGTTCCCACGGACCCCGAGCAGCGGGAGCAACGTCGATCCCGAGCTGGCCGACGCGGATCTGGCGGCCGTGCTCCGCGACGGGTACGTCGTGCTGCCCGATCTGCTCTCCGAGACCGACGTCGACGAGATTCGGAGAACTGTCGAGCCGCTACTGGATCTGCGGGGTCGTAACGGTTTCGAAGGTGCAAAGACACAGCGGGTGTACAGCGTCTTGAACAAGACCCGCAGCTGCGACCGGATTGCGGACCATCCGCGTGTGCTGGCGCTGCTGGATCGGCTGTTCATGCCGAACTATCTGTTGTCGATGTTGCAGGTGATCAACATCCTGCCGGGGGAGCAGGCGCAGATGCTGCATACCGACGATGGCTTCTACCCGCTGCCTCGGCCGCGGAAAGCGTTGGGTGCGGCCACGATCTGGGCGATCGACGAGTTCACCGCGGACAACGGCGCCACTGACATCGTCGCCGGCAGCCACCAGTGGGGCGATCGACTGCCCGATCCCGCCGAGCGTGAACCGGTGGTGATGAGCGCCGGGTCGTGTGTGTTCTTCCTGGGGACCCTGTGGCACGGCGGGGGCGCCAACCACACCGCCGGCTCGCGCCTGGCCGTGACGGCGCAGTATTGCGAGCCGTGGCTGCGCCCGCAGGAGGCGTTCACCTTGTCGATGACCCGCGACACGGTGCGCACGGTGTCCGAGGACATCCGCCGCATGCTCGGATACAGCATCCATCCGCCGTTCATCGGTCAGGTCGACGGGATGCATCCCAAACGGCTCCTCTAGCGACCTACGACTGGAGCGCCGTTTCGAAGAACGCCAACACCCGACCGTAAGCGTCCTCGGTCGCGGCGTCATCGCGCCCGAAGCCGATGATGCGCTGCAGCGGTTGATTGGGCAGGTCGTTGGCGAACGAATGTCCGACGCCCGGATAGACCTTGACGTCGTGGGCCACCCCGTGTCGCTCGAGTGACCTGCGCAGTCGCGGGCCACTACCCGGATTCCAGATGTCGCGGCTGCCGTAACTGGCCACCACCGGGCAGCTGTCCCGAGCGATCGACTCGTAGACAGGTGGGATGGTCGGGTAGAACGGCGCCGAGGCGTCAAACCCCTTGGTGCCCATCACCAATGCGAATCCACCGCCCATGCAGAAGCCGACGATACCGATCCGGCCCGTGCAGTCCGGCCGGGCTGCCAACAGATCGTGTGCCGCGGTCAGGTCCTGGACCGAGGGGCCCTCTCGGGTGAGCATCGACCAGAGCGTCCGGGTGATGCACCGGGCGACACCGCCGCGCGTGTAGAGATCCGGTGCGACGGTGAGAAATCCACGCGCAGCGAAACGCGCCATGCTGTCCCGCACTTCGGGCCGCGGCCCGCGCAGATCGTGCACGACGACGACGCCGGGCCACGGCCCCGATCCCTCGGGGACCATCAGCTCGGCATTCAGTGGCCCGTTCGGCGTGCTGATGGCGACCGGTTGCGCCGTCACCCGCCGATGGCCTTCGGGTCGGCGTCGATGTAGCGGGCCAGCGCCGCGCGCAGGGCCTTGACGCGCTTGCCCGCATCGAATTCCAGGAGTGCCGCCTCGGCCGCCATGCCGACCCACAGCTGCGCTGCGGCGTACGGATGCGCCCACCCCATCGCGGTGAAGTCCTCCTCGCAGGTTGCCGAGTTCTGCGCGTTGCGCGCGCGTACCTCCGCCGCCGTCACCGGCTCCGCCCGTGCCTCCAGGAGTAGCGACCGCACCCCGCGCTCCCGAAGGCAGGCGTCGAGGTAGGTGCGCGTCGCGCGCAACAACCGGTCGGCGCCCGGCGGCGCGTCACCGAGCACGGCTCGGGCCTCCGCGAGGATGCGGTCGTGGAAATCGCGGTGCAGCACCAGGAGATAGCTGGCCCGATCGGGGAAGTGGTGGAAGAAGGCACCTTTGGAGACGCCGGCCTCTTCCACGATGCGGTTGACGCTCAGCCCGGCCAGTCCGGTGGTCCTTGCCAGCCGCACGCCGGCGTCCAGCAGGGATTCACGGGTGCGGGCCGCGGCCTCCTGCCGGTTCACCGTTGGCCCGCAGAACTGATGGTGTGCACGCAACTCCTCGGTGAGATGGGTGCGCACCAGACTAGACGCGTTCATGCCGCAACCCCGAGGACTCGCTGCAGGTCGGGCTTCATTTGTTGCAGCTGCTTGCCCCAGTACGCCCACGTGTGCGTGCCGCCGTCGGGGAAGTTGAATACGGCATTGCGACCGCCGGCCGCGAGGTAGAGATCCTTGAACGTGATGCTGGTTCGCGCGAGGAATTTCTCCAGGAACTTCGCGGCGGCAAGGTTGCCCACGTTGGATCCGGCGTCCGCACCGGTCGCCGCGCCGGTGCCGGTGTAGATCCACAGCCGGGTGTTGTTCGCGACCAGCTTGTCGATGTTGACGGTCGGATCGTTGCGCCGCCATGCCGGATCGCTGGACGGGCCCCACATGCTCTCGGCGCTGTAGCCGCCGGCGTCGTTCATGGCGATGCCGATCAGGGTGGGCCACCACCCTTCCGACGGATTGAGTGCCGCCGACAGCGCACCGGCGTAGACGAACTGCTGCGGGTAGTAGATGGCCAGGGTCAGCGCCGACGAACCGGCCATCGACAACCCGATGACGCCGCTGCCGGTGGCGGCCACGCCGCGATTGGCGGCCAACCACTGCGGCAGTTCCTGGGTGAGGAAGGTCTCCCACTTGTAGGTGTAGGACTGACCGTTGCCCTTCGACGGCTGGTACCAGTCGGTGTAGAAGCTGGACTGCCCGCCGACCGGAAGTGCCAGTGACAGACCGGAATCGGCGTACCACTCGAACACCGGTGTGTTGATGTCCCACCCGCTGAAGTCGTCCTGCGCGCGCATCCCGTCCAGCAGGTACACCGCGTGCGGCCCTTCATACTGGAACTGCACCCGGATGTCGCGTCCCATCGCCGCCGAGGGGACGTCGAGGTACTCGACGGGGAGACCCGGACGGGAGAAGGCCCAGGCCGATCCGCCGGTGAAGAGCATCAGGGCCGCGGCAGCCAGCCAGATCCCAGCGGCCTCGGTGATTCGGTTCATTCGCGTCATGGTCACCCGCTTCTGAGTATTTCACCGACCGTCCGGTCGGTATGTCGGATACGATAGACCACACCATGCCGGTTCGTCCACGGCACCATCCGAGGCAGCCGAATTCGGCGTTCTCGGAGTTCGAGTGCGCTGGTTGGGCAAGCGATCTGGCGGCTGAATAGCACTGCGCTAGAGCGGATCCGTCACAACGACCTATACGCGGCGGGCAGGGGCGAAAGCGGTGCGGTCCCGCGATGGCTGACCCGGACGGCACCAGCACGCATTCACACACCTGACCGGCAAGGGCATCCTCGGCTGGGCCAGCGGACCAGCAGCGCGCATCCGGGAAGGCCCGCGCGTTCGGGTGCGGCGGGAAATGTCGGGCGCCCGTATCGCTAGGGGTACCTACCGGTCAGGACACGAATAAGCGCTTGTTTGAGAATGCGGACCTCTTCGCGCGAGAGCCCGCGCGCTGCGATGGCGCGGGGATTCAGCAAGGCGAGTTTGGCGCGCAATTCGAGTAAGTCGATGACCACGCCGAAGAATTCGGTGGTCGCTTGTCGACCCTTGAGCATGTCATAGGCGTGCAGGCACTCTTCGTAGAACTCCGCCGCGTTGTAGCCCTCACGCAGATAGATCACCACATCTTTCCCACCCTGCGCGTTCTCGGTGGCCTGCGTCATTCCACGAACGGTGTCCGGAGCGAGTTTTCGGGCCTTCTCGGTGGCGTCCAAGGCTTCCTCGGCCGCCTTCGTACCGCGTTCCACACGGACTCCGCGACGGGTGAGCCAATCCAGCCAGAGTTTTTCCTTCTTCGGGTCAACGGCACTCATCCCGCCCGAGATATCACCGACGGCAAGTTGCGTGCCCGCTCTACCTCCGCGACCACCCGAGCGCACAGCCGGAGCCGCCCACTCGACCACTTTCCCCACGCCGGCGGTCGCGGCTTCGATGACGAGGTTCTTGCCCAGCTGCGATCCCGCTTCGTGCGCACCGGCGTGGTAGGGGTCAACCTGGAACTGCGGACCGTTCACCCAGCCTGAAGGCCCGTTCCACAGCCCTTTGAAGAAGTGGGTCCAGTCGCCCAGCTCGATATGGCCTTGCCCTTCAGCTTTTTTCAGGGCGACCGGATTGGATTCAGGGAGTTCGTACGGAAGTGGGGCGTTGGCGTCGCCGGTGACCACCATGCCTTGGACATCGCCCATGGTGTAGCTCTCCGTTGCGGCGTGGGGGCTACTGATCGGGTCGCGTTCGCCAGGCTTCAGTTGGTTATCGTTAACGGCCTGTCTGCCGTCGGGGTCGTGATATACCAGCGGGCTGTTGCGCGCATAGCCGTAGAGGTTGAGCCCGTCGACGGCCCCGAGCGGATCGGTGCTGGCGAAGCGGCAGGCCCATGGCATATAGAAGCGCGCGCCAAAGTAGTACACGCCGCTCTCTTCGTCGCGTTGCTGGCCGGCATATCGGTATCGCTTCGCCCCGTAACTTCCGAATGAGGTTTCACCGTAGGGGGTGAATTCCTCACGGTCCACGACGTCGGTGGCCACCGCCGGGGTCGCTCCGCCGAGCGTGAGATTGGCCGCACGTACCGCGTCGTCGATCATGAAGGTGGCGGCGGGAGTGGGGTCACCGGGCATCGCTGGGCCGAGGCGCAATTGCGCCACGACGTGGTCCCCGTCGCCGATACGCACGAAGGCGCTTTCGACGACCGATCCCGCTTGCACGCGGCGACAGTGTTCAAGGACGCCGTCGATCATGATGGTGACCTCGAGCGCGCCGCCGCTATGGCGCACCCATTTCATCACGCGCTCACCGCTGTAGCCGTAGAAGTACCGCGCAAAGATCGATGGTTCCGCTCCGGCGGTCTGGTTGCGGTATCCGGTCATTCGGTCGTTGTGGTCCCACGTGAAGTGGCGCGAGGTGGTTTCGGAGGTGATGTTGCCTGCGCCATCGTTGCTGTAGTCATAGGTCGTCGGACCGAACGACAACGCGCGCAACCGGTTGCCCGCAGCCGTCATCGTGTAGTTGCGGGTAAAGCTTCCCGGTCCGGCGTGGTGGCGCAGCCGGGTCATCGCGCCGACTGCGTTGTACTCGTAGGTCTGGGTGTAGGCGTGGGTCCGGGTGGGGTCGGCAGACAGTGCCGCAATGGTCCAGGGCGGGCCCGCCGGGGTGGTCGCACAGCGGCCGGTCGCTGAAATAAGTTGGTGTACCGCATCATAGGAGAACCGTCGGATCATGCGGTCCGCACCGTCGGGCGTAGCCGGGATTCCACACCCCGGGGTCCGGTCCTGGATGCTCAGTAGGTTGCCTGCGACGTCATAGTCGTACGCCCTGTCCTGCAAGGCCCCTCCGTAGGGATGCAGGGTGCCGGACCCGCGCCGATCGACGCGCTCGCTTCGTACCCGCGCGATGAGGAAGTTGTCCGGCTCGTAGGCGTAACGGGTCATCGTGTCGTTGCCGTGCACCACGAGCACGCGTTGGCCATTGGCGTTGTAGGCGATCCGCTCGACGATCGGCGCCGATGTCGTCGCGCGGCCCGGTGTCGCCCGTTCCAGGGTGAGACGTTCGGTCAGGCCCGCGGCGTTGTACTGGGTACGAACCGTAACGGTGCTACCGTCGACGACCGCGGGCAGGGTCTGTGCGATTTGGCGGCCCAGCGCATCGAAACGTAAACGCACGCTGTATGATTGGGGCTGCAGTTGCCCGGCCGCGGGTGCCGACCAGTCCGCCGTTGGCGTGTCGATCTGCCAGTTCGCGGGCGGCGCGGCGAATGTTGCCAGCAGCGCGGCGTCGCTGAGGACCCGCCGGGTGCGTCCGGACACATTGCCCATGTGGTCGTAGGCGTCGATCTGACAGAGTCCGGCCTCATCGTAGATACGCGCCGGACGGCCGAGGGCATTGGCAGTGCGCATGGCGTCGCGGTCCACGGCGGGTTGGTCGGGTCGGCCCGCGTCGCCGTAGTCGATCCGCACCCGGGTGGTCATCGGGGCCGCAGCACGGTCGCGGGCCCAGATCCGGTCGACGCGGCCGAGCCGGTCGACCCGGATCAGACGCAACGCGTCCTTGCCGTCGCGCGTTTCGATGGGTTGGCCGCCGGCGTCGACGACGACGCTGCGACGGCCGTCGTCGGGTGTATCCTCCCACAGTTGACGGCCCGCCAGGTCGTAGCCCGCCGTTGACGCGGTCCGATTTTCCGGATCGGTGACCGACAGCAGATTCCCCGCGATGTCGTACCGCATGGTGGTACGCAGCTCTTCGGGAGGCGGAGCCGGTTGCAGCGGTACCAGCGGTCGGCGGTTGCGTTCGACGCGAATGACCGTGCGGCCCAACGCATCGACGACAGTGCTGCACGGGGTGTCCCAATGGTGGGCGTAGCTTCCGGACTGCAGCGGGTGAGTGCGCTCGGCGTTGTCGGTGGGATCGTAGCAATAGGTTTCCCATGGGGTCGGTTCGAACCGGTCGGGTCGGCTCACATCGGGGGCGCCGACCGCCCCCGGCACGCCGTAGATCGTCTGCTTGCGCGCTGCGTCGGGAGTGACGGTGGCGATCAGTCGACCCAGCGGGTCATGGACCAGAGTGAGGTGTCGGCCTTTGGCGTCCTGGCGTGCCGGTGCGTAGTGCCAGCCGTCGGCAAAGTAGGGCGGATACTGCTCGATGATGCGGCCTTTGTGGTCGTAGGTGTGCGCGCCGCTGACGACGACCGGTGTCGAACCCGCGGCGGCGTCGTGTGCGACGAGATCGCCGACGGTGGGGGCGTCTTGGGACGCGGGCAGCACCGTGTCCCCACCACCGAGGGTGAGGTCGCCGTAGCGCGTCCCTTCGGCCTGGGTGCGCACCTGCATGAGCCGGCCGAATCCGTCCGAGTATTCGACGGTGGTGATGGTGTCGTTTCGCTGCGGCAACCCGACGTCGCTGTCCGTGTCGTGATACACCTGGCGGGTGGTCGTCACAAATATCGGTTGGCGGCCGTCGGGTGCACTCCTGTGGAAGGCGTCCAGCCCGTACGTCATGACCAGGCCGGGGCGGCTTACGTCACCTTCCGCGGGCGACTTTCCCCGGTGCGCAATGCTTTTCAGCAGTCCGAGCGGTGTGTAGGTGAGAATCGATCGGTTGCCGTTGGGGTCGGTGAGCTCGTGGGGTTTGAGGGCGCGGTAATCATGCCGGGCGGTGGTGGATAGACCCGCGGCGTCGGTGACGCGCACGACCAATAGTTGGTAGTCGTCATAGTCGATCAGTGCGCGTGAACCAGGGTCGGCGGCGGCGCCGATCGCGGCGGTGGGACCCCGGACCTCGCGGAGCAGTCCACGACCGGCGCCGCTATGGAAGTCGTAGCGGCACCGCGTTTCCTGAGCGAAGTAGCCGGCCGGGTCTCCTGGGTCGGCGCTGCCCGACCGGTAGAGATAGCCGGCGCGCGGCGCCAAGGTGTCGCGGAACTCAGTAGGGTAGTGCGCCGGCCATGCGGGTGCGGGGCTTGTCTGCAGATACGGCGGAACGTCAGGCCCGTAGGCGGTGTCGACGATCTGGGATGTGAGCACCAGTCGCTCGCTACGCACGAGCGCGCCGAAGCGCCCGGCCTGGCCCAGCGGCAGGCCGACGAACGCGGGCCCGTCATAGAAGTGCTTCATCTGGGCGAAGAGGCGCATGTCGATGTTGTCGTCGGGTCGGCTCGCCGCTGCGTCGATATCCAGCCCGGTGGTTCTCAACAGCTCGAACGACGTCTGGCTGGCGACGCGGTCGTGTATATACACCCCGGCGGGGCCGTCGGCGTAGCTCAGGCACTCCCTGGTGGCGAGGTAGCCGTCGGGGGGGCGGTCCGCGCGGTGTCGCCATCCACGAGGACATGCGAAAGAGGTGGTGGACTGCCGCCGCCCGTAGGGATCAACCGTTCCGTCGGGTCGAGTGTGGTTGTGCACGGCGATGCGGGTCATCGGATCGTTGCCGCGGTCCCAGGTGGTGTCGCGCTGGGTGCGCAGGAAGGCGGCGTAGACGCCGTCGGCTGTCGCTCGCGGAGGCTGCAATTCTGCGATGAGGTAGCTGAATTCGGCTACTGCATGCGGCATTTGGCTGCGCGCCGAGTTATCGTCGACAAAGGTTTCACGGCGCAACACGCGGCCACGCAGGCTGCGCAGGGCTTCACGCACGCTGGCCGGCGCCGCCAACTGCTCATGGTGTGGGCGCTGGCGCGGATCACCTGCCCAGTAGTCGTACGAGCGATCCGGCGGTTGCCAGTCGCCGCCGTCTCGCCGCAGTGCGCCCTGGTGGAACCAGGTGCGGGTGCGTACCGGCGCGGCGGCGGGCTGGTCGTGGTGCTCGCCGGCAGCGGTGTCGTCAGCGTCGGCCTGTTCCACCAGGCCGAATCCGCAGAACTCGCGTTCCTGCCCGTCCCACGCCCCGTGGCGGTACTTGAAGGTGCTGGTCATCCGGCCGCCGGTGAAGTGGTCGGCGATCTCGATGCCGGCTACGACCTGCACTGGTATGGGAAGGGTTGTATCCCAACGGGTTCGGCGACGTTTTTGATCGTCGGCGTAGTAGCGCGTGGAGGGTGCGTAGGTGATAGTAGTGGTGGCACCCATATTGTTGTCGACGCCGGTCAGCAGGTATGGCTTGAACCCGCCGGTCAAGTCGAGGTAGTACAGCCCTGCGTCATGCGGGGAGGCGGGCAGCGAGGAGAACAACAGGCCGTCCACACCGGTGCCGAGGAGGTCGACCATTCGAAGGTGGGTGAGGTCGCTGACCCTCGGCGTACCGGTGACTTGAATCGGTGGGCTCCACTCATCGGTGCCGTGGTTGAGCCAGATGGTCACCTTGCCGTCATCGACGTAGACCAGGTCGGCGCGGCCGTCGCCGTCGACGTCTCCGAGCAGAACTCGCCGCGGATCATATCCCCACGGCAGCCGGGGGCAGCGCGTCATCTGAACGCGTGGGGCCCAATCACCGTGCCCGAGTTGGGGCCAGTAGTCGATGCGACGGTCTCCGATCAACACGATCGCCTGCATACCGTCGCCCGTCATGTCGGCCCAGCGGACTCTGGGGTCGGCGAAGTCGACGTCGGGGAACACCGCGGCCGTGCGCCGCGCCACGGTCTTGGTCTGTGTCCAGCCACGCCGGGCCTCATGGCGGAAGCACTCGAATCGTGCGCCGCCTCGCAGCGCATCGGTGACGCCGTCGCCGTCGAGGTCGACCAGGCGCACGGCCGGATCGTCGAGGGTGAAGGTGGGTCGTTGCGGGTACCGCTGAAAGGACCGGTGGTTGAATGCGCCGTTCTCGCCCAGCGGGAAGTATCCAGCGACGGTGTCGGTGTTGACCAGCAGATCGGGGTGGCCATCCCCGTCGGCATCGAAGAACGCGACGCCGGGGTCTCGCAGGTCGACTCCGGCGGGCGCGTCGGGCATGTAGCGGGGAAGGTCGAACGTACCGTCACCTAGGTTGCGCCAGAATCGGATTGAGCCTTTCAGCTCGACCAGGCAGGGTAGCGCATTGCCGAACAAGTCGATCAGTTCGATTCCGGGATCGGCGAGTGACGCGGCAGGCAGATCGTCGCCATGCAGCCGCTGGAACCGGCGCCCCTGCGGGGTGAATGACTGATACCTGAACTCCAACGGCGCCATCTGTTGTTCGTCGACGCCGTCGTGGCCGGTGGTGCCCACCTTCGCCAGCAAGGACACGGCGGGGGTTTCCGCCGCCGGGATCTCGTCCTGATAGGTGAGTTCATAGGTGCGAATGCGTTGCGACACAGCGGCGTGTGACCAGACCACGATGCGCGAGCAGCGTTTCGCGGTGCGGATCTCGAATCCGCTGCGATAGTGCGACCGGGCGTCGGGCCGGGTCTGGTAGTCGAATTCGACGGTGATGAGCGGGCGTTGCGCGCCCGGGCCGTCATCGACGTCGATGTAGCTGACGCGGCGCAGGTAGGTGCGGTCCCAACGGTGGGCGTCCTTGACCCCGGCGTCGTGCTCGTATTCGTAGCTGATGCGGTTGCCGAACGGATCCTCGATCAGCGCCAGATGCCAGCTGAAGATGTGCCGCGGGTCGTCGGGCGAGGCGGTGAGGGGCGGCGGGCTGCCGGCCTCGGTACGCCCGTAGTGACTCACTCGGCCGTCGAGGCTGCGCACGGTCCACTCGTTTCGGCCCGGCCGATGGTGGTGCACGATGTCGGCATAGGTGCTTTCGATGCGGGGCCGGTAGCGGCTGTGGTCCTCGGCGTGTTCGACGGCGACCAGTTCGCTTCCGGCGAGGGTGAACACATCGGAATCGTCGTAACGCGGAATACCTTTGGTGGTTCTGCGGCTGATTTCATCGACGTTCAAGGACCAACCCAGGCCGAAGGCGTCGTCGCCATGACCGGTGCTGTAGACCAGCGCCAGTTGTGGCCCGAACCCGTTGCGGCCGCGGGGCACGGTCAGCGGGACCGTCATGTTGCCGGTGCCGGTGTGCAGATCCGGCGTGAACGATTCGCCCAGCCCGGACAGTGCGCCACCACCTTTGGGGAGCGTTAATACGCCGGCGGCGCCTGATCCGTCAGCCATCCGAGTTCCCGATGGCAGCGTTGTGGTCAGTTCTCATCGGACGGCCCGACCGGGTGTCGGGTCGATGGTCAGGCCGGCCACTCATGAGTACGCCCGCTGTAGGTAACGACGAACAGGATGTCCTCGATGTCGTCATCGGTGAAGTGTCGTCGCATCTCTTCGGTGTTGGGCAGGGCCAGCTCCCAAACGCCCGAGGGCGCCTTCCCGATGATGGCCATCCAGCTTCCGGCGTTGCCGCGTCGGGTACTGGCGGTGCCGTCGATGGTGGTGACAGCGCCTCCGCTGGGGCTGCCACCTTGTTCGTCGGTGAACCGCAAGCCCGAGACCGGGACTTCGAAGTCGGTGCCGTCGCGGCGGGCGAAATGCAGAACTACGTGGGCAACTCTGAGAGCGTCGATGTTCGGTGGGAAGTCCTCTGACGTGGTCTGGAATCGCACCACCATCGGGGTATCGCTCTGATCGGGATTATGCAACTCATACCACTGGTCGGGTAGCTGATTGCGGAATGAGAACGGCCGCTCGCCGCTGATGCTCTGGCGCAGGTTCTCGATGACCTGTTGTGAATAGTCATAGCTGTGCAGGGCGGTGTAGTCGATCGTCATCAAGACGTCGGCCACACTGCGGTAGTCGAAGAAGTTGGCAGCCTTGGGCATTCGCAGTTCCCAGCTGGTGTCCACGCCCGAACCTTCGAACGGAGCCAGCATGCCCAGGTTCTGCGCGTCGAGGTCGAACACACCACTTGCCCCCACCGGTGAGGTCAGCGCGACCAGTTCGGGGTCGCGCCGCACGGGCGCGGGCCGGAATATGTCAGGCCCAATGACCACACGCGACATTCCGGTGCTGGCCAGAGTCGCGTGGATACCTTCCACCGGTGGCACCAATGCGACCACCGACAGGCGCACCGAACGGATGAGCCGTAGGAACTGGCCGGGGAAGTCGCGGTCGAACACGCTCATCGGTGTGCCGAAGCGCATTACGCCGGTCTCGCGCAGCGCCTGGAATTCGGTGGGCACCGTCAGTGCCAGCGAGATCGTCTTCGACAGTTGCAGTTTGCGCTTGTTGGTTTCGAATGCGTACTGGTCGAGTCGGTAGAGATCCTCGAGTAGGCGCGCCGATCCCGTCAGTCCGCGGCGATCCGGTGCGCTGGCGCCGGGCGCCGCGCCGATCGAGTCGTCAGGCGTCTGCCAGTAGTCGTTGCCGATCAGTGCGGCCAGTGGCTCTTGGCGTTCGAACGCGAGCTGGGTCTCGGCCAGCCGCGCGGTCGAAGTCGCCTGCTGCAGGAAGAATCCGTAGACCCCCTCGAGGATGTCGCTCATCCAGTCGTAGAGATCGGCATTCGTGAACTTGTTGGCCAGGAACGCCACGACGTCCTTGGCTTGGGAGTTGCGAATGTCGGCGATGAGCTTCTGCTGCTTGGCGACATCGACGGTGTCGTTGGCGATGGTGACTTGCTGTACGCCGATGGCGACGTCTTGTTTGGCCAGCGATGCCGATAGTTCCCATTCCTGGCGGCGCCGCTCGAAACTGGCCAGCGTGAGTGCGATCTGGGCGCGGGTCTGCCGTTTTGCGGCGTTACTGGAGTAGCCGGCGCTGATGGCTGAGAACGCGCTGGCGATGCCGCCGAGCCCACCGGACAGGGCGCCTACCACCGCGCCGGCAGCCCCGCCGCCGATCGTGCCCATTGGGCCGGCGACCGCGGAGCCGGCCACACCGCCGGCCACCGCACCGGCGACCGCGGCGGCACCATAGACCGCGGCGGCCGCGAAGCTCCACGTCGCGGCGGTGGCCTGCAGCGCGGCCGCTTCGCCGAGCATGTCGATGGCGCTGTTCTCCAGCTCGGACAGACCCTCGTCGAGCAGTTTCTCGTAGTGATCGAGTTGAAGTTGGGCACGGGCCTGCTGCAGGGCCGCCAGCGTGACGCCGTCGTTGGCCTGCTTGACGCGCAGCGTCTCCAGCTGCACGCCGGCCTGAGCGAGGTCGAGGTCCTGGCGGGCCCGCAGCATCGAATACGCCTCGGCATCACGCCTTTCCAATGCAGCCAGCATGCCGGCCTCGAGTTGGGCGGCCAGGCCGACGAGTTCCTTAGCGCGTGCCACCAGCACGTCGAACCGATACAGAGTGGGCCGCAGCGTGGTGGTCCCTGGCAGTACGAGTTGGCCATTGGCGCCGATCGTCGGCAGCCCGCTGACGGTGTCGGTGGGTGCCACATAGGGGTCCAGTTCGCGTTTCATGCCGGCGATGTTGCGGCAGGTGCGCATCTTGTACAGGTTGAGCTCGGCGTGCAACCGCAGTGCCGCCAGATTGGGGTTGGGCGGGATACAGAACGCCAATGACGGTCCCGGTGCCGATTTGACCGGCGAGGGTGGCGGCAGCGGTCGTGGACCGGGCTCGTCGGGCTTGGGTAGCAGATCGTCGAGCCGCGGGAAGGGCCGCAGCATGTCGCGGTCGATGATGCGGTCCGTCGCCGACGGAGGGTTGAAAAGTCCTGCCAGCGAGGGATTTTCGGCGAGTGCAATGGGTCTCAGGTCGTCGCTGAGTACGTAGTCGACGCGTGGGTAGGCCGGCTGGAGGTTGGTGCGCAACCAGGGGAGCGCGGTAGCGGGCGATTCGATCTGGGTGTGGCTCAGTTGGGCGGCGGCGGCCACGCTGCTCAATAGCGCCGTTCCGGCAGAACGTCCGGCGGCTTGGGCCGCGGTGGTGATGGCCCGAGAGGTGAGCAGCGCGGCGGTGGCGCGGGCGTGCGCGTCGGCACCGATGCGCATCGCGTCGCCCACTGTCGGAGCCGGGGGTTGAGCGGCCAGCGCGTCGTCGACCAGTACCCGGGCCTGGGTGAGGCGTTCGGTCCACTCGGCATCCGAGTGCAGGACCTCGCTGACCTTGGGCGTCAACGCAGCCAGCACGGCGTAGTTCTTCAGCCGGCCGAGGTCGGCTTTGATCGCACCGACACCGGCGGAGATTTTCGGTGGGACAGCGGGGCCCAGCGGTATATCGATCTCGCCGATGATGTCATCACAGGAGCCCAGGTGCTGCTTGAGTTCAGCGGAGTCCAGCACGGAGAGTGCCTGCAGGTACAGGTTGCGCGCGCGGGGCACCGATTCGGACGTGTCGCGGGTGTATTCGTCGTCGCCGAATTCCAGCAGCACTCGCACGGCGGTTTGCATCGTTGCCCGCGTGTAGGTCAGACGGCGACTGGCCGCGATGGCGTGGGGGTCCAGCGGATCACGGAGCCAGTCAGCGGCGAGCTTGTAGGTGTCGGGCAGGGACTCCTCTTCGACGAGCCCGTAATAGATCTTGCGGTTTGCCGCCGGTGCGGTGTAGTCGAGCACGGTGCGGATCCGGTCGAGTGCGGCGACGTATTCCCCGGCCCGCCGCAGCGCGTCCGCCAGCAGCATGGGCACGAAGAAATAGGCCTCTTCCGCATAGGCGCGGTTGGTCAATGAGTCGCTGGCGGCGGCCATCACCAGTTTGACCGTGTTGCGCCGGACATCGGCAGCAGCGCCCTCGACGCGCGCGGGAATGTTGAACTGGCCGACGGCGCTGGGGAGGACCTGTGGCGCGATGCGGTGGGTGTGGGAATGGATCGGAGAGTCGGACAGGACCGGTTCCAGGTCGACCAGCCGAAGGTAGACGCCGTCTCTTTCACGGCCCTGTCCGAGTGGCTTGACGCCGGGCTGGTTTTCCGAGCGGCGTTCGTAGGCGTAGGACGCGTGTTCGACGAAGCCGCAATTGGGTGCGATGTAGCGCAGGCCGGCCAGGGAGAAGTCGCTGTCCAGCGGCGTGGACCCGGTGACGAAGTGGTCCGCATACATCACACCGTTGGATTTCTTGGCCACGACATACTCGCTGAAGGCGTTCTTGGCCTTGGCCCAGTAGACGGCGCCGCGATACTCGGCGTCGTTCCGTTCGGCAGGGCCCGACATGAAGATCTGCGGTGGGCCTGGGTTGCGCCATTCCAGCTGGCGGGATTCGCGAACCAGCAACTGCCCGTCGACCTGGGCGTAGAGGTTGGTGATGTTGACCAGGTTCGCATCAGTGTTGTTGATGAGGTAGTTCTTCCAATCACCGTCGGCCCATCCTGTGCCGTCCGGGCTGAGCGTGCGGAAGTAGAAGTCGCTGCCGGATCGAATGGTCAACCGCGGCATGTAATAGAGGAAGTTGTTCTGATCGACCACGATGTCCAGCGATCGTGGGTCACCGGGTGGTAGGGCCAGGTCGGTCGGACCCTGCCATTGGCCGCTGAGCAGGTTGTAGGTCAGGAATTGCAGCTTGTAGTCGGTCGTCCTGACGAACAAGAAGATGCGGCGGTCGGTAGCGGACGGCTCATAGATCGCCACGCCGAGCACAGCGGCGACGATGCCCGGGCCGGGCACGTAGTCCCAGAAGCTCTGCGCGTAGCCAGTGGTGTCGAAGGGGTCGTAGGTGGAAAACATGAGCCGCTGCGAAATGCCGCCGCGACCGAATAGGAAGATAGTGGGCTTCTGCTGGATGACGCCGGGTACACACGATGTGCCGGTGCGCCGCGGAACGGTGGTTTGTGCTGACGCGCCGATGGACACCTTGGCGACGTCTTCGTAGTACGACGCGTACTCGGCCGCCAACGCGCAGGCTTGCTCACTGGTCAGGCGGCTGCCGCCGCGCAGCTCCTTGATCAGCGAGCGAAACGCCGGACTCTGGCGCCGACGCAGGTTGGGCGCAGCGATGTTCTCGGGGTACATGAACACGAACATCGCCGCGCGGAAGGTGGCGTAGGACCCCAGCCACCGGATCTCCTCGTCGAAGTCCGGGGCGTCCATGGTGAGGTGCAGGGTCTGCAACACCGTCGATTGTCCTGAGCGAACCGAGAACAGCAGCGCCTGGAGGGTTTCCACGGCGGCAGCGATGCGGGTGGTGTGCTGGCAGCCACCGGCCTGGGTGTCCAGCAGGAGCCGGTCGGTGAGCCACGCCCCCTTGGTGACCAGGTCGCTGCCGAGCCCGGCCGCGACCACCAGTGCGTCGCGCAGGAGGGGAAGGACAGCCTCTTCTGTGGTGTCGATGTCATCGCGCATACCGGCGAGCAGGCTGAGTTGTTGATCGTGCCGCGAGGTCAGGGTGTCGAGCCAGTCGTAGCGGGCGTCCTGGTTGATGCGCCAGCGCTTTTCGGGATCCGGCGGGGCCGCAGGCGCCGGCGCGGGTGTGGTGAAGAAGTCGGGTGAGACCGTGACGCCGGCGTCGTGTTCGGTTTGTCGCCACTGGGCGCTGAGTCGTTGCTTTTGCACCTGGGTCAGAATCGAATAGACGGCGTTCCACTCGGTGTCCGTGACGGGTTGAGCAGCCATGAGCAGCGCACGGATGCGCATCAGGTAGACGAAAGCGGCATTGGTGAGCGGGATTTGGCCGAGCCGGGTGGCGATGGCTTCGCCGGCACGTCGGGCGTCATCGAGGGTAACCAGAGCGGTGACCGGTGAGGACAGCGTGTCGGTGATCATCGCGTCCAGGCCGGCCGACGTTCTGGGTCGACCGGCCAGCGAGGCGATGGCGGCCGTGATCCAGGTGGCGCGGGCCTGCCAGATGTCTTGGGCTGCAGGAGCATCGGCGGCGATGAGGTCAACAGCAATGAGGTCGGGATCGATCAGCGCGGGTCGGCTACGGGTTGCCAGCGCGGCCTGCCACGCGGTGCGTTCGTCGGTACTGACACGCCCGAGCGGCAGCGCGACTTTCAGGGCGCGCCAGTACTCGTCGCGCATGCCGTTGGTGGTCTCCTCGGTGACCCAGGTGGGGTACAGGTGTTTGACCTTGTGGGCGGTGGCCAAAGTGGCGTAGAGCTCGTTCCAGTCCGCGGCGGCCGGCGGTCGGGGGGAGCCGGGGGCGGCTTGGTCTCGCATGGCCAGCACGCGGTTGAACGCGTCGATGCTGAGGTGCAGGCGGTTGACGACCTTGTCTGCGGCCGCCGCCACCACGACCGGGTCGACGCTGGCCAGGTCTGCGCGCAGGGTGTCGAGGCTGTACTCCAGCGGGGCGCCAACGGCGGGGTGGCCCAGCGCCTCGCGCATCATCGCGTCGAAATCCGTGGTTTCGCGTCGAGTTTTCAGAGTGGCGACCACAGCATTGATCGCGGCGCGGCGCGCGTCATACAGGCCGGCCGCGTCGGCGCCGATGGTCGGCTCGGGAAGGTCAACGGGTTTGAGCAGTTCGGGGTCGATCAGCGGTTGACCGGGCCGGATCACCGGTGGCCAGCTGCCCTCGCGCGGCGCCCGGACTGCGGGCCAGAAGGTTTGCGGATCCAGATGCACCGCGTCGGTATGCTCCTCGACGATCCACGAGGGCCGGAATCGTTGCTTGATGGCGCCGGCGAGCACCGAGAACAACTGCTGCCAGTCTTCGAGCGGTACCTGGTCGGAATTGGGGGTGTGCTCCCAGTCGCCTTGCCGGGTGCGCAGTTTGACCATCTCAGTGAAGGCATCGACGGAGAGGCACAGGTCGTCGGCAACGCGCTTGGCGGCGACGCCAACCGCGTCGGTGGTGCCGTGGTCGAACACCTCGGCCAGGGCCTCGAATTGACCGACCGGGGTGGTGGCCACCCACGCTGCCAGAGTGTCGCCCTCGTAGGTGATCCCCGTGTACATATGGGCCAGGATCGCGTCGAGATCGGGGACGGTGACGTTGCCCGACGGGGTGCCAATGGTTTTCGTCAGCGCCGAGAGCGCGGTCAGCTGCTGATCGACCCAGGCGCGGCGCTGCCGCCACAGGGCGAAGGCGGGGTCGGCAACCAGCGGGTGGCGGAAGTCGTCGGGTCCGATCACGTCCGGGTCGATGATGGGCCGACGCTGGCTGTCATCGGCGTCGTCGCTGTAAGCGTCGACCGGGAAGTCCTGATCGCGCCACACCGTGCCCAGGCGGCGCAGCCGCCATGCGACCAGTTTGGGCACCAGCGCGACCGAAACCCCGTCGTACTCGGGCGACATCCCGGACACGGTGACCGTGCCGTTGAGCCCGCTGGCGTTCTTGGCGACCAGGTTGACGGTGCGCGGTCCGGCTTCGGCCTCGGCCACTCCAGCCGCCACCAGTTGGGTGCGTGCGCTGTCGCGGTAGACCTTCACTTCGGAATGCAACGCGGCGGTCGCAACGGTGCTGATCGTCAAGTACACGAAGCCGTCGGCGTCGGTGTTGTGCGACCACACGATGTCCGTGAAGCTCCATCGCGCCAACTCCGGTATCCCTGCCACCTCGCCGTAGATGATGCCGTCGCACAAGGGATCACGTGTGGTGTCGGCCAGACCGCACAGCCGTTCGAGGGTGGATTCGGTCAGTGCATGTTGAGCACCAGCGGCGACGCCGGGATCGAGGAACAGTTGATCCAATTCATCGCCGTCCGTCGTCACCGGATCGGGTCTGGGCTCGCTCAGATCGATGCCTAGCCGATCGGCCAGGGCGTGGCGATCTCCCTCGTCCGCGGTCCTGGCTAGACGGACCTCGTCGTAGGACGTGCCGAGTCTGGCCAGCACGGTGGAGTATGCGGTGAACAGATATCGCCGGGTGGCTTCAGCAAGGATCGCCGCAGTAGCTGCGTCAGAAGGGTGCGCGTGCAGATAGGAACGCAGAACCTCGATGCAAATCCGGACCTGCCGCACCAGTTCGTCAATGGCTTGGCAGTCGGTGGGCAGCGAACCGAACGGCTGGTGGAAGGTGCTCTCCAGGTAGGCGACGTCAACCGGGGCGCCGTTCTGCTTGACATGTGTGGCGACGTAGCCGATCAACTCGGCGAGGAAGGCTGCCGGGCTGACCGCAGCTTCGCAGTCATGACAGCCGCAGTGCTCATCGAGGGTGTCAGCCGGGGAGGGGTCGCCGGACGCGCTCGACGGGGCGAAGCCGTTGGCCTGATCGGTCGCCAGATCGGTGAGTACGTTGCGCAGGAACGCGTCCTGGGCCCGCGCTTCCACATGAAGTTTGGCGGCAGCGAAGTCGCCGATCTGCTCGTGCAGTGCGGCCACGAAGCCAGCGGCGGGTACGCGGGCGATGTCGGTGACGCTGCTGAATCCATGCTCGATGAGGATCGCGTTGAGGCTGACATCGGGGGAGAGGCGAGCCAGGTCGGCGTGGGCCCGCAGCGTGTGCACGACGGGATCGTCGGCGGGCAGCGGGAGCGCGTCGATTCGATTCATTCCGCCGGCGAGCCGGATGTCGGCCAGCGTGTGGATGTCGTGTTCGGTCAAGAAGATCCGCAACTCGTCGGGGATCTCGAGACCCAGGTCTGCGCCGAGTCTGTCGATGTGGTGGTCGGCGGGCTCCGGTAAATGCGGTGTCGGGGCTCGCAGTTCGAGAACGTCGGGCGAGTCGAACAGTGCGACGATTTCGGTGGACCAGTACTCGGCATCGGCGGAGTCGAGAAGTGCGACTGTGATGTTGCGACGCAATGGTGCCGCTTCGGTGGGTTCGGCAGTGACGGTGATGGCGAACATGCCATCTCCGGTGGTGGTCTGGTCGTGGATGGACGGTTGAATTTGGGCTGCATCGTGTTCCGTGGTGCGCACCCGAATGCCGGAGAGGGGTTGGGCCGCATCTTCGGTGAGCAGCCGTACGAGACAATGGTGCGATGTGGTTGGCGCCCGCCGGACGGCGGCGATGGTTTCTTCGATACGGTCACGGATGTTGGGGATGATGCGTCGCTCCGCCGCGAGCACCAATCCCTGGATGAGTTCGTCTGTGGCGGTTTCGGCGAGCCGGCGCAGGATGGCCCGCAAGATCTCTTGCCGGGCGTCGTCGTCGGGGTGTTCTGTGATCTCGTTCCACAACTGCGGCAGCGGTGGGTCACATCGCGCCCATCCATAAAAGGCCTCCGGCGATGCGCCGGTGTTCTCGGCGAGCAGGGTAGCGGCGCTGATCCACGACAGGTGGCGCTCGTCAGCAGCGGTCTCGCCGACCAGGAACTCCACGTCCTCGTCGGTGAGGTAGGCCGGACTCAGCGGCTCGATCAATGGGTCGATGAGAGCCAGAAGTTGCTCGTATTCGGTCAACGATTCCTCGTCGCGTTGGCGGACGGTGACGTCGATTTGCTCGTCCGTGCCGCAGTTGTAGCGTGTGGCCGAGCGTCCCGCGCTGCTGTTGTTGCGGTCGAAGACCTCGATGTACACGTCGGCGCCGGTATGTTCGCGCGCGCCGAAGTCCTTGGTCTCGTAGCTGATTCGGTAGCGGCCCTCGCGGTCGGTTGTCGATGCACCCAGGTACTCGTCGCGCCCGAGGCTAGGCAGGTCCTCGTCGTAGGCACGGACCAGGTAGCCCACGACCGGCCGCTGCCGCGCGTCGTTGACCGTTCCCCATACAACGGATTGCTCGGGCATTACACACTCCTCGGCGTGTGGTGGCCGGAGTGAAATACATTCCAGAACAACCGATCCCCGTCTCCGGGTGGCTGGAAGACATCAAGTCTTCGCGGATTTGCGGATTCCGTGGGGCGGCGTGGATTCGCGGTAGGCGCCCTTCTGATGCGCTGGTCATAGCGCAGGTACATAGCAGCCTGTTCACGTCCCCGGGGGTGGTGTAAGTAGGGGCGGCGTGTCGGTCCTGATGTAGGAGGCCATCGCGGGAGTCTCTGTGGT
>WBZP01002199.1_pt1 | contig 22729 bp, 23 predicted proteins | sample 5204301 | NCBI WGS metagenome assembly WBZP01 (sample SAMN12412401, study PRJNA552823) | activated sludge metagenome | isolation source: activated sludge from nitrification reactor of wastewater treatment plant... | place: USA: Pennsylvania | collected 2017 | reverse complement strand
CAACGAGCCATGGGTCCAGATCGAAGTGGAGGATAGTGGTCCCGGCATCGAACCTCACGACCTGGACCATATTTTCGATCCGTTTTATACCACCAAGCACGAAAGCGGAGAGCGGGAGGGGACCGGGCTTGGTTTAACCATCGCCCATCAAATCGTTCAAGAGCATGGCGGGTATCTGGAGGTATTCAGCGAGGTGGGTCATGGGACGAAGTTCATGGTCAACCTCCCTGTAAACCCGCCGATAGCGGAGTGGCAGGCTGCGCAGCCGGCTTTTGATGATGGCCGCAAGCTCGCGGGATCGTTTCTCGCCAGGCCTCATCTGGGATTGGAAGAGCAGTTCGGCAAGCCTGGTTCGACGATCAAGGCTAGAACGTAAGGCGGAGGAGAGGTAGCTCTGATCGCGGACTCCATCGGCCTACCCACGGGTTCGGATGAATGGTTGGGGGCCTGAGCGCCTGCACGTCGAGTGCGCGGAGCCGGTTACGACTGGTGGGACAGCCACTCAATAATTCTATTTTCTGCCCAAAATCGGTCTTCTTCTGGGCAATCTCTCTGAAAAAATCCACAGTGTCCACCGTAGCGGAGCATCGCTAAGGCGATGCGACTATTTCCCCTTATTGCGGGATCGTCGAATAGGGATGCCGGTATAAAAGGATCATCCTGTGCAGTGATAATTAATGTGGGAACGGCGATCTCGGACACCACATGGCGCGCTCCTGCCCGATTGTAATAGTCGACGACATCCCGATACCCTCCGTCACGTGCAGTGTAGGTGTCATCGAACTGAGTAATCGTCTTCAGCGAGCGCAGGGCTGATAGATCCCACTTCTCGGGAAAAAGTGCGGCCTTTCTGCGCATGCGTGCTTTCAGGGATGAGAGAAAATGTGAATGGTATATCCAATTCCTGGGCTCTTCTAGCGCGGCTACGCACCGCGTAGGGTCAATATTGGGACTGACAGCCACCACACCTGCGAGAGCAGGCTCCGATTGCTCTAATTCTCCTGCTGCCTTTAGTAAGAGATTGCCCCCCATGGAGTAGCCTACGAGCCAGATACGGTTTAAGCCATCATTCTTGCTTAACTCGCGCGTAATGGCGCGATAATCACTGCTGAGGCCGCTATTGTACAGAGTCGGGGTCAGGTGGTCGGTGCCTCCACAGGTACGTTGGTTCATACGGATGACATTGAATCCCGCCCGGTAGGCTTTCGCTGCCATGCCGCGCATATAGTGCGATTCGGCAGATCCTTCGAGCCCGTGAAGTAATAGTACGGTTGGTACCCTAGTAGGTGCCTTCTGCCAGTGACAAATGCCAAGGAGCTGGGTGCCTGGCTCCGTGGTGAACAGGCGTTCAGTTTGGGGGAGCCCTCGCTTCCATGCAAAGCGTGGCCAATAACGGGGCAATAGCGTCATGAGGTGCGGATTGGTGAGCAGGAATGCGGGGTTGAATTTATCCGGAAGAATCATGCCTGAGCCACATCATAAACAATTGTTCGGCCTGTGCCCAGTTCCGCCGCTGCTCCTTGCTGAAATGATTGTGAGCCTCTCAAGGGTTGCAGTCATGAAACCGATAACAGATCCTGGAGCATTGGTTCCCAAAGGAGGCGGGTATGCTTACAGCGATTGGCGATGTGATGAGGCGGGTGTATGAGCGTGGATGGATTACGACCAGGGACGGAAACATCAGCATGCGGAAACGGGATGGGAAGTATCTCTACATTACACCGTCGGGATGGCGAAAAACGATTGTTCATCCGGAGCACGTAGTGCGGTTGGAGGTGGTCACGGACCCTGGGACTGGCTGTTTGGTGCCAAAAGTGCGTGACGGGCAGCAGCCTTCCGGGGAACTGTGGATGCATTGGAATCTTCAGCGGAATACAAAGAGGACGCGAACGGTTGTGCATGTTCATGCCACTCACATTGTTGCTGCAATGTATGCAGGAATTGATTTGCAGGCCATGAGTGCGGAGTTCCCGGAGATATCTCGGTATACGCGTGTCGGCCGCACAGTGCCTGTGTTGCCTGCGTTGTCACGTGATTTGGCCGATGTGACGGCAGAATGTCTCGGGTTAGGGAAAGACGGAGCGTTGGAGTTTGATATCGTGGGCCAAGCAAATCATGGCGTGTGCGCAGTGGCTATGGATCCCTGGGGGGCCTATGAGCACATTGAACGACTTGACCACATCTGCGAAATAGTTCTGAAAAGTGGGGTTGTCTCTCGATCATCGGGGCAAGTGCCGTCCTCTGGGAAATCGTAAGAGGAATCCAATAGAAAGAGAAGGGGGCTGCCGGTTTGATACCGACAGCCCCCTTTGTATTTTTTGGCTCCCCGAATCTCACAAACCTGGGCATTGGAAGTGCCTAATTCGGATGCCTTAAGCAACAGAGCCTGCCAATTAACGACCGTTATAATCAACTGCCGGGCTGGTTACGAAACCTCGAAGAAGTAACATCGTGATGCCAGTGGCTCAATTGCAGCTGTTCCATAGGCCAAACTACGACGGTGCGCCCTTTTTCTCTTTTCCGCCACCCAACAGCTTATCAGTAAGTACAGAAAAGCCTTTCTGGCGCTGCTCCTCTGAAATGCTCGCGGCTGCCTCGAGATCGGCCCGAAGACGCTGGGGTGGTTGTTCCAAGAGGAAGCGTATCAATCTCGGGATCATTTCTTTGCGGGATTTGCCAGTAATTTCCTTTAGTCCAATGATTTGCGCATAGTGGTGGATATCCTGGGGCTCGGGCAATACCTTCCCATCTTTCAAGTGCGCGTAGAAGTTGGTTAGCAGACGGTGTTTTTCCTCATCTATTTGCTGAAGTTGTGCCAGCATACCTGAGACGCTTGGCTTGGCATTGTCATTGGGTTTAGCAGGCCGGCGACGAGGTGGGCCGTCGGATGCCGCGACAGTACTGTTCCGCACCTTGGCCAAGGCACTCTGGACTCGGTGAATCCCGAAGTACCGAACTAGCATTTCAATCGATTCGTCGAGAAAGCGCGATGTTGACTTTTGGGTCATAGTCCAACTCTGCCAAAAAACTCGGTAGCGAATGCCGTGAACTCGGTCTTTACCACATCGTGAGTACCCTTTGTGCGGTCGATGGGCATTCCGTCTCTTGCAGCCCTGAAATAGGAGTCAGAATGCGGTATATCATTCTCAAAGACGTACCAGCCGTACTTGGCGGCCTTATCTTTCACGTCCTTACGTGCAAGTCTATGCTCACGCTTCTGGTTGTGGCGATTGAAGTCGTTAAAGACAAGGCCGCATACCTCAATGATCTTATCCTCATGACGCAGAGAAAAAGCGTCAATGCTGCGATTTAGCAATGGGAATCCAATAGACGCGAGAAATTCAGCTCGAATAGGCACCAGGATAAATCGCGAACAGTGATAAGCAGCGTCGGTGAGAATTGAATCAGTCGGGGAGCAGTCGATTATGATCAAATCGTATTTCTCCTCAACTTTGGCCACAAAGCGTGCCAATAACGTTTCCTTGGCCGTGGGGTTTCGAAGGGTCCAGGACAACTCGAGGCGTGAGGGAACTATATCGAGGAGGCTGCCATCCCGATATGTAACCCTGTTATAGATGGCTTTTGAGGGGTCGAGCTTCTTCGGGCTGCCGCTTGCCGTGCCGGTAGGTGTGAATTGTTCAAAGATGTCTGATATCGTGAGTCCCCCGCTGTTCAAATAATCTACATATTTTTGTGGCGACATGACCGATTGGCTTGCGTTGGCTTGCGGGTCGAGATCGATTAGTAAAACCTTCATGTCCTTTTGCCTTACGGCATACCAAGCAATCTGGGTGGCCAGAGTTGTTTTGCCCACTCCGCCCTTCATATTGATGAGGGAAACGCAAACTGCCATGTGCACCTCGTTGTTTTGTGGTTGGAACTATTCGATTAATGAGAGCCTTTCCGCAAGATCATTTGGTTCGCTATAAGCCCACGTGTCGTGAGGTCATTTGCTTGGTACAGTTGGGACAATCCATCTTTCTGACTTAGAGGCTGTCTACAAGAGCATTATACGCACAATGGCTATGGTTGAGATGAGCGCGAGGAAGTTTCGGATGGTAAATGAGTATATGGACTCGGTCAAGGCCGCACGATCCGGCGATAGCCGGACGGGCGGAACTGCCCCGTCTCAGTAACACGGGGGGCCAGGAATACATAAGCAAGATTCTGGTGAGATGACCGCTTTATATCGTATTGAATAAAATGTAAAGTCCCGCATGCGAAGGCGGAAGAATATATGGGCGATTGGTTTAGCATGAGGGAAAAAGATGGCGAACAAGGCCGCCCCCAAGAAAGAGCTTGAGAAGGCTCCGGCGATAGAGAAACCAGGGAACGTCTTCCTAAGCAGAGTTGATATTGAGAATTTCCGTGGCATCAAAAATATCAGTTTAGATCTAGACGAGACGACGGTGCTCATTGGGGAGAATAATACCTCTAAAACGTCTATTCTTGATGCTATTCAGCTTTGTCTAAGTAGGACTGTTAGAGGAAAATCCCAATTCTTTTCAGAATACGACTATCATCTTGCCGGGAAAAAGAATCAGCCCGTCGATAGTGACCCTATTAAAATCACGCTGTGTTTTGCCGAGCGCAAAGAATCGGAATGGCCGGACGAGATTGTCCAGATAGTAGGCGACGGGACACAGGTCGACGCCAAAGGGCTTCAAAGTGTAACTCTCTGCATTACGAGTAGATACGATGAGGCAGCTCAGGACTTCATTACGGATTGGGACTGCCTTGACCTCGCGGGGAAGCCTCTCATCAAGGCGAAGCAGCCGAGATTCCTGATCCAATTACAACAACTTGTCCCGGTCTTCTACTTGGCAGCACTCAGAGATGCAGCACAGGAGTTTAGGCCTCGTTCGCAGTTCTGGGGTCCGTTTGTCCGGTCAGTAAAAGTTGACCCTGCGTTGCGAGAAGAGCTCGAAAAAAGCTTGTCAGAGTTAAATCAGAAAGTTCTGGACTCGCATGAATCCTTCGACAAAGTGAAAGAACGGTTAAAAAGAACTAGCACGTTCGTTCCACTGGACAGCACGGATCCTGTTGGAATCGAAGCAATTCCAGGGAAAGTGTTTGATATGCTCTCTCGGACGCAGGTCCTTTTGGCCTCAAAGACAGGGGCGCGATTGCCAATCGGGAGGCATGGTGAAGGAACGCAAAGCCTGGCGGTAATTTGCTTGTTCGATGCTTTCTTGGAAAGTCAGCTGGAAGCTAGATACGAAAAGTTTGCAATCCCTATTATAGCCCTTGAGGAACCTGAGGCCCATTTGCATCCTTCCGCAATTCGGGCAGTTGGGAAGATGTTGCAGGAATTCAGGGGGCAAAAGCTTATCGCAACACATTCCGGAGATTTGATCTCCTCAGTCTCCCTATTGTCTCTTCGACGGCTGTCGCGAAGGGGAGGCGTATTAAAGGTTAATCAAGTGAAAGAGGGGACACTGAGTACAGATGAGATAGCTAAGCTGAACTATTACGTTCGGGAGAGCAGGGGGCGATTAATATTTGCGCGTTGCTGGCTGTTCATTGAAGGCGAATCGGATTGGATAATCTATAATGAGTGCGCCAGGATTTGCGGATATGATCTCATTTCAGAAGGGGTCTATTGTGTCGAGCACAGAGCAGCGATCGGGATTGAAGGATTAATCAAGCTTGCGGAGCAGTTAGGCATAGATTGGATCGTAGCTGCGGACAACGATCAGCAAGGAAAAGCAGACATTAAGAATGCAAGGAGTCACCTCGGAACCCGTTCAGAAAAGCGTCATCTCCACATGCTGCCGCACATTGATATAGAAACGTATTTGTGTGCGAAGGGCTATGGCGATATTTACGCGAATGATATTTCACCTCAGAAAAAACACACGATTACGGCTCCATCCGGTACGGACGCATACTGGGAACAGGTCACCAAGGCGCAGCCAGAGAAATCAAAGCCAAGGCATGCGCTTGCTGTAATAGAAGCTATCGAGAAAAAGGGGAAAGAAGGCGTGCCTGCAGAAATACGAACTATTATAGACTTGGCTTTAGAGATATCTCGTGAGGCAACATAACCATGGATCTTTCCTCTCTCAATGATAATCAGTGCAAAGCTGTGAAATGGGGGGAAGGGCCTCTTTTAGTCTTGGCCGGACCAGGATCAGGAAAGACGCGTGTACTGACTTATCGAATCTCTCGACTCATAGCGGACACCCCTGAAAAGCATTTCAGAATTCTCGGCCTGACCTTTACAAATAAAGCGGCAGCAGAGATGCGAGAGCGTGTTGAATGTTTGGTGCCAAACGCGAGGGAACGCGTTCTGTTGACGACGTTTCATTCATTCTGTGCAGACGTGTTGCGGCAACACGGGCATCATATCGGCCTTCGGCCTGATTTTACGATACTAGGGCAGGCGGCGGATCGCCAAGGTTTGCTTGATGACGCCATTGCTGCCGTCACGAAGGATAAAAGTCAGGCTCTATACACTGGCGAACGCCTTCTTCCACTTATAACGCGCTTGCTTGATCTGGGGATTGGAGCGACGGAAGCGGGAACTTTTTTGCGTAGTCGAAAACTCAAAGAACCTGAAGTTATAGGCTCAATCTATGCCGCCTATCGGGAACAGATGATCGAGAAAAATGCGTTGGATTTCGGAGCGCTAATAGCCGAAACGCTGCGTTTGATGGAAGAGCAAACAGCGGTAAAGAAGCTAATCCAGCGAGTATATTCGTATATTTGCGTGGACGAATTCCAGGATACCAACCTGTCCCAATATCGGGTATTGAGTCACTTGGTAAATCCAAGAACGAAGAATCTCTTCGTTGTGGCTGATGATGATCAAATCATATATCAGTGGAACGGAGCTAACCCGGAGCGCTTACAATCGCTTCGGAATGATTTCGGAACGACTGTCCTTCAGTTGCCTGAAAACTACCGCTGTCCCGCAGAGGTCATTGCCATTGCGAATGAGCTAATTGAATACAATCTCAATCGGTCGCCTGAGAAAAAGCGCCTGACTGCCCATAAGTCGGCAATGAAGAAAAGTCCCGTGTCTTTAAGGGAATTCGACGATCTCGACGAGGAAATTGATTGGGTCGCTTCCGACATTAAGAGGCGGGGCAAGAATTCATGGGGGAAATGTGCTGTTCTCGCAAGGACTCGACGCCTGCTTGATCAAATGGTCATCGCTCTTAAAAATCACGAAGTTCCTGGCTATCTGGCTATGCGAAAAGACGAGTTTGAGTGTCCTGCGATGCAGTGGCTTCACGCAACTCTTAGACTGGCGAACGCTCGCCAAGATCGTGAGCAACTCCGCCGCCTATGTAAAGCCTTTTACACGCTTGTAGGGATAGAACTTAATGTGCGCGATATAGTTGCGGTGGCGGCGGCGGCGGAGGGCGACTATCTCCGCGCCTGGCGAAAATCGGCGCTTGAATCCGAAGGCCTTTCTCCGAAGGCCAAACAAATCGTCATGGATTCAGTTCAGAAACTCACTGACAGACTCGATTTCCGCACGTTTATTGCTGACAGTCTAAACTGGTTCAACGGCCTGGCAGAAACAACTCCCGAAGCCGAAGAAGCATTCATTGAATATGAGGATGAAAGGGCCACGTGGATGGAGCTTGTCAGTGATATTGACAGGCAGTATGGGATTGACCAGGTGACTCTACACGTTCTACTTCATGAATTAGATTTACGGTCGAAGACACAGAGTCCACCAAAAACTGCTGTCCGTTGCTTCACCATTCATGGCGCTAAGGGCATGGAATTCGATCACGTTTACTTGATTGGTTTGGTCGAAGATCAGTTGCCAAGTTGGGCTGCTATCAAGAAGGGAGACAATAGCCGGGAAATGCAGGAAGAACGAAGGAACTGCTTTGTCGCAGTCACCCGCACCCAAGAGACCCTCACCATGACTTATTCCAAAAAGGTGTTTGGATGGAAAAAGAAAGCGTCCCGGTTTTTGGAAGAAATGGGATTGGTTGCTTGAGGGTAGAGTTGTTCAACATAGATATAGGCGGAAGGAAGGTTACTCACATCCGACACGCTTCTTTCTAATGCCTCGCCGGCGGCCACGCGGGCGCATCTTTGAACTAGGGGGTGTCGTCAGACTCCCCCGTTCTTTTTCTAGCCACTTAATCAGATTCCCCCCCCCCTAAGCACTCCCACACGCTCTCGCTTGACTGATATCGTAACCATATGGTAACGATATGGCCATGCGTAAACGAAAGACCCATGAGCGCTCGATTCTGCAGTTGGAGATGCCCGACATAGTCGGCCTGCCGCGCAATTGGGACATTCTGATCGAGTATCTTCGGCAACGACGCTTTACGTCGGGTGATGTCGAAACCTGCATCGGCGTGTCGCGCAAAGTCCTCAAGGATTGGGATGGGGCGGGTATTCTCGACCAGCTCTATCAGGGGCTTGGGTCTGGTCGGGGAGACGAACGATTTGGTAAGTGGCGGCTCTTTTCCATTTTCGACGTTTGGAACCTAGCTTTTTATAAACGTCTCCGGGATGTAGGGATTGATATCGCTCGGTTGCGAGGGGTGAAGAAAGCGAACCCGAATGAGGTGTTTGAGGGAGGGCTCATCCAATGGTGGTTTTATCAAGCTCTTCCCTCCTGGATCTATCGCCAGCCGTACTGGGTATATAGCGACCTCGAAAAGGATGTCAGCTATACCTCGATCGAACGAAAAACCGCTGCGATTTATTTCGTTCGCATTGCCCACGTCGAGTCGATGGGAGGGGATCTCTTTATTACGGTGAACCTGGTTCCGCTCATGGATAAGGTCATGGCATTGAACGGCCCGCTTCAACTCACCTTGGACAAAATAAAAGGAATCACGGTGCAGGTTGAGGGAGAAGAGCTTCGTCTAGAACCTTTGCCAAAGCCTGAAGAGACATGATTTCGGAACTGGGGACATACAAACTACTCCTGCACGGCATCGACACGGTGCAGTGTGCCTATTATCTGACGGCACCCCTTCCCAAATTCCTCGATTTTCGTGCCCTCGCCGTAATCAAGGAACAGCTTCGGATGAATAAAAGCCGAGAACCCCGGGCCGTGACGCTCGGTGATAGCGAGTTTTTTATCCATCCGTATGGCAGCAGCTCAGGCTTCCCGTTCGTTCTTTCGAATGAGGATTTCAAAATTGAACTGGGAGAGTTTAACAACCCCTCTTGTTTCGTAACCTATCGAAGTCAAGCTCTCTGGCGACAATCGGCGTCAACCCTCCATGACAAGTTTGTGGCCTGGGCCATGTCAGTTGGTTGCGAGCTGCAGAAGCCGGAAAGCCTGTCCAGGGTAGATTTCTGCTTCGACTATTCCCTAGTTGAGCGGGACTTTGACGCAGATTCCTTCGTGAGCCTGTCGGACAAAGATAGCCAACATCGAGAGAATGGCAACGTTCAGACTTTTACCTTGGGCAAGGGAGATGTGGTGCTCCGGGTCTATGACAAGATTGCGGAAATCCGGCAGCAAAGTGCCAAGGTCTGGTTTCACGAGTTGTGGGGCCAAGATGAGCATGTTTGGCGGATCGAATGGCAGGTCCGGAAGGCACTTCTGAAAGGGTTCTCGATTCGAACGTTTGTGGACCTGCAGCAGCGGCAAGGGGCCTTACTGCATTTCCTAGCTGAAAGCCACGATACGTTGAGAATTCGAACCGAAGATGGCAACCGGTCACGCTGGCCTCTGCATCCTCTGTGGATTGATCTCCAGCAGCGGATTGCTGCTCTGCACATGCTAGAAACTAAACACCTTGACGGCAAAGAGTTGGTCCTCGATGAACGGCTCATGAGGCTCACGATCAGCATCTATGGCTACCTCAAGCGGATGGCGGCCGTTTCCTGTGTGAAGCATGAACAGGAGATGATGACGGAAGAAGAGGCATTTCAGCTTCTTGGCGAGCGGCTTCATCGTCTGTTTGATCCACTGAGCTGGAAGGCTGATGTGCGCAAGCGCATAAAGGCCATTGAGTTGGGGGAATGGTGAGAAAGGCGGAGGTCCTCAAGCTGGTTCACGGTCATGTGACGCATGTGTTGCTTGTGGCCCAAGCCTCATTGCCGTCAAGCCAGTTTCAGGCCTTTCGGACGGTGGTGCTCAATGAATTCGGACGGAATGGGTTGGAAGGGGAGTTGGAACGGTTGGAGTATCAACTAGGGGCTGAGGAACGGAACGGGATGGGCCGGAATACATGATGCACGAAAGGCGGTGGCCCATGCGTGTTCCATGAGATTCGAGCAAATGAGATAACTGTCCGGTTCGACCTAGAATTGATCGATGTGACGGATGCCGAGCTCGCGTTGATTGAAGCGTCTCTTAGTGAACTGATTCAGGCAATGCTGTTGAGCCAAGAGGAAGAGGGGTGAGGCCATGATTGTGGCGTTATATGCGCGGGTCTCGACGAGCAAGCAGGCGGAGAAAGATCTATCCATTCCAGACCAACTCAGTCAGATGCGGGCCTGGACTCAGGCATCTGGCCACAGTGTGGGCGCTGAATATGTTGAACCTGGTGCGTCGGCCACAGATGACCGACGCCCAATGTTTCAACGGATGATTACCGAAGCCTGCGTCACCCCATCTCCCTTCGAGGCCGTTGTGGTGCATAGCCTGTCTCGATTCTTTCGGGATTCCCTCGAATTTGGCCTGTACGAACGCAAGCTGAAGAAGTACGGGGTCCGCGTGCTGTCCATTACGCAGCAGACCAGCGATGATCCTTCGGGTGAGATGATTCGGCGCATCTTCAGCGTGTTCGACGAATATCAGAGCAAGGAGAACGGGAAACATACCTTGCGGGCCATGCGCGAGAACGCCAGGCAGGGCTTCTTCAACGGCTCGCGTCCTCCGGTTGGCTATGGAACGGTAGAAGTGCAGCTCCCCGGCAATAAGGGAAGGAAGCGACAGTTGACCGTGGAAGAAAGCGAAGCGGTTGTGGTGAATCGAATCTTCCAATGGTACCTGCATGGAGATCGAGGGCGAGAGCTTGGGCTGTATGGGGTGGCGGCTCGTCTGAATGAGCAGGGAATCCTTATTCGGGGGCGTCAATGGACCAAGGGGCGTATCTATGAGGTCTTAACCAACCGAGCCTACATCGGGGAGCACTATTTCAATAAATATGAAAAGCGAGGCGGGGCTGTTCGGCGAATGAAGCCACGGCAGGAATGGGTGCCGGTCAAAGTCGAGCCAATTGTTGCTAAAGACCTCTTCGCAGCTGTGAAGGAAAAGCTGGAGTCTCGATCCCCTGATCGTGTCCCGCCACGGGTCGTCAATTGTCCTACGCTTCTCACTGGACTGCTCAAGTGCGGGGTTTGCGGGGCCGGTATGACGCTGGCAACGGGCAAAGGCGGGAAGTATCGCTATTACAAATGTTCGAGCCGGATTCTCAAGGGGAAGGACACTTGCACAAGTGAAAACCTGCCTACAGAGCTGGTTGACCGATTGGTCCTCTCGGCATTAGCCGATCGGGTCTTTACGCCCTCACGAGTCCAAACCATGTTGGAAGGGCTCAGGAAGCGTCTAAGACGGTCGCAAACCGATCAAGAGGGCAAACTGAAGCAGTTGAGCAAGGAAGTCGAAAGTCTGCAGCACAGAAGCAATCAGCTCTATGAGGCGGTTGAGAAGGGTTTGTTACCGATGGACGAGACCTTGACCGTTCGGGCCAACAAAATACAAGCTCAGCGGCAAGCCCTATTGGTCGAAATAGCAGGGCTTCGACGGCTTAAACAAATGCCAGTGGATGCTCTTGGAGAGAAGAAGGTGCAGGCCTTTACTACGGTCTTGCGTGAACGATTGATTGAGAAGGACCGTGCCTTCAGCAAGAACTATCTGAAGCTTCTCGTCGATGAGATCCGGTATCTCGACAAACAGCTTGTGATGAAGGGTAGCTATGCGGCTGTTGCACGGATGGTTGGTGAAAGTAAAAAGGGCACCCCACAGAGTGGAGTGCCCAGTTTCGGTCTAGGTTGGCTCCCCGGGCAGGACTCGAACCTGCGACCAGCCGGTTAACAGCCGGCTGCTCTACCAACTGAGCTACCGGGGAACAAGGAAATTTTGTGCAAACGTCGGCATTCTAGCAAAACTGAAGCACGAAGGGGGAGACTTTTTTAGATGCCAAAATCATCAGTCTCATCCTCATCCGAGGAGGCATCCGTGTTGCCTTCCGCCTGTGCGGCAAAATGTTTTGCCCATGTGAGATAGAGATTTCCGCTATCACGCATTGTGTCGGCGGCTTTGACGAGTTTTTCTGCGAGTTCAGGATCCTTCCCGCTCGCGTGGATCATTGCAGCTCGCCGTTCGATAGCCTTGGGGTATTCGTTCAACAAGGCGGCAATGTTGCGGAGGAGTTCATCGAGCACATTGTCTTCTTCCATTCGATCTCCTCAGATGCGCGTCCCAAGAAAAAACCCCATAGCGTGGGACGCTATGGGGTTTATGGGACGAAGTGCCTGCTTATCCTTGGTAGGCTTGCCCGAGGGCTGCAGACTCGGTTTTATGAGACATCAGCTGCCCAGTGGCGCTGACTGCCTGCATTTCAATCGCTTCATGCTTAGCGGCGTTACACACCACCACGCACAGTTCGCATCCCTTACAGCGATCGATCGTGACTTCTGCCACCATCTTCGTGACGTTGAGATCCAGGCAGTTGGCTTCAGGGCAATACATGATGCAGAGTCGGCAGCCCTTTTTCGCCACGCACTTCTCGTCGATGACTTGCGCTACGTTATACATGCGACGTGGTTCCTTCTCTCTCGTTAAGCCGCAACGGCAGGATTACCGACCCGCAACTCGACCTTATTCTTTTCGGCCCATTCGCTTGCGATCTCGTATGCTCGCTTGACCGTCGCCAGATTCTTGGCCAACAACATTTCCTTCTTGGCGAATTTCTTCTTGATGGCTTCGTCCAATGAGGCTGTTCCACCGGATGCGACAAACTTCTTTCCGAACCGCTCCTGCAAGGCCCCGTCAAGGGCTTCCATGGAGACGCATTTGGTTATTCCTGCCACCGAACCGATCATCGACATATTGGTGGAAAGCTCGGTCCCTGCGACTTCGATCGCGAGCTCAGTTCCTGCGATATAAAATAGGGAGACGTTCAAATCCTTGAGCCGATTGATGTCTTCTTCAGAGAGCAAGGGCTGCGCGGAGTTAATGATAACGACCCCGCCTTCCTTGACGCCGGAGTAGAAGGGCATCGTGTAGCTTTTGCCCATCGTAATGACCTGGGGATGGAATACTTCGATCACATCAGGGAATACCAGCTCTCCACGATCGTAGATTCGTTCAATCCCGATCCGGCAGTAACTTTCTGCCGGTGCCATGCGCTTCTCAGCGCCAAAGAATGGATTAGAGATGGAAAACTTTCCGTCTCGGTTGGCAGCCATGGCCATGACGTGAGCTGCGGTCACGGCTCCCTGCCCACCCAATCCAGACATGCGAATATTGAGTCTTTTCTTAATCATGAACGACCTCCGGTTCCTTAAGCTTTTCCCGCCAACTGCTTGGCCGCAGCTTTGCGTTCCTTGTCCTTTGCGGCCAACTCCGCCAGGAACTGCTTCGCCGGCTCACTGACGTACTCTTTGTAAGCAAATCGCTCGGTCGGCTTTTCAGAGTCACGCATTTCCTGAAGGCCTTCCATGCTGTTTTTGCCAATTTCGAGGATGCATGGCGTATAGAGCTGGATATAGGTTGGCCCAATTTCACGTGCAATCAAAACGGAGTTCCGGATGACCTTTTCAACAAGCGACGGCTTGCTCACGGTGCAGTTGACAACATAATGACAGCCAGACTCCCGTGCAATTTCAGGCAGACGAACCTTGTCGAAGAGCTTTCCAACCGGAGCCATCTTGGCCACGAAGCCCTTCTGCATCAAACCACTTTCCTGTCCACCGGTGTTGGCGTACAGCTCGTTGTCAAAGCAGATCGTGGTGAATTTTTCCTGGCGGAACCAGGCCTGCAGGGTCATGTCGAGGCCGATGTCGACCGTTGCACCATCACCTGCGAGGACCACAACGTCCTTCACACGGTCAGGAAAGCGTACGCTGAGCGCACGCTTTAGCCCGGATGCAATGGCGTTTTGGTTTCCGAAAAGAGAGTGAATGTTGTGCACGGCTACCATGGGAAACACCAAGCTGGTGCAGCCCGTAGAGCCTACCATGACCGTGTCTTCAGGATTGGGGAGGGATGCCAGGATATAACGGAAAGCCATGGATTCAGGGCAACCGGCGCACAGGGAATGTTGCTCGATGAGTTCCTTCGAGGTACCGATGTCCTTCCACCCACGGTCTTCTTTGCCGTAAGTCGCGCTCTGGACTAAATCCTGGTAGTCCGACGGCATGATGTCATATAGGTCCGGCGAAATTTTGATTCGCTCTTTGCTCATGTATGCCTCCTCAAGGCGTATCTATCTCGAAATTAGTGACCTAGTTCTCTGCTTTGCTACAGGGACAATGTCAGCTACCTCTGCCAGCCAGCGACTCAGAACGCAGGCCGAGAGCTGTCTTGATCTCAGCGGCGATAATTTCCGGTGGCATGGTCATACCGCCGCAGACGTGCGGACCGGCATGTACGCGCTCGCTGTTAGGAATCGTGGCCTTAATTTCTTTTGCCAACCATCCCGTCACGTTAAACTCCGGCACAAAGATGTGTTTTGCATTCTTTGTGGCTTCACGAATTTCCTCTCCGGGCCAGGGGCGCAGCGACTTTACCTTTACCAATCCGCAGCGCACACCTTCGTCCTCAAGCAGGCGAATGGCTTCTCGTCCCTGCGAGACGGCGGTGCCTGACGCAACAATCACGACCTCTGCATCAGTGTTTTCCGTGTCGATCAGACCATTGATCCACTTGATGGTATGTTTGCGCGAACGTTCCACTGCTGCCCAAATTTCCTGCTGCCAAGAAGCGTGGGTGGCATAGCTGATGTAGTTGCTCTTCATAATGAACGGGTCGCGCATCATGCGGACCGGCGGACATTCCATGTCCATGCAGGGTACGGGCGAACGATACGGATCATAGGGCGGGAGGCACATGTCGGCTGGGGTCAGGTTGACGACGTCTTTTGTGTGGGTCACGAAAAAGCCGTCACAACATAGGGCCAATGGTAAATGGACTTCGGGTTCTTCCGACACCATGAAACCTTTGAGAATCCAGTCAAAAAAGTCTTGAGCCGTTTCCGCATGCCAGACGAGCATGCCAGTATTTAACAGATACGAAATTTCAATGGTATCCGGTTGAATCGAGAGTGGTGAATTGATGCCCCGGCAGGTGACGATCATTTGGATAGGCAGGCGCGCACCGGCCCACATGGGGAAGTTCTCCATGGCGCGCATTGTTCCTGGACCCGCTGTCGTTGTGAACACTCGTGCTCCGCCGAACGCAGCTCCGGCACACTGCGACATGACGGCAAACTCACTCTCACCACGGAAGTAATCCCCGATGTAGCCTTCGGCAAACAATTCGCCGATGAGGGCCGCGGCTTCGCTCTGAGGCGTGATGGGATAGGCGATCATGACGTCGCAGCTCGCTCGTCTCAAGGCCTCTTTGATGACCTCGCTACCGGTATAGAAAGACGGGTTGCGGGGAGCCTCGTGCATCATTTTCCATGCATCCGTATAAGTCTGGCCCTTTTTATTCTGTGTCCCGATGTGGGATTTTATTTCCGCCATGGACTCGGCCTCCTTTCGATCGTTAGAAGTGCTTCGAACTTACTAGTTTGAAGCGCTCGTCTTAGCTGTTGTCAGCCGTGGTTTAACGGTGCCTTTCAGTTTCCGAATCCATTCACCCAGCTTCAGAATTTTTTCCACTGAGGCATCTCTGAAGGAGAGCATGGCGTCTTCATGCCCTGCTTGTGCGCACATCGCGACGGTATAACATGACGTCCCGCCGCGGATAATTTTGAGAGACAAATTCGCCTGGTGGCAGTGTACGCCAATGAACATGCAGCAGTCGATCTTGTTGTGCCAGATGGTCAGATTTGGGTGGTTGGGATTAATTTCGACTTCGGGATTGATCTTCGGATACTTGGGGCGATAGTCCGGCATCGGAATCAGCATCGGCTTTTGTCCGGGCTGGACACATTCCTTCAATGTTTCGTAGAGACTTCTGACGGCAGCAGCCTTTTTGGCAGCCTTTTCATTCCAGGCCCACAGCACCAGCGGACCAGGGAAAATGGTCGGTACCTGCGCCATGAGGAATTGGCGTGCGGCTTCTTCGTAGGCTTTTTCTTCCGGAACGATGACGCCGTTGATATGTGCCTCGCCTGGGTTGGGGAGGTAAATCCCCATTGAGGCTGCGGCCGGTGGCAGGAAGTGTTCGGGGCCTGGTAACACGCGATACTGAGTCATTCGAACCTGCTCTCTTTTTGGGGTTAACAAACTTGGAGAAGGGACACCCTCGGTTAAAGCGTGGGGTCAAGTCACTCTATGCTTTCTCGATGTTTTTCTGCAACACGGCAGAAGGCCCACTGTGGGGAAATTTAGGGCCAACGTCTAAGAAGGCAGTTAGGTCTTTTGAACTACAGAAATCACGCCTTCACAACGACGCTAAGTGCGCATTATAGGTGGCAATCTTTTGAGTTGTCAATCTGACAAAGCAGCAGTTTGCGGGCTGCGGCTGGCTCCATCTACCTGTATTTTCAGGATCCATTCAAGGAATATCGAATGGAATGTGAATGTCTGCCAAGGCTTCAATCACTGGTAGGTGATAGGGAGGGGAGTACCTGTTGGAAGGGGTGGACCTCCACCCGTTCGAAAATTCCGTGAACGGTGTAGGGATCGTCCTGGGCGATTTGTTTCGCCTCTTCCAGTGAGTTGGCCTCAATAATGATCAAGCTGCCAGCCTGGTCGGTGAAGGGGCCAGCCAGAAGGACCCTGCCTTGGCGGTTTAGAGGCTCGAGGTTAACGAGATGCGCTGCTCGGTGAATTTTGCGCTTCGCCTGGCCCTCGGGCCCGTCAAAGCCGAGAATGACAAATTTCATAGGGAGTTCCTGTTAAGCGGCACTTTCGTCGAGGGGGTGCCGATCCTTATAGCCACAAGAAATCTCGTGCCACCATCGGATCTCTTCTTCGCCAAACTTCCAGCATAGGTACACAATCCGGTCTTCAAGTTTATAAGGGAAGTCACACAATCCCAGGTCCACGTCCTTGATGACTACTCCAAGCTCGTGAATGGCCTGCAGGCTACCACTAATTTCATGGAGCGCTCGAATGTAAAGGGCGCCGACAGGGGTTCCCCCTCCCGACGCAGCCTTTTCACTGGCTTTGCGTACTTCGTCTTTGGTATTTGCAATGACGGTCTTAGCCTGGCGTACGGCCGTAAAGCGTTGATTAAGCTGAGGGAGGAGCTCGTTGGCTTCTGCCAGCGTGAAAATGCGATCGGGGGTATCGTGATCTGATTTTGCCATAAATAATTTCCCGCGCGATCTTTAGCATAACAGTTTGTGGGCTGCAACCAAGGCAGATCGGCAAGCCGTAAGATGAGGCCTGTGCGACTTGAAAGCCGAATCTGATGTCATGTACTGTTCTATGGCCCTGGTCGTAAAAGTTCTTTTCGGGCTTTAATTTGTTGACAACGAACGGGCCTGACGCTAGAATCAGGGCAACTTCGCGATTCTGAGATAACGCAATACCTTCTGTGCATCAGCTCCCGAGCCCAATCCAATCGTAACAATCCCAGGGTAGTTCAGCGTCGAGTGTGGAACAGTGGGTTGCTTTCATTTCTGCAAATTCTCAATCAACAACGCCTTCACCAGAGCGCTCCTGCCATAAACAACCAGCAGGTTGACACCTAGACAATCACTTCCGTGAATTCGTTCATGAGTACTAAATCGTTTTTCTCATTTTGGGGAGCTATCGGGTTGAGAGCCTGATAGGGAAGAGGTATGACACAGGTTAAAGGGGAAGTTATGCATCTCGCGGAACTCAAACAGAAGTCGATTGCCGACCTGAATGAGGTGGCGCGGGATTTGAAGATTGAAGGTGCAGCGAACCTTCGCAAACAAGAGCTCATTTTCGCCATTTTGCAGGCGCAGACTGAGAAGAATGGCGTTGTGTTCGGCGAAGGCGTGTTGGAGACCTTGCCGGATGGCTTCGGCTTCCTCCGTGCTCCTGACTCCAATTATCTCCCGGGGCCTGACGATATCTATATTTCCCCCTCGCAGATTCGCCGGTTCAATTTGAGGACGGGCGATATTGTGTCGGGGCAAATACGTCCGCCCAAGGAGAGCGAGCGCTATTTCGCCTTACTTAAGGTGGAAAAAGTCAATTACGAGGATCCGGAAGTCGCGCGTGACAAGATCCTGTTCGATAACCTGACCCCCCTCTATCCTGAAGAACGCCTCAATCTTGAGTTTGACCGAGAGGAGTACTGCACGCGCGTCATGGACCTCACAACGCCGATCGGCAAGGGACAGCGCGGCCTGATCGTTGCGGCTCCCCGAACCGGAAAAACGATGTTGTTGCAGGCGATCGCCCGCGCCATCCTCAAGAATCATAAGGAAGTCACTCTTATTGTCCTCCTGATCGACGAGCGTCCGGAAGAAGTCACTGACTGGCAGCGCCAGGTGAAGGCTGAAGTCATCAGTTCAACCTTCGACGAGCCAGCTCAACGGCATGCTCAGGTTGCAGAAATGGTGTTGGAAAAAGCGAAGCGGCTCGTCGAGCACAAGAAGGACGTGGTGATTTTGCTCGATAGCATTACCCGGTTGGCCAGAGCGTACAACACGATCGCGCCTCCGAGCGGAAAGGTCCTCTCCGGTGGTCTTGACTCCAATGCGCTGCAGCGGCCCAAGCGATTCTTTGGTGCAGCGAGAAATATTGAGAATGGCGGGAGTTTGACCATCATGGCCACCGCGTTGATCGATACCGGTAGCCGCATGGATGACGTGATTTTCGAAGAATTCAAGGGAACCGGTAACATGGAAGTGCACTTGGATCGGCGGTTGGCCGACAAGCGTCTCTTCCCGGCGATCGACATCAGCCAGTCCGGCACACGCAAGGAAGAGCTGTTGGTCGACCGCGACCGCTTGAACAAGATGTGGATTCTGCGCAAGGTCTTGAGTCCGTTGGGAACCATGGAAGCCATGGAGTTCTTGATGGACAAGATCGGCGGCACTAAAACCAATCAGGAATTTTTGCAATCTATGAATCGGTAGGCTGCCGCTTGCCAGTGCGGGCCACTCCAGTGTAAAGTCGTGCACCCTGGCGAGCAGGTCCGAGTCAACGAATCAAGGTCAGTAGAGGAGCAGGTATGCAAAAGGGAATTCATCCGGTCTACCGTGAAGCTACTGTGCATTGTGCTTGCGGGAACACGTTCAAGACGCGATCCACCATCGGAGACATCAAGGTCGACATTTGTGCCGGGTGCCATCCGTTCTTTACGGGAACCCAGAAAATCGTCGATACGGAAGGGCGTGTCGAACGGTTTAAGAAGAAGTACGCCAAAAAAGATAAGTAGGCCTCAGTCAGGACATCATGGAGACCCTGCTTCCTTTTGGGGCAGGGTCTCTTGTTTTTTGGGGGCGATGCGGGCTACGGCCGGATTGGGCGGGATATGGAAGAGGGTCTGATCAAGAAGTGGGAAGGGATGGCTGCGCGCCACCAGGAGTTGACCAACCAACTCATGGATCCCGCTATCCTCAATCAACCGGGGATGATCCATAAGCTGAACAAGGAACGGACAGAGTTGGAGGAATCGGCCCTCCAATTTGGTGTGTACTCTGAGCTGAACAAGCAGCTGGACGAGGTGTCGGCCATGCTGCAGGATGCCTCGACCGGGCCAGAGATGAAGCAGCTCTTCGCGGAGGAAAGTGCCCATCTCAAGCAGCAAGTGTTGGATCTTGAAACTCGCGCCAAGGAGTTTCTCACTCCGAAAGATCCGCGTGACGAGAAGAATATGTTCCTTGAAATCAGGGCTGGAACGGGCGGGGACGAGGCGGCACTGTTTGCCGGAGATCTGTTCCGGATGTACCTCAAGTATGCTGAGCGCAACCGGCTCAAGTTAGAAGTGGTGGATGCGTCTGAGACCGGCATCGGTGGGTATCGAGAAGTGATTGCGCTCCTCGAAGGGAAGGGCGCGTACGGTCGACTCCGGTACGAAAGCGGAGTACACCGCGTGCAGCGCGTGCCGACCACTGAAGCCAGCGGAAGAATTCATACCTCGACGGTGACGGTGGCAGTCATGCCGGAGGTGGATGAGGTCGAAGTGCATATCGATCCGAAAGATTTGCGTATCGACACGTTTTGTTCGTCAGGTGCGGGTGGGCAGAGTGTCAATACGACCTACTCGGCGGTTCGTATTACCCACATCCCGACCGGTGTGGTCGTCAGCTGCCAGGATGAGCGCTCGCAGCTCAAGAATCGAACGAAGGCCATGCGGAACTTGCGGGCGCGGATTGTCGAAGCCGAGCGTGAAAAACAGGAAGCGGAAATCGCACAAAACCGGAAATCGCAGGTAGGGACGGGTGACCGGAGCGAGAAAATCCGTACCTACAATTTCCCCCAGAATCGGGTGACCGATCACCGCATCGGGTTGACTGTCCATAAGCTTGACCAAGTCTTGGCCGGCGATCTGGAAGAAATCGTGCAGGCGTTGCGGGCACATTACGAGCATTTGGCCAGCCTGGAAACGAAATGAGCCAGCAGCAACTCGACAGCGTCGTCTCGCCCGCGCAGAGCCTCGGTGCGCTGCTGACTGACGCCGAACGTTGTCTGAACGCAGCCGGGATCGACCAGCCGGCATTGGAGGCTGCCTGGTTGCTGGAGCATGTGCTGCAGTTGTCGCCGCTCATGCAACGGCTCAACCCGGAACGGCGTATGACGAACCCGGAATGCGACCGCGTGCGGGTGTTGGTGGCACGACGGGCCAATCGTGAACCGCTGCAGTATTTGCTCGGGACGCAGGAGTTTTGCGGACGGGACTTCCGTGTTACGCCTTCGGTCCTCATTCCCCGTCCGGAGAGTGAGTTGTTGGTTGAAGAGGCAATTCGTCGGTGCGCGCACAATCCCTCTCCTGCAGTCGTAGATGTGGGGACGGGGTCCGGCTGTTTGGCGGTGTCGGTGGCGTTGGCTTTGCCGGCGGTGCGGGTGGCGGCGATTGATATCTCGCCGGACGCATTGGCGGTGGCACGAGCCAATATGGCGCAGCATGAAGTTGAGTCACGAATCGAGTGCTTCCTTGGGGATCTCCTGGCTCCGTTGAGTGATGAGGTCTGGGCGTATCAGGCGGATGTGATTCTCTCCAACCCCCCGTATATTGCTGATCGTGAGTTGCCGGCCCTCCAGCCCGAGGTGAGAGACTTCGAACCCCGGTTGGCCCTCGCGGGAGGCAGTGATGGCATGGATGTGCATCGCCGGCTCCTCCGGCAAGCACCTGCGTATTTGAAGCCAGGAGGCGTCCTTCTGATGGAGGTGGGAATGGGTCAGGCGGCTGCTGTCTGTCGCCAGGCTGAGGCCAGCGGATGGTTTCGCACCGCTTCTGTGCTGCGGGATCAGGGCGGGATTGACCGCGTGGTTTGTTTCGAGAAAAAGGAAGAGAACGCAGTCCGCCCGGCAGGGTAGATTCGGCGATCTAAAAGCGATGGATCAAATCATTATTGAAGGTGGACGCCGGCTTCAAGGGGAAGTCCGCACCAGCGGGGCGAAGAACGCCGCGTTGCCGATTCTTGCCTCGACCATTCTAGGCGGCGGTGAATGTGTGCTGTCGAACATGCCGCGAGTGGTTGATGTGCTGACCATGGGGAAGTTGCTGGGGATGTTGGGTATTGCGGTCGCCCAGGAGGGTGAGCATACCGTGGTGCAGGCCCAGGCAATTGCTTCAACGGAAGCGCCGTATGACCTGGTCCGCACCATGCGCGCATCGGTACTGGTGTTGGGCCCACTGGTGGCGCGATTGGGCGAGGCGAAAGTGTCGCTTCCCGGTGGTTGCGCGATCGGGTCTCGACCGGTGAACTTTCATCTGGCCGGCCTTGAAAAAATGGGCGCGACGGTTGAAATCGAACATGGGTATATCAAGGCCACCGCGCGTCGCCTGCGGGGCAGCCGCATCTACTTTGACACACCCAGTGTCACCGGGACAGAGAACCTCATGATGGCGGCCGTGCTCGCAGAGGGCACCACGGTACTGGAAAACGCGGCAAAAGAACCTGAAATCACCGACCTGGCCGCGTTCCTCGTCAAGCGCGGTGCGCGCATCGTCGGTGCGGGAACGGACATGATTACCATTGAAGGCGTGACGGAATTACATGGCGCGGACCATGAAGTCATTCCAGACCGCATCGAGGCGGGGACGTATCTTGTGGCCGGAGCCATTACCGGCGGTGAGGTGCTGGTCGATCGTTGTCGTCCGGAACATATGGAGCCGCTGTTGATGAAGCTGCGGGAAAGTGGTGTCGAGCTCCTTGAGGAAAAGGAGCGGGTTCGTCTCAAAGTGACCGGGCGTTTGAAAGGGACGAATGTGCGCACCAGCCCGCATCCCGGCTTCCCCACTGATATGCAGGCGCAGTTTGTGGCTCTCATGGCGGTGGCGGAAGGGACCAGCGTGGTCACGGAAACCATCTTCGAGAGCCGTTTCATGCACGTGGAAGAGTTGCGGCGCATGGGGGCGGATATTCGCGTCGAGGGCAATCGGGTGGTGATTACCGGCAAGGAACGATTGACGGGTGCACCGGTCATGGCCTCTGATCTTCGAGCCAGCGCGGGCCTCATCGTCGCCGGGCTCGCGGCTGAAGGCAGCACCGAAGTGTCACGAGTGTATCACCTTGAT